>OIFT01000007.1_pt1 | contig 322604 bp, 310 predicted proteins | sample 1582161 | NCBI WGS metagenome assembly OIFT01 (sample SAMN07501037, study PRJEB24779) | human gut metagenome | isolation source: stool | host: human infant | place: USA: Pittsburgh, PA | reverse complement strand
GGTATTATTTAGTCTTGTAAACCTATTGTATTTCCTTAGGTTGAGAAGAGCAATGTTCATATAACTTAACAGATCGAAAAAACTATTCAGGAGGTTTTATTGATGGAAGAAAATAAAAATTTAGCCACAACGTATAATCCAAAAGAATTTGAAGAAAGAATTTATAAAACATGGGAAGAAAAGAAATATTTCACTCCTGTTGTTGATAAGAGCAAGAAGCCATTTTCAATTGTGATGCCACCACCAAATATAACTGGTAGACTTCATTTAGGGCATGCTCTTGATAACACTCTTCAAGATATGCTTATAAGATTTAAGAGAATGCAAGGTTACTGTACTTTATGGTTACCAGGACAAGACCATGCTTCTATAGCAACTGAAGTTAAAGTTGAAAATGAATTATTAAAGCAAGGTTTAGTAAAAAAAGAAATGGGAAGAGAAGCATTCTTAGAAAAAGTTTGGGAATGGTCTGATGAATATAGAGGACATATAAGAGAGCAGCTTAAAAAGATGGGGGTTTCTGCTGATTTTTCAAGAGAAGCTTTCACAATGGATGAAAATTTAAATAAGGCTGTAAGAACTGTATTTGTTAAGTTATATAACGAAGGACTTATATATCAAGGAAATAGAATAACAAACTGGTGTCCAAAATGTACAACAGCATTATCAGATGCAGAAATTGAATATGCAGAAAAAGAAGGTAGCTTCTGGCATATCAATTATCCATTAGCTGATGGTTCTGGATTCTTAGAAATAGCTACTACAAGACCAGAAACATTACTTGGAGATACTGCAGTAGCTGTTAATCCAAATGATGATAGATTTAAGCATTTAATTGGTAAAACATTAAAATTACCTTTAACTGATAGAGAAATACCAGTTGTAGGTGATGATTATGTTGATATTGAATTTGGAACAGGTGCAGTTAAAATAACTCCAGCACATGATCCTAACGATTTCGAAGTTGGTAAGAGACATAACCTTCCAATAATTAGAGTGATGGATGATCACGGTGTAATTAATGAGTTAGGTGGAAAATATCAAGGTTTAGATAGATATGAAGCTAGAAAGCAAATGGTTAAGGATTTAGAGGAGCAAGGGTTACTTGTTAAAGTTAAACCTCATACTCATAATGTTGGAACACATGATAGATGTGGAACTGTTGTTGAACCAATCGTTTCAAGACAATGGTATGTTAAGATGGAATCTTTAGCAAAACCTGCTATCGATGTTGTTAGAAATGGAAAAACTAAGTTCGTTCCAGAAAGATTCGATAAAATATACTACAACTGGATGGAAAATATCCAAGACTGGTGTATTTCAAGACAATTATGGTGGGGACACAGAATACCTGTATTCTACTGTAATGATTGTAACAATATGATGGTTGAAGTTGATGCACCATGCAAGTGTTCAAAATGTGGTTCTGAAAACTTAAGACAAGATGAAGATGTACTTGATACTTGGTTCTCATCTGCTTTATGGCCTTTCTCAACTTTAGGTTGGCCAGAAAAAACAGAAGACTTAGATTTCTTCTATCCAACTAATGTTTTAGTTACAGGATATGACATCATATTCTTCTGGGTTGCTAGAATGATATTCTCAGGAATACACAACATGGAAGAAACTCCATTTGATACAGTATTAATCCACGGTATTATAAGAGATGCTGAAGGAAGAAAGATGAGTAAGTCTTTAGGAAATGGTGTTGATCCACTAGAAGTTATTGATGAATATGGTGCAGATGCATTAAGATTCATGCTTGTTACTGGTAACTCTCCAGGTAATGATATAAGATATATTCCTGAAAGAGTTGAAGCAGCAAGAAACTTTGCAAACAAGATGTGGAATGCATCAAGATTCGTTATGATGAACTTAGATAAAGAAGTAATGAATAAATATGCTGACTGCAAAGAATATAGCTTAGCAGATAAATGGATATTATCTCAAATGAATACTTTAGTTAAAGAAGTAACTGAAAACATGGAAAAATACGAGTTAGGAATTGCTCTTCAAAAGGTTTATGACTTTATGTGGACTGAATTCTGTGACTGGTATATAGAACTTGTTAAACCAGTATTCTTCAGTGATGATGAAAAAGCTAAGGGAGTAGTTTATAATGTATTAAATACTGTATTAACTACAGGATTAAAATTATTACACCCAGTAATGCCATTTATTACAGAAGAAATATACACTACTTTAACTGATGGAGAATCTATAACAATTTCTTCATGGCCAGAATATGCTGAAAGCTTAGCAGATGTTAAGGCAGAAAAGGATATGGAATTTGTTATTGAAGCTATTAAGGGATTAAGAAACGTTAGAGCTGAAATGAACGTTCCACCATCAAGAAAAGCAAAGGTAATTTGCTACATTTCTGATGAAGCAAAAGATGCATTTACTGCTGGTATTCCTTACATGGAAAAACTAGGTTCAGCTTCAGAAGTTGAATTCATAGCTGATAAAGCATTAGTTCCTGAAAATGCAGTATCATTAGTAGTTAAGGGTGGAGAATTATTTATGCCACTTCTAGACTTAGTTGATAAGGAAAAGGAACTTGAAAGATTAAATAAAGAAAAGAAAAAATTAGAAGGTGAAGTTACAAGAATTGAAAAGAAACTTTCTAATGCAGGATTCGTAGCTAAAGCACCAGAAGCTGTAATTAATGGTGAAAAAGAAAAGCTAGTTAAGTATCAAGAAATGCTTGATGCAGTATTAGTTAGAATAGATACTTTAAAATAGTTAGAAGTTAACATTTTGGCAAGTGACAAGTTTATAAGATTTGTCACCTACCATTTTTATTACTTTCAAATAGAAATGGGGATATTATGGATTTACTAAAGGATAATGTAAATAAGTTATATTTTAAATATTTCTTTCCTACTATGTGTGCTGCTTTATCTACATCAGTTTATATTTTATTTGATACAATATTTATTGGGCAGGGAGTAGGAAGTAAAGGTCTTACTGCATTAAATATATCATTACCTATTTATTCAATTTATTTTGGAACAGGTCTATTAATTGGAATAGGTGGATCTACTTTAATGTCTATTGAAAAAGGAAGAGGCCGCTTGGATAAAGCAGATAAAATATTTACTTTATCATTTATATTAGGACTTATATTAGCTATTATTTATTGTATAATTGGATTTGTTTTTTTAGAAGAAATTGCTTTAATATTAGGTGCTACAAAAGAAATTATGCCACTTGTAAAGGAGTATATGATAGTAGTTGTAGCTGGTACTATTCCATTTGTTATGGGAAGTGTAATGGCTCCATTTATTAGAGCGGATAAAGCACCTAAAAAAGCTATGTTTGCTGTTATTTTTAGTGGATTTTTAAATATTATATTGGATTATATATTTGTTTTCCCTTTAAATATGGGAATGAGAGGTGCTGCAATAGCAACAGTTTTTTCTTATACAATTAGCTGTTTGATTTTATTAACTCATCTTTTATCTAAAAATAATACATTAAGATTTATGAAAGATTTTTATAAATTATCTTATATTAGTAGAATAATTAAATGTGGATTACCAAGTCTTTTTATAGAAGTATCTTTAGGATTTGTTATCTTTATTTTTAATATTCAGATATTAAAAATTATTGGTGATGATGGTGTAACTGCTTATAGTATTATTTCAAATACTGGAATAATAGCTGTTGCATTATTTAATGGAATAAGTCAGACAATACAACCATTAGTAAGTATTAATGTAGGTGCAAATTTAAAAGAAAGAGCTAATAAGCTTAGAAATTTAGGGTTAGCTACAGCTCTAATTATAGGAATATCATTTTTTATACTTTGTATTGCTTTTCCAGAGCAAATAGTAAGAATATTTGTAAAGCCAAGCAATACAGTTTTAGAAATAGCTATTAACTCAATTAGAATTTATTCTGCAGCATTTATTGTCATGGGAATAAATATGGTTAATGGTGCTTATTTTCAATCTATTGAACTTGCAAAGGAATCATTTATAATTGCTTTTTGTAGAGGTCTTTTATTTGTTTCTATTTGTGTATTTATATTACCTATATTTCTTGGAATTAACGGAGTTTGGCTTAGTGTTCCAATAGGTGAATTATTAACCTTAATTGTTGTAATTATTTTAGTCAAGAAAAATGCATAAAAATGTTCACCTCGTAAAAAATAGGGTTAAGAGGTGAATAATATGAGTAATAAAATAGTAGAAACAATTAAAAATAGTAGTGGCGAAATAATGCAATATGTATTAGAAAATGACCAAACAGTAGATAAAGCACAAGGGGTTGAAATGGCTAAAAATGGTGAAATTGATGGTGTTATAATTGCTCATTCTAAAAAAGGTGAGGAATATTTAAGAACTAAACCTGATGGAACACAAGGAAATAATTTATCATCAATGGCCAAAGAAGATTAATATTAAATTAATAAGGTTTTATGAAAAGAAAACAGCTAACAAAAATTAATTATATTTTGTTAGTTGTTTTTTATTTATATAGAACCTAAAATTATTTTAAATTAAATAATATATATTTTAAAAATATGTTATAATTATATAAAATTATTAGTCAATTTCTATTAGAATATAGTTTTTATAATTTACTAGATAGTAGTAAAAATAAATATATATAAATCAATTGGGGAGGTAGTAAGAAATATGGGTAAAATATTGTTAAAAAATCAAGATATAAATTTAGATACAGCAAGCTCATCAGATTTTATTGCTATAATTTTAAAGGGGCTTATACTTCAAAAAGAATATAATAAAGCAGAGAATATTCTTTTTGACGAAATAGAAAAAAATAAATCAGACCAAATGTATAAAATTGCACTTGATTTTTACGAAGTATTATCAGAAAAAAGTAATGAAGAATTATTAGAAGGAAATTTTTCGAAAGAAGAAATCCTTCAGGGGTTAAAAGATATAGAAGCTATTTTTAATAAGAGGTAAATTATGAGATATGAAGAAGCAATGAAATATATAACAGAGGTTGGGAATTTTGGGTCAAATTATGGTTTAGAAAGAACTCATAAATTATTAGAGTACTTAGGTAATCCAGAAAATGATTTAAAGCTTATACATATTGCAGGCACAAATGGTAAAGGATCTACTACTTCAATGATAACAGAAATTTTAATGGGGTCAGGATATAAGGTTGGAATGTATACATCTCCATTTATTGAGGAATTTGAAGAGCGAATTCAAATAAATAAAAGGAATATTCCTAAAGAAATCTTAGCAAATTTAATAGATGAAGTTAAAGTTGCTGTAGATAGGGTTATAGAAGAAGGATATAATCATCCTACAGAATTTGAAATAATAACTGTTTTAATGCTTTTATACTTTAAAAAAGAGAAAATAGATTTTGGAGTAATAGAAGTAGGATTAGGTGGAAGGCTTGATTCAACTAATGTTATTATACCAATACTTCAAGTTATAACATCTATAAGTTTTGATCATACAAATTTATTAGGAAATACTTTAGAAGAAATAGCAAGAGAAAAATCTGGAATTATTAAGAGGAATATTCCTACAATAATATACCCACAAGAAGAAGAGGCTTTAAAAGTAATAAAAAATAAATGCATAGATATGGGCTCAGATCTTTATATTGCAGATAATGATAATATAAAATTTGTAAATGTAGTAAATGAAGATAAGCCATATCAATTATTAAAATATAAAAGTAAAGAGGAATTTGATATACTACTTCCTTTACTAGGAGAACATCAAATACTTAATTTAAGTGTTGCAATGAAAACTATTGAAGTTTTAAATAATAGGAAAGTAGTAAATATAACTACTGAAAGTATTATAGAAAGTATAAAAAATGTTACTTGGAAAGGCAGATTAGAAGTTTTATCAAATAATCCTTATGTTGTTATTGATGGGGCACATAATATACAAGGAATAAAAACATTAAGTACAAATATAAAGAAATATTTTAAATATGAAAATTTACATTTAATTTTAGGAATTTTAGCTGATAAAGACGTTGATGAAATGATTAAAATAATAACACCTATGGCAAAAGAAGTATATGCTGTTACTCCAAATTCAATAAGAGCAGAATTAGCTGAAGACTTAAGAAAAGAGATAGTTAAATATAATAAAAATTGCAGAGCATTTGATGAATATGAAGAAGCTTATTTAGAAGCATTAAAAAATTCAAAAGAAAATGACATTATATTAGCTAGTGGTTCCTTATATATGATTGGAGATATGAGGAAGATAATTAATAAACTTTAAATTAAGTAAAGAGTCGCTTTATGCGGCTCTTATATTTTTATGAAAAAAATAAAAATAATTTATAAAAATATACATTAAAATAAAATGCTCGTAAATGATAATAAAACAAAAGAAAAAATCAAGTTTTAAAATTTATTAAAAGTATAATCATTTACTATTATTAAAGAATATACTATACTAATAAATAATAAAATAAAGGAGGGAATGTTTATGTCAAAACATTTACATATTATGGCACCAGAAGGTGCTATAGCAGAAACAGTATTATTACCAGGAGATCCATTAAGAGCTAAATTTATAGCAGAAAACTTTTTAGAAGATGTAGTTTGTTATAATGAAGTTAGAGGAATGTATGGATATACTGGAACTTATAAAGGTAAGAGAGTTTCTATACAAGGAACTGGAATGGGATTACCTTCACATTCAATTTATGTAAATGAATTAATTCAATTCTATGGAGCTAAGAGACTTATAAGAATAGGTTCAGCAGGTTCTTGCAATGATGATGTTAATGTTAGAGATATAGTTCTTGCTCAAAGTGCTTCTACTAATTCAGGAATTAATAAAAGAAGATTTAATGGACTTGACTATGCACCAACTGCTAATTTTGATTTATTATATAATGCATATAATGTAGCAAAATCAAAAGGAGCTAATGTTAAGGTAGGAAACATTTTATCTAGTGATTTATTCTATGATGATACAAATCATTTTTCATTAAAGACTTGGGCTGATTATGGAGTTTTAGCAGTTGAAATGGAAACTGCAGAATTATATACATTAGCAGCAAAAAATGGTGTCGAAGCATTATCTATATTAACAATATCAGATCATATTTTTAAAGGAGAGGAAACATCTCCAGAGGAAAGACAAAATACTTTCACAGATATGATGGAAATAGCATTAGAATTAATTAAATAGATTGAAAAATGACAAGTAAAAGCTTGTCATTTTTTTATAAGATTAATTGTTATTGTTTTTATATTCTATTAAGGCTTTTGATAATTGGTCTGGGCAAGAAGTTCCCCTTCCTCTGCAATCAATACCTTGTAATTTTTGAATTGCTTCGTCAATATTCATACCTTTTACAAGCATTGAAATACCAAATAAATTACCTGGACATCCCCTTACAAATTCAACATTTTCAATAACCTTATCTTTAACTTCTACATGTATCTCTGTAGAACATACTCCAGATGTTTTATAAACAAACATTTGTATTCCTCCTAATATATAAGTAATGATTTACTTTTTAATTATATATTGAGTTTGTAGAAAAATAAAGAAAAATAAGAAATACTGCAATAGTAGCCGATTTATTGAAAATTGCATATATTAAAATACATAGAAGTTTTAAGGGGGTGTAGTTAATGAGTTCTATTGTTTTATGCAATACAGGTGCAGATTCACTTTCTAAAATTGATCTAGATACATTTGAGGTAAAAAAAATATTATTTAAGCTTTCTGAAAGACCAGTTGGACCTCATGGTATAAGAAAATATGGCAATGAGATTATAACTGCAAATAGTTATAGTGATTCTATATCTATTTTTTCAGGTTTAAATTTTGAAGAAATAAAAAACATCAAGATTGGACCTAAGCCTAATGATTTAGTTAAAGTAGGGAATAAAATTTATACAATTTGTGGAGAAGCAAACTCTATAGTTGCTTATGATTTAAATCAAAATAGGGTGTTATGGGAGCTTAATATAGGTAATTGGCCTCATAGCATTGATTATTATTATGAAAAAGAATTATTATTTGTATCAAATTTAGAGGAAAATTGCACTAAAATTATAAACTTAGAAGATTATCAAATTGTTAAAACTCTCTTAACTCCTGAATACCCTACAAAAGTAAAAATATCAAATGATAAAAAATATATTTATATATGTGAAAGTTATCTAGGTAGTGATGATAATGGCTATTTAGATGTTTTTTCCATAGAAACATTTAATAGAGTAACAAGGATTGAAGTAGGAACTTCTCCAATTGATATGTATGAAGATAATAAATATATTTATGTTTCAAATTTTACAGAGGGTAGTATAAGTGTAATTGACAAAAATTTATTTAAATCTGTTAAAACACTATATATAGGTGGAATGCCAAAAGGTATTTTAAAAAAAGATAATAAAATTTATATAGGGGACTATTTAAAGGGAAGATTGATTGTTGTTGAAGAAGAAAAGATAAAAAAAATCATAGCAATCGAGTCAGAACCCAATGCTATGATTTTATTTTAGTTCTCATCAGAAAAAAGTACTTGAACTATTTTAGTATAAATAGCTGAAGGATTTTCTTTCCATCTATTGCAAAGTGATGTTGCCTGCTTTTTAGTTGGAACAGAAATTTTTAGATCTATAAGTAGTGTTTCATCCTCAAGAGCTTTTAAATCAACAATAAAAGAATTGTTCTTTTCTATAGTGTAATCACTATGAATAGTTAATTCTTTTTTTATATTGTCTATTGTTTTAGAGATATAATTATCGATTATATCTCTTTTTATTGGAGAAATTCTATCATTAAATATTGAAAGAACATTTTCTCCTTCAGTAGTTATAGTCAGTAATTTTTTATCATTCTTTTCAATATATTCAACAAATTTAGCTGTTTCTAATTCGCTAATATATTGTTGAAGAGTAAAGTAATTAATAAAATTGTTTTCAAGAATTATTTCAGTAAGTTGTGTTTTAGAAATTGCTTGTCTTAAGGATTTTATAACGTATAATACTAAAAGTTTATTTTCTGCTAGTTCAGCTGAATTTTCGTACATATTAAACCTCCAATATGAAAGTGTCTATTTAATTATAACATAAAATTTGTTATATGGAATATTGTAGTCATAATATTATAAATTAAGAATATAAATTAATAAAAATTAAGTTTAGGAGTAATGTAATGAAATTTAGTAAAAAAATTAATATTAATATTTTTATAATCTTTATGGTAATTATTGTATCTATAATTTATAGTGGTAAAATTCAAAATACCATAGCAAGTGAGTCTAAAAAGGTTCCAATATATAGAGTTTCAACTGAAGAAAAGAAAATAGCATTAACATTTGATGTAAATTGGGCAGAAAATGAATATATATACGATATATTAAATGTACTGAATGAAAATAATGCAAAAGGAACTTTTTTTGTTATGGGTGGATGGGTAAATTACTCTGATGAAAATAAAGAAAAGCTAATGAAAATAAATGATGGTGGACATGAAATAGGAAATCATAGTTATATACATCCTAGTTTTAGTAAAATCAGTCATGAAAGAATGGCTGATGAGATAAAGAAAACTGAAGATATTGTTTATGCCGCAACAGGTAGTAAAATTAAGTTATTTAGATTTCCAAGTGGAGATTATAATGAAGATGCTTTAGAGTATGTTAGAAGCTTAGGTTATGAATGCATTCAATGGGATGTTGATTCAATAGATTATAAGCAATCAGGGGCAGAAGTTGAATACAATAGGGTAATGAAAAATATTAAGGAAGGATCAATAGTTCTTTTTCATAATAATGCAAAATATACGCCTCAAAACTTAAATAAAATTATCACTAAATTAACTGAAGAAGGATATGAATTTGTTACTGTAAGCGAGTTAATTTATAATGATAATTACTATGTAGATGAAAATGGTGAACAAATAAAAAAATAAATATTAGAAAAATATTGAAAGTTATGAGGTATTTGTATTATAATGGAAATAAATCTTTGATATTTTTATAACAGCAATAAGAATTTTTATTAATTACTAAGGGAGAGAGGGGTAAAGATGGACAACTTGATGTTAAATAACAAGATTTATCTTGAAGGAAAAATTGTAAGCGGTATGGAGTTTAGTCATGAAATGTATGGGGAAGGTTTTTATACTTTCTTAATGGAGGTAACAAGATTAAGTGATTCTGTAGATTTATTAAATATCACAGTATCTGAAAGACTTATTAGTAATATGGATTTATCAATAGGTAAAGAAATAGTAGTATTAGGTCAACTAAGATCTTATAATAAGTTTGTGGATGGAGCAAATAAGTTAATATTAACAGTTTTCGCTAGAAACATAGAACCATGCATAGAAAAGAGTAAAAATCCTAATGAGATATTCTTAGATGGCTATATATGCAAAGAGCCAGTATATAGAAAAACACCATTTGGAAGAGAAATTGCAGATGTATTATTAGCTGTAAATAGAGCTTACAATAAGTCAGATTATATTCCAACAATTGCATGGGGAAGAAATTCGAGATTCTGCCAAACATTAGAAGTTGGTGATAATATTAGGGTATGGGGAAGACTACAAAGTAGAGAATATCAAAAGAAGATAAACGAAACAGAAGTAGTTAAAAAGGTCGCTTATGAAGTATCAATTTCTAAGATGGAAAAGGTATCTGTAGAAGAAACATCACAAAACACTAATACTGACCATGAAGAAGGTGCAGTATAATAAAAAGGCTCCCAATTTAATTGGGAGTCTTTTTTATTTTCTTAAATCATCTAAGATTTGAGTTTTATCTTTTGTTTTATCATCAACATTTTTAATTATTCTTGCAGGTGAACCAGCAACAACAACACCAGCTGGAACATCTTCAGTAACAACAGAACCAGCAGCAACAACAGCTCCAGCTCCAATTTTAACACCTTCTAAGATAACTGCATTAGCACCTATCATCGCATCATCGCCGATTTGGCAAGGTTCTTTACTAGGTGGTTCTAAAACACCAGCAACAACAGCTCCAGCTCCTAAGTGAACTCTTTTACCTAATTGTCCTCTTGCTCCAATTACAGCATTCATATCAACCATAGTACCTTCACCAATTTCAGCACCGATATTTATTACAGCACCCATCATGATTACAGCATTTTTACCGATAGAAACTCTATCTCTAATTATTGCACCTGGTTCAATTCTTGCATCTATTGATAAAAGGTCTAGCATTGGTATAGCTGAATTTCTTCTATCATTTTCAACTCTGAAAGAATTTATTTTGTGCTTATTTTCTAATATTATTTCAGTAATTACATCACTTTCTCCAAATAATATGTAAAAATTATTATTTCCATAATGTTCAATATTATCTAGTGAAGCATCGCTTAGGTCTCCATTAACATATACTTTTACTGGAGTTGTTTTTTTTGATTCTTTAATAAATCTTGCGATTTCATATGGATCAGTTAAATTATAATTCATAAAATCATCCTTTCTTCATTTGCCCCAATATTTTTATTTAAGCATTTATATTATAATAGAATTAAAGGTTATTTTAAAGAGACATTAGTAAAATAGTAGAAAAAACTTTACTGAATAGTATATTTACTATAAAATTACTTGAGAGTAAATTGAGATTTTATAATATTCGTTAAGGGGGCACTAAAATATGAATGAAAATCTAAATAACGTTAAAATATCAGGAATTAGAAAATTTTATAATGAGGTTCAGAAGGTAGATGGAGCAATTTCATTAACATTAGGTCAACCAGATTTTAAATTGCCTGTATCTATTGAAGAAGGATTAATAAATGCAATAAAAGAAAATAAGACTACGTATACAAGTAACTTAGGTATATTTGAATTAAGAGAAGAAATAAGTAAATATCTTTTAAATAAGGATATTAGTTATGAAGTTGATGAAATTTGTATTACAGTTGGTGGTAGTGAAGCTTTATTTAATATATTTACAGCATTATTAAATAAAGGTGATAAAGTTTTGATACCAACACCTGCTTATCCAGCATATGAAAGTATAGTTACAATATTAGGTGGATCTGTAGTAAATTACTCTTTGGATAATGAATTCAAAATTGATGTAGAAGATATAAAAAGAAAAATAAAAGATATGAATATAAAATATTTGGTATTATCATTGCCAAGCAATCCTACAGGGGCAATATTATCAAAAGAAGAGAAGGAACAGTTAGTAGAATTAATTAAGGAAAATGATATATTAGTAATTACAGACGAGATATATGAATCTTTATGTTATGATGAATATTATAGTGTTGCTCAATGTAGAGATATTAAAGATAAAGTTATTTATGTAGGTGGATTTTCAAAGATGTTTTCAATGACTGGATTGAGGATTGGATATTATGCTTGTTCACAGGATTTAATGAATGAAATTATAAAAGTTCATCAATATAATGTATCTTGTGCTCCATCTATTTGTCAATGGGCTGTTTATAATGGATTAAAGTATGGTTTAAATGATGTAATTCATATGAAGGAAGTCTTTAATAATAGGAAAGAACTAGTTGTAAATAAACTTAAAGATATAGGATTAGATGTTGTTATGCCCAAAGGTGCATTTTATGTGTTTCCATCAATAAAAAAATTCAATATTCCTACTGAAGAGTTTGCTTTAAGATTACTACATGAAGAAAAAGTTGCTTGTGTACCAGGAAATGCATTTGGTATTGGTGGTGAGGGGTATTTAAGAATATCATATTGTTACTCAGATGATGATTTAATAGAGGCATTAAAAAGGTTAGAAAGATTTATAGCAAAACTTTAAAAAATCACTTGAAATATATATTATTGAATTATAATAATATATATTTCTTTTTTTACCATAAAATGTCCGTGCGAGATAATACAAAATTTTAAAAATGTTCGTTTAAAATTTTACTGATGAAATTATTTATTTAACAAATTGTTAAGCAAATTTACAAATTAATAATTAAGAAAGTGTTATACCTTAAAGAGGATAGAATGGCTAAAATAGTAAATGTAAACGTTAACCCAAAATAAGATAATAAATTAACATATTGAGAAAAATATATAGAACTAATTAATAAAATATTAAGAATAGATGATTAAAATTAACGATGTATTTTGACAAAAAAGATATATGTATTATAATTAATATAAATTTATTAAAAATGGTTTAAATTAAAAAATAGTTTAAAAATTTATATGGGGGTTGTACACAAATGCTAAAGTATGTTGGAAAAAGAATTTTAACTAGTATAGTTACAATTTGGGCAGTTATTACAATTGTGTTCTTTCTTGTAAGAATAATGCCGGGAGGTCCTTTTGAAGGAGAAAAAATTACGGCTGAGATGAAAGAAGTATTAAATGAAAAATATGGGTTAGATAAACCAGTAGGAGAACAATATGTTATTTATATGAAAGGTTTATTAAAAGGTGATTTTGGACAATCTATGAAATATAAAGGTAGACAAGTTATTGATACTATAAATAATGGTTTCCCAAAATCAGCACAAGTTGGAGCGGTTGCTATTGTAGCTTCTGTAATAGTTGGTATTTTATTAGGAGTAGTTGCAGCATTAAATGCAGACAAGTGGCCAGATAGGATATGTATGATTATTGCAACTTTAGGAATTACCATACCAAGTTTCGTAATAGGATCGTTATTGATATTTGTATTTACTGTAAAATTAAAGGTATTAGGAGCTACTGGACTTAGTAAGCCAGAAAATTATATAATGCCTGTTATTGCATTGTCAGGAAGCTCTATGGCATTTATAACTAGATTAACAAGAAACAAATTAATTGATGTTTTAAAGTCAGATTATATTAGAACAGCAAAAGCTAAAGGTTTAAGTGGTGGAAAAGTAATATTCAAACATGCATTAAGAAATTCATTAATTCCAGTTGTAACATATTTAGGACCATTAACAGCTGGTGTACTTACTGGTTCATTCGTAGTAGAAAAAATATTTGCTATACCAGGGCTTGGAAATGAATTTACATTAACAATAACAAATAGAGACTATACAGCTTTATTAGGTGTTTTAGCATTCTATTGTACATTTATTGTAATTTGTAATTTAATCGTTGACTTATTATATGTAGTAGTGGATCCAAGAATTAAACTTGAAGGATAAAAGGGGGAGAGATAATGAAAAACTTAGTTGTAGAAAATTTAGATTTAGATATAGATAGCGAATTATTTTCTCCTTTAAGCTCAGAAGAGAAAAAAGCTGAAGAAATAGTGAGACCAAGTGTAGGATATTGGGCTAATGCTTGGAGAAGATTAAAAGCTAATAAAGTAGCTCTATTTTCATTAGTTATGATAATTATAATTATTGCTTTTGCAATATTAGGACCAATTGTAGTTGAAAAACTTTTTGGTTTTACTTATAAATCAACAGATAAAACAGCGTCAAACTTATGGCCAAATGCACAACATTGGTTTGGAACTGATAATTTAGGTAGAGACTTATTTGTAAGAGTTATGTATGGTGCAAGATATTCACTTATTATTGCATTTGCTGCATCTGTATTAAATCTTGTAATAGGAGTTTTATATGGAGGAATTGCAGGTTTCTTAGGTGGAAAAGTTGATAATATAATGATGAGAATAGTTGATGTTTTATATTCTATTCCTACATTAATATACGTTGTTTTATTAATGAATGTATTAAAGAAGGAAGGTTCAAGTGGAATGTTTGCTATTATAGTAGCAATGGCAATTTCTTCTTGGGTTGGTATGGCTAGAATAGTTAGAGGAGATATTCTTCAATTAAAGCAACAAGAATTCGTTTTAGCTGCTAAAACTTTAGGAGCATCAAAATCAAGAATATTATTAAGACACTTAATTCCTAACTGTTTAGGTTCTATTATAGTTACTATGACATTATTTGTACCATCAGCTATATTTACTGAAGCCTTCTTAAGCTATATTGGTTTAGGATTAAATGCACCACTTGCTTCTTTAGGGACTTTAGCAAATGATGCAAAAGGTTTATTAACAACACAACCTTATCAATTATTATTCCCAGCTGCTATGATTTGTTTAATCATTTTAGCATTTAATTTATTTGGTGATGGATTAACTGAAGCTTTAGATCCTAAGCATCAAAAATAGGAGGAGAAACAGATGAGTAAATTGTTAGAAATTAAAAATTTAAAAACATCATTTAAGACTCATATTGGAGATGTACAATCTGTTAGAGGGGTATCTTTTCATTTAGATAAAGGTGAAGCCCTTGGAGTTGTTGGTGAATCTGGATGTGGTAAGTCAGTTACAATGATGACAATAATGAGATTATTAGGCGAAAATGCAAAAATTGAAGCTGAAAATATAACATTTGATAATAAAGATATAACAAAACCTACTGAAAAGTTAATGCAATCTATTAGAGGAAATGAGATGTCTATGATATTCCAAGATCCAATGACATCGTTAAATCCATTATTTACTATAGGAGATCAATTAACTGAGCATTTAATTAAACATAAAAAAATATCTAAAAAAGAAGCAAAAGAAAAAGCTATTAAAATGCTTGATATGGTTGGTATACCAAGTCCTGAAAAAAGATTAAAACAATATCCACACGAATTTTCAGGTGGTATGAGACAAAGAGTTATGATTGCAATGAGCTTAATATGTGAGCCTAAGCTTATAATTGCAGACGAACCAACAACAGCTCTTGATGTTACAATTCAAGCACAAATTTTAGATTTAATGAAAGATTTAAAAGAAAAGTTAGATACTTCAATTATATTAATAACTCATGACCTTGGAGTAGTTGCTGATCTCTGTTCAAGAATTAATGTTATGTATGGTGGTCTTATTGTTGAAGAAGGTACAACAGAAGATATTTTCTATAGAGGAAAACATCCATATACATGGGGATTATTAAGAAGTGTTCCTAATCCAAAGAGTGAATTAAAGGAAAAATTAATTCCAATTGAGGGACAACCACCAGATTTGTTAAAACCACCAGTTGGATGTCCATTTACAGCTAGATGTGATTATGCTATGAAGATATGTAAGGAAAAACAACCTCCATTATTTGAAATATCAGAAGGGCATAGAGCAGCATGTTGGTTATGTCATAAGAATGCACCAAAAGTTGAATCACCAATAAAGGGGGAAGAATAATGGAAAATAAAAATGACGTTATTTTAGAGGTTAAAAACCTTTGTAAATACTTCCCTGCAAACAAAGGATTATTTTCTAAGAAGAGCTTTGTTAAAGCAGTAGATAATGTTTCGTTCTCTATTAAGAGAGGAGAAACTTTAGGGTTAGTAGGGGAATCAGGTTGTGGTAAAACTACTACTGGAAGAACTATATTAAAATTATATGAACCAACATCAGGACAAATAATTTTTAATGGACAAGATATTACAGGATTAAGTGAAAAGAAAATGGTATCTTTAAGAAAAAATATGCAAATGATTTTCCAAGATCCATATGCATCACTTAACCCAAGAATGACAGTTGGAGATATTATTGGTGAAGCAATTGATATCCACGGTCTTTTTAAAGGAAAAGAGAGAGAAGAGAGAATAAGATATTTATTAGATAAAGTTGGATTGAATGGAAGCCATATAAATAGATATGCTCATGAATTCTCAGGTGGGCAAAGACAGAGAATTGGTATTGCAAGAGCACTTGCAGTTCAACCTGATTTTATAGTATGTGATGAACCAATTTCAGCTTTAGATGTATCTATTCAAGCACAAGTAATAAATATGCTTGAAGAATTACAAGAAGAATTTGGATTAACATATTTATTTATTGCTCACGACCTTTCAATGGTTAAGCATATATCAACTCATATAGGAGTTATGTATTTAGGACAAATGGTTGAAAAAGGGCCAGCTGATGATGTGTATACTAAACCTAAGCATCCATATACTAAAGCACTATTATCTGCAGTTCCAATACCAGATCCAAAGGTAGCAAAGGCTAATAAGAGAATAGTTTTAGAAGGGGATATTCCATCACCTATAGATCCACCACCAGGATGTAGATTTAAAGGTAGATGTAAGGAAGCAATGAAGGTTTGTGGTGAAGTTAATCCAGAGCTTAGAGAAGTTGAACCAGGACACTTTGTTGCATGTCACTTATACAAATAATTTATTTATATTAAAAAAAGTTAGATTTTAGTTATCAATTGCAAAAGCAATTTAGATAAAAAAATAAGGGGGAAAATTAAAATGAAAAGTTCAAAACTAAAGAAGTTATGTGCAGTTGTTTTAGCTGCAACATTAGCTACTTCTTTATTCATTGGTTGTGGTGATAAATCAACTAGTAATGGAAGTAGCTCAGGATCAAATCAAAGCTTAATATTCAACTTAGGAGAAGATCCAGAAACAATGGATCCAACACTAAATAATTCTTCAGGAGCAGGAACAATGATTTTAAATGCTTTTGAAGGCTTAATGGTACTTGATGAAAATGATAAACCTACAGAAGGGGCAGCTGAAAGCTATGAAGTTTCAGATGATGGATTAGTTTATACTTTTAAATTAAGACAAGATGGGAAATGGAGTGACGGAGAGCCTGTAGTAGCTGATAACTTTAAGTACTCTTGGTTAAGAGCATTAGATAAGGCTACTGCTGCAGAATATGCTTATCAATTATTCTATATTAAAAATGCAGAAAAATTCTATAATGGCGAAGTTTCAGCTGAAGAAGTTGGAATTAAAGTAGTAGATGAGTACACATTAGAAGTAACTTTAGAAGCTCCAACAGAATATTTCTTACAATTATGTGCATTTACAACATATGTTCCTTTAAGAGAAGATATAGTATCTGCTAATCCAGATGGATGGGCTACTAATCCAGAAACTTATGTTTCTAATGGGCCTTTCAAATTAGTTCAATGGGATATGAAAGATCAATTAGTTTTCGAGAAAAATGAAAATTATTGGGATAAAGATAGTGTTAAATTAGATACTTTAACATTTAAATTAGTTACTGATGACACTACTGCATATTCTGAATTAAAAGCTGGAAACTTTGACATGGTTAACTCTGTGCCAACAAATGAAATTGAACCAGGTATTGCTGAAGGATTAGTTCATGTAAGTCCTAAATTAGCTAATTATTACTTTGCAATAAACGTTGGTAAACAAGATACATTAAACGAAGATGTTAAAAAAGTATTAAATAATAAATTAGTTAGACAAGCATTAAATCTTGCTATCGATAGACAAGAGATAATTGATAATGTTGGTAAAGCAGAACAAATTCCTGCATATAGTTTTGTGCCACAAGGTATTACAGATGAAAATGGTACTGAATTTGCTTCAAAAGAATATTATGATCCATCAGATATGGAAGGTAATATAGCAAAAGCAAAAGAATTATTAAAAGAAGCTGGATATGAAAATGGTGAAGGTATTCCAACAATTGAAGTAATGTATAACTCAGAAGGTGCTCATAAAGAAATAGCTCAAATTATTCAACAAAATTGGGAGAAAATTGGTGTTAATGTTGAATTAACTAACCAAGAGTGGGCTGTATTCTTAAATACAAGACAACAAGGTGATTATCAAATTGCTAGACATGGTTGGACAGGTGACTATATTGACCCAATGACATTCTTAGACTTATGGGTAACTGGTGGAGGAAATAACGACACTGGATTCAGTAATGCTAGATATGATGAATTAGTTGCAGCTGCAAAAGTTGAAACAGATTCAGTTAAGAGAAATGAAATGCTAAGAGAAGCTGAAGATATATTAATGGATGAAATGCCAATATTACCAATATATTACTATACTACAGTAACAGCTGCAAATGAAAATGTTAAAGGTGTTCAAATTTCTACATTAGGAAAGATATCTTTCAAACATGCATATAAAGAATAATTAATAAAAGAGAGTCAATTTCGACTCTCTTTTATTAATTTCCAGCTGGATTGTAGTGTTCACTAGAAACACCTTGTCTTTTTATTGATTTATGTTTAGCATTTGGATTATGATTATGACCTTCTTCAGTTATTGGAGTTTGATAATTGCACTTTTCCATTCTAGCTTGTTTATTATCTGGTTGACTATCTTTTGCCATAATATATATCCCTCCTAACATATAAAAATATACAATTTTAGTATGTACTTTTTATATAGATTTATTCCTTTTTATGAACTTAAAATATATAAACAAAAAAAGAGAGCTAATTGCTCTCTTTCATTTATAGCCCTAATACATCATCCATATTATAAAGACCAGCATCTTTAACTGTAGCCATATATTCACAAGCCTTTAATGCACCAATTGCAAATACGTCTCTTGATATTGCTTTGTGTGATAATTCAATAACTTCACCAGTTCCTGCGAAAATAACATCATGATCACCAACTATAGAACCACCTCTAACAGCGTGAATTCCGATTTCTGTTTTTTCTCTCTTTTTATGTCCATCTCTACCATGAACATAATGAGTTTCTTCAGAAATAGAATCTTTTATTGTATCTGCTAGAAGAAGTGCAGTACCACTTGGAGAATCTAACTTTTGATTGTGATGTTTTTCTATTATTTCTATATCATAATTTCCATATAATAATGGAGTTACTTTTCTTAAAAGTGAATTAATTAAATTTATACCTAAAGACATATTAGCAGATTTAAATAATGGCAATGTTTTGCTTTTTTTATTGATTAAATCTAAATCTTCTTGAGAATAGCCAGTAGAACAAATAACTAATGGTTTTTTTGTCCTTTCTGTTAATTCTAAAAGTTTGTGTAATGTGCTTACATTAGAAAAGTCTAAAAGCACATCATAGTCTATATTTACATCATCAGGTGTAGTGAATACTGGATAATTTAATTCTCTAGGAAATTTATCTATACCAGCTATAATTTCTAAATTAGGAAATTCACTAACTAAATTTGAGATAACAGTTCCCATTTTTCCACAGCAACCGCTTAATAGTATTTTAACCATATGATAAACTCCTTTTAAAATAAATTGTATTTCTTTAGTGTATTTACTAAAGTTTCTTTATTTTTATCATTCATTTTGTAAAGTGGTAATCTTAATTCACCAACATTCATACCTATTACGTTCATAGCAGTTTTTACCGGAATAGGATTAGTTTCTATAAATAAATTGTTCATTAATTCCAAGTACTCTAGTTGTATCTTAGTTGCTTTAAAGCAATCTCCTTTTAAATATAAATCACACATATCATGTACTGTTTTAGGAATTATATTAGCAGCAACAGATATAACCCCAATACCACCTAAAGATAAGATAGGAATTATTTGATCATCATTTCCAGAATAAATATCTATTTTATCTCCGCATAATGCTTTCATCCTAGCAACTTGACTCATATCACCACTAGCTTCTTTAATAGCAATAACATTATTAAGTTCTGATAATTTTAATAATGTTTCTGGAGTAATATTCATATTAGTTCTGCTAGGAACATTATATAAAATAATTGGAGTTTTAACAGCATCATTTATAGCTTTAAAATGCATTAGTAAACCTTCTGCATTTGTTTTGTTATAGTATGGTGTAATAACTAGAAGTCCATCTATACCTATACTCTCAGCATAAAGACTCATTTCAATAGATGTGTTTGTATTATTTCCGCCAGTTCCTGCAATTACAGGTATTCTTTTATTTACAACATCTACAGTAAATTTAATGGCATCTTTTTTTTCTTTTTCAGTCATTGTAGTAGCTTCACCTGTAGTACCACAAATAACAATAGCATCTGTAGATTCTTTTATATGCCATTCTAGTAATTCTCTTAATTTTTCATAATCTATACCATTTTCATTAAAAGGTGTAATTATAGCTACACCAGAGCCTTTAAATATTGACATTTTATCCTCCTAAAGCCATTCATTTTTAATTAAAACTTCTGCAATTTGTACAGCGTTTAAAGCTGCTCCTTTTCTTATATTATCAGCAACAACCCATAAATTTAAGCCATTATCTAAACTAAAATCACGTCTTATTCTTCCAACATATACGTCATCTTTTCCAGAAACATCTAATGCAGTTGGATATTTTAATTCATCTACATTATCAAAAACTGTTAATCCCTCAGTTTTTTCGAATAATTTAAATATATCTTCTAATTCAAATGGATTATTTAATTCAACATTAATACTTTCACTATGACTATTTAAAACTGGAACTCTAACAGTAGTAGCAGTAATTTTCAAGTCATTTGAATGAAGTATTTTTTTAGTTTCTTCAATCATTTTCATTTCTTCTTTTGTATAACCATTTTCTAAGAAAACATCTATGTGAGGAAGGCAATTACCTGCTATTTGATAAGGGAACTTTTTAGGTGCTAAACCTTTTAATCCATCCTCTAAATCTTTAATACCTTGCATTCCAGCACCTGAAACTGCTTGGTATGTTGAATATACTATTCTTTTTATTCCATAATTATCTAATAAAGCCTTCAATGGCACCATTGCTTGAATTGTAGAACAATTTGGGTTAGCTATAATTCCATTATGATTTTTTAAGTCTTCAGGGTTTACTTCAGGAACTACTAAAGGAACATCTTTATTCATTCTCCATGCACTTGAATTATCTATTACTACAGCACCATAAGATGAGAATATTGGAGCAAACTTTAAGCTTATATCTCCACCTGCAGAAAATAATGCAATATCTATTTTCTTACTTTTTATATTATCTTCACATGTTTCTTCAACTAAATATTCTTGCCCCTTGAAATTTAAATAAGAACCTGCAGATCTTTTTGATGCAAAAAGATAAAGATTCTTTATTGGAAAGTTTCTTTCTTCTAAAATTTCTAAAAATTTTCTACCTACATTACCTGTACTACCAACTATTGCTACATTATACATATTGGTTCCCCCTTTTTTATTCTTTATAAATAGATTTTATAAATTTTAATTACTATAGAATGTTCTGCTTTATAATATGATGTGACTATATTTAAATTTAAAATTAAATTTTATGTATAGTATTAATGTTTAATTTAAATATAATGTTAAAAAAACCTTGAGTTATCACTCAAGGTATATATACACCAAAATATATAAATAATCCTTAAATGATAGCTCACCACATAAATTATGTGACAGAAATATACATATTTTGTATACCCCCAGTTATATAGCTGTAAAGCTTAGGCTATATACTTCGGCGACAAGTCCTTTCTTATTATTTTAACACGCTTTAATCCATAATAATACTAATACGTATCGCACCTCTATCTATTTATAAATCTATATGGTTATGATTATACCCTGTATGTATGAAACTTTCAAGGAATATTTACAAAATAATATTACATACTTGATTTTATTATATGACTACTAAGAGAAAGTGCAACAAAGTATTTAGGGTATAAATATAAAGATATGGGAGAAAATATTTATATGAATTTATATAGGGGGAATTTTTATGAGTAAAACACCACTAAAAAAAATAATAAAATCAAAAATAAAAACTAATAAAGAGCTTACACCGGAAGAAAAAATGCGTGAAAAGATAAAATATGAAATTGCAGAAGAGTTAGGGTTAAGTGATAAGGTAGATACATATGGATGGGGAGGATTAACAGCAGAAGAAACAGGTCGAATAGGAGGGATAATGACTAAGCGTAAAAAAGAATTAAAGTTACCAACTAATGAGCAAATTTTAGGAAGGAAATAATAGATTGACTTAATATTCTATTACATAGTATTATAAAAGTTAGAAATTTGTTCAGTATAGTAATAACTATATTATGTATTTTTTCAGTGTAATAAATAATAGGATAGGGGGGATAGCATGGCGTATGGTGAATTTGCAAAAATATATGATGAATTAATAAATGAAGATATTAATTATGATGAAATGGTAGAACGAATTTTAGAAATTTGTAATTTATATAATGTAGAATTAAATGATTATTTAGATATTGCTTGTGGAACCGGAAATGTAACTATAAGGATAGCGAAATATTTTAAAAATATTTACGGAGTTGATTTATCAGAAGATATGTTAAGAGAAGCTTTTGATAAATTTAAAGAATCACGAATAAAAGGGAAAATAATTTGCCAAGATATGACAGAACTTTCTCTTAATAAAGAGTTTGATTTAATAACATCTGTATTGGATTCTACAAATTATATAACAGATCTAAATGATCTTCAAAATTACTTTAATGGAGTATATAATCATTTAAAAGCAAATGGATTATTTATATTTGATGTTAATTCATATTATAAATTATCTGAAATATTAGGGAACAATATTTATACATATAGTGAAGAAGATGTTTTTTATACATGGGAAAATGTTTTTGAAGATAGCTTACTTTCTATGTTCTTAACTTTCTTTGTTAAAAAGGGAGATCTTTATGAAAGGTTTGAAGAAGAACATTTAGAAAGAGCATATACTGAAAAAGAGTTAGAGCAGGAACTGAAAAAAGCAAATTTAGAGGTTATTGCCAAGTTTGATGGATATACTGAAAATTATGTACAAGCAAATACTGAAAGAATAGTATATGTAATAAGAAAAAAGCAATAGTTGGAGGAAAAATATGAGCGATAAAATTATTAGAGCAGTTGCAAAAAATGGAATGGTAAGAATAATAGCCGGAATTACTACAGAATTAGTTGAGGATGCTAGAGTAATACATGAATGTACTCCAGTTGCAGCAGCATCTCTTGGAAGAATGTTAACGGCTGGAGCTCTTTTAGGAGCTACTTTAAAATCATCAAATGAAGTAATGACTTTGAGAATCAATGGTGGAGGTGATGCCAACGGAGTAGTTGTTACTGCATATGAAGGTGCTAAAGTTAAAGGATATATTGGTAACCCATATGGAGATATGCCTTTAAATTCAAATGGTAAATTAGATGTTGGTGGATATATTGGAAAAAATGGTAACTTAATGGTTATAAAGGATTTAGGTATGAAGGATCCTTATGTAGGTCAAGTGCCAATACATTCAGGAGAAATAGCAGAAGATTTAGCTTATTATTTTACTGTATCTGAACAAACGCCATCAGCAGTATCATTAGGTGTTTTAGTTGATAAAGATTATTCAATTAAAGTAGCTGGAGGATTTATAATCCAAATGCTACCAGATGCAGATGAATTCTTAGCAGATATTATAACTTATAGATTAGAAGAAATTCCATCTTTAACAACTATGTTAAATGAAGGAAAGAGCATGGATGATATATTAGACTATATATTTGGAGATATGGACTTAAAGATATTAGAGGAAATTAAACCAGAATTTTCTTGCAATTGTTCAAGAGAAAAGGTTGAAAAAGCTTTAATTTCTATAGGAGAAAAAGATTTAAGAGAGATATATGAAGATGGTAAAAATGAAGAGTTAAAATGCCACTTCTGCAATAAGACATATGTATTTACTCCAGAGGAAATTGGTAGACTATTAGCTAATACTAATAAATCTGAATAATATAAATAAAAAAGTAGGCTATTTATAAAATTAGGCCTACTTTTTTATTAGTTAATTTAAAAAGAAAATATAAATACTAATCAACAATTAGTTTATACATACGTATGATATAAGAGGTTAAAAAACAAGTAAACTACCTCTATCTATTAATTTTGTATTACTAAGATATATAGGTTTAATATCATATTTATATAAAATTTTTTTTACTTCATTACCAAAAGTATAATTATCTAATGATCCAAAGAAAGCCATTGAATCACTTGAAATCATACCTCCAACACCTCCGATAAAACCATAATTAAATCCACTTAGTTCTATATCGCCAAATGGTAATAGTAATATATCAAAATCTTCACTTTTTAATATATTATATATACCAGCATCATTAGTTATAATTGCTTTTTCTCGTAATGGTAATATAGAGCATTTAGTGTAACCTTGATTTACATTTATGTTTTTTTTATTTTTACAGTAATCTAAAATTTTTTTATCGGTAAACTTTAAATTATGTACTAAGTAATTGTCAGTGATATATGCATTAAGTGATATATTGCTTGGATATTTAGATGATAACACACTATCACTTTCTATAAAATTTATATTTTTTGTTTCTAAAAGTTGTTTAAAGGATAAATTAATATTTTTATTAACAATAAGAGTATGTTTATTAAGTATATTTAGTTGAATATCTGTATGTCCATTTATTGCTTCATAAAGATTATTATCCTTTGGTATTTTTATTACATCATAATTTAATTTTTTTAGTGAGTTTATTTCATTTTCAGTTGTTCTATAGTCAACAAAACATATCATTAATATTCTCCTTGTTTAAATATATTTCTTATACAATATAAAATATTCATAAAAAAATCAATATTTTATTAATAAGTGTACAGACAGGTAAGTATAGAGAAAAAAATTTAATACATACTAATATTAAGAAAGGAGTGAAATCCATGCTTGTGATAAGATTAGTGCATAATAATGATTTAGACTTAGTAAAGGAATTACAAGAGCTTAGAGAATTGTTAAAGAAGAAGAATATCACTATTGGGCTTGTAGAAAGTGGTGAGGGTGATTCACATTTAATAAAAATTATGTGCGAAAAAGAGCGTTATAATGAAAAAGTTAAAAGAATGATATATTTATATATAAGCAATATTTTATACAATATAGTAATTGAAAAATATAGAAAAAAGGAACTTTTTGATTTTTTAACTGAAACTTATTTCTTTTTAAAACATGATGAAATAATAGAAGTAGAAGATATGATCATGAAAGTTCTAAGGAGTGAAGAAAATTTAAAAGATGAAAAAATGATATATTGTATAAGTAAAATAAATTCTATAATAGAAAAAATAAAAACTTGCTTGGAAGAAAATGAAGAAATAAACATAAAAGGTTTTATAACTTTTAGGATGAAGGAACTTAGAGAGGATATAGAAGATATTGTTGATAAAGTTGTAGAAGAATATATGGTTGAAAAAGAGTATAAAGAGTTTGTAAAATTATTAAAATATTTTGTTGATATACAAGAAAGTAAAATAGAAAAAATTAACATTTACATTCGTGAAGGTGGGGGATATGTCTTAAAAGATGGATATGGAAATGATATTTTTGGTGATTTTATGAAGGAGTTAGCTGAGTGTAGAATAGACACTGAAGCTGAAATAGAAGATATAATAATAAGTGGATTGATAACTAATGCTCCAAAACAAATAATAATACATCATAAAGAAAATTGTATAAATACAGAGTTTATTGAAACTATTGTTAATGTATTTGGAGATAGGATATTTTATTGTGCAGGATGTGCAAGTTGTATTCCATCAAAAATTAAAGTTTAAATAAATATAATAATTTTGAAAAAAATTAGGGTTGTTACGATTTATAAACAACCCTTTTATAATTTAATATATAATTTAAAATATTATATAAATTTTAATATGGAATATCTATCAAAAATAATATAAAGGTGGTAAAATACATGTTGAAGTTTATGATAATAAAAAGTGAGAAAAAGAATAGAATAATATCATAATTATCGAAATTAGGAGGTGATATGATGAAATGGAACTTTAAAAAAAATTTTAAACTTAAGGGAGTTCAAGTTTTAGCTTTAGGGTTTATATTATTAATATTAATAGGAGCATTAATATTAACTTTACCTATATCTACAACTAGTGGGGAAAGTGCCAATTTTTTAGATGCTTTATTTACTGCCACATCAGCTGTTTGTGTTACTGGATTAATAGTTGTAGATACAGGTACATATTGGAATATGTTTGGACAAACGGTTATAATGATATTAATAGAAATTGGTGGATTGGGATTTATGTCTTTTACAACATTAATTGCTATTATTTTAGGAAAAAAAATTACCTTGAGAGAGAGATTAATATTACAAGATGCTATGAATACCTTTAATATACAAGGGTTAGTAAAGATGGTTAAGTATGTGCTAGTATTCACAGTATCTGTGCAATTTTTTGGTGCATTATTATTTTCTACACAATTTGTTCCTGAGTATGGATTAGGAAAAGGTATATTTTATAGTATATTTCACTCTATATCTGCTTTCTGTAATGCAGGATTTGATATTTTGGGGAATTTTAGTAGCTTAACATCTTATAATTCTAATGCAGTTGTAATATTGGTGGCATCAGCATTAATTATAATTGGTGGGTTAGGATTTACTGTATGGAGTGAATTATATAGTAGTAAAAGCTTAAAAAAGGTTTCACTTCATTCAAAAATGGTAATATTAATGACTACAGTATTAGTTTTAGGGGGAACCATATTAATGTTTTTATTTGAAAATAATAATGTTAATACTATAGCAAATATGTCTTTTATGGATAAAGTTATGAATTCATTTTTTGCATCAGTTACACCAAGAACAGCTGGATTTAATAGTATTTCTACAGATGGAATGACTACGGCTGGACAGTTTTTAACTATAATTCTTATGTTTATTGGTGGATCTCCAGGTTCAACTGCAGGTGGTATAAAGACTACAACTATAGGAATATTGATTGTAACTATAATATGTGTAATACAAGGAAGAGAAGATTCAGAGGTATTTAAGAGAAGATTTAGTAAAGATTTAGTGTATAAAGCATTTACATTAATATTTATTGGAATAAGTTTAGTAATAGTTGTTACTATGCTATTATCTTATACAGAAAAAGGAGCAAGTTTCATATCATTATTTTATGAAACAGTATCAGCTTTTGGAACTGCAGGATTAACTTTAGGTCTGACTTCTGAATTAAGTGGTATAGGAAAAGTATTAATAATGTTTATGATGTATTTAGGTAGAGTTGGACCATTAACTGTAGTATTATCTATAACAAGAAAAAAAATAAACTCAGGTATTAAATATCCAGAAGGAAAAATTTTAATAGGTTAGGGGAATAAATATGGCAAATAATAAGCAGTTTGTAGTTATTGGATTAGGTAGATTTGGAGAATCAGTTGCTAAGACTTTGTATTCTTTAGGACATGATGTTTTAGCAATAGATATGGACGAAGACTCAGTACAAGAAATTTCTGATTCTGTAACCCATGCAGTTCAAATGGATGCAACTGATGAAAGTGCATTAAAAACTTTAGGGTTAAGAAATTTTGATGTTGCTGTAGTTACTATTGGATCTAATATACAAGCAAGTGTAATGGTAACTTTATTAGTTAAAGAATTAGGAGTTAAGTATATAATTGCAAAGGGTCAAAGTGATTTACATGCAAAAGTATTATATAAGATAGGTGCAGATAGGGTTGTTCTACCTGAAAAAGATATGGGTGTAAGAGTAGCTCACAATTTAGTTTCAGCTAGTATACTAGATTTTATTGAATTATCTCCTGATTATAGTATTATGGAGTTAAGAGTTCTTAATGAATGGAATGGAAAAACATTAAAAGAACTAAAATTAAGAAGTAGCTACGGAATAAATATTATGGCAATAAAAAGAGGAGATAATATAGATATATCTCCAAAAGCAGAGGATAGATTGTCTGAAGATGATATTATAGTTGCTATTGGTTCAGCTGATGATTTAAGTAATCTAGAAGACATTTTAATTAGAAAAAAATAAGAGGTGAAACTTTGATAGTTATTGAAAGTAAAGACAACACTTTGTTTAAGTATACAAAAAAGTTAAAAGAAAGAAAGCATAGAACAAAAGAAAATAAATATATTATAGAAGGATTTAGGTTAGTTCAGGAAGCCTTTAAGGCAAAGTGCAATATAGAGTATATAATAGTAAATGAAGGTGGAAAAGGTAAAATAGAAGTGTATTTAAGCCAGTATATGAATAATATTAAAATCTATGAAATGAGAAATGAATTATTTTCTCAATTAACTTCAACAGAAAACACTCAAGGAATAATTGCTGTAGCTAATATAAATAATTCAGTAAGTGATATAAATGGTAACTTTTATTTATTATGTGATAAGGTTCAGGATCCTGGAAATTTAGGAACAATTATTAGAACTGCTCATGCTGCAGGAGTAAATGCAATTATATTAACAAAAGGTACAGTTGATATATATAATGATAAAACTATTAGATCGACTATGGGCTCTATATTTTACATACCAATCATTTATGATAATGATTTAATATTATTAAAAAAGTTAAAAGATGAAGGGTTTAGTTTAGTAGCTACATCCTTAGAAGAATCAAAAAATTTCTTTGATGAAGATTTAAGTGGAAAAGTTATATTATCAGTTGGAAATGAAGGAAATGGTATAAGTGAAGAAATTTTTGAACTTGCAGATAAAAAAGTGAAAATTCCTATGCCAGGTGGGGCGGAATCATTAAATGTAGGTGTTGCAACTTCTATAATATTATTCGAAAAAGTAAGACAAAGTTTATTGTAAAATAAATTTAAAATAAAGTATTGAAAAAAATATTGGTTATTTGTATAATAAATTGTAAATAAATATTAAAAGACAGTGAATGAGAAAGTAGATATAGTGGAGTATACAGGGAGAAAAGACCTTAGACTGTAAGTCTTTTTATATAAAGTTATATTGAAATTCCCTCAGGAGTCCTAACTGTGAAATTATAGTAGTAGTTAGCGGTTAAAACCGTTATTTAATTAAGATGGATATTTTATTATTAATAAAATATCAATTAGGGTGGTAACGCGGATATTCCGTCCCTTTGTGGGACTGAATATCCTTTTTTTGCGCCAAATTTTAGGAATTAATAAGAAGGGAGAATAAAAATGCAAGAAAAGTTATTAGCAATTAAAGAAGCTGCTTTTAATGAAATATCTGCTGCGGAAAATAGTGGAGCATTAGAAGAAATAAGAGTAAAATACCTTGGGAAAAAAGGTGAGCTTACTACAATATTAAGAGGAATGGGAGCATTAAGTCCAGAAGAAAGACCAGTAGTTGGTAAATTAGTTAATGAAGCCAAAAGCGAAGTTGAAGAGAAACTAGAGGAAGCTGTAAAAGAAATAAAGGAAAGAGAAAAAAATGCTAAACTTGCAAGTGAAGTTATTGATATATCTCTTCCAGGAAAAAGAAAGGTTATTGGTAAGAGACATCCTTTAGATTTAACTTTAGAAAGTATGAAAGAAATATTTATTTCAATGGGATTCACTGTAGAGGATGGTCCAGAAGTTGAATTAGATCATTATAATTTTGAAGCCTTAAATATTCCTAAGGATCATCCAGCAAGAAGTGAACAAGATACTTTTTATATAAATGATAATATAGTTTTAAGAACTCAAACTTCTCCAATTCAAATTAGAACTATGGAAAATCAAGAACCTCCAATAAAGATGATATCTCCAGGTAAGGTTTATAGATCAGACGCTGTAGATGCTACACATTCACCAATATTCTATCAAATGGAAGGATTAGTAATTGATAAAGGAGTTACTTTTGCAGATTTAAAAGGTACTTTAGAATTATTTGCTAAAAAGATGTTTGGAGATAAGGTTGTAACTAAGTTTAGACCACATCACTTCCCATTTACTGAACCTTCAGCTGAAATGGATGCAACTTGCTTCGTTTGTGAAGGAAAAGGATGTAGAGTATGTAAAGGAAGCGGTTGGATTGAAATATTAGGATGTGGAATGGTTCATCCAAATGTTTTAAGAAATTGTGGAATTGATCCAGAAGTATATAGTGGATTTGCTTTTGGATTTGGTGTAGATAGAATGGTTATGCTTAAGTATGGTATTGATGATATAAGAGCATTATACGAAAGCGATATGAGATTTTTAAATCAATTTTAATTAGGAGGTAAAGTAAGATGAAAGTACCATATAATTGGCTAAAGGATTATGCGGAAGTAAACGTAGATCCACACACATTAGGAGATAAATTAACTCTTTCAGGATCAGCATTAGAAGAGGTTATTATACAAGGTGATAATATAAAAAATGTTGTTACTGGTAAAATTACAAAAATAGAAAAGCACCCAGATGCAGATAGATTAAATGTTTGTCAAGTTAATATAGGGCAAGAAGAAGAAATACAAATCGTTACAGCTGCAACTAATATGAAGGAACAAGATATAGTACCAGTTGCTCTTCATAAATCTATTTTAGCTGATGGAACTGAAATTAAGAAAGGTAAAATGAGAGGTGTAGTATCTAACGGTATGTTCTGTTCTGAAGAAGAACTTGGAATTGCTGGAGATGAGCCAGTTCATGGATTAATGATTTTACCAGCTGATGCTCCATTAGGAATGGATATTAAGGAATACTTAGGATTAAATAAGGCAATATTAGATTTTGAAATAACATCTAATAGACCTGATTGTTTAAGTATGATAGGAATGGCTAGAGAAACAGCTGCAACGCTTGGAACATCTTATAAAATGCCAAATTTCAACTATGAAGTTAAATCTTCAAAAAATATTAATGATGAATTAAAAGTTGAAGTTAAGGATGAGTTATGTAGAAGATACATGGCTAAGGGTGTTAAAAATGTTAAGGTTGAGCCATCACCAGGTTGGATGCAAGAAAGACTTTTAGAAGCAGGGGTTAGACCTATAAACAATATAGTTGACATAACTAATTTTGTTATGTTAGAGCTAGGTCAACCAATGCATGCTTTTGATGCAAGACAAATAGAAAGTAAGACTATAGTTGTTGAAAGAGCTCAAGATGGAGAAAAGTTTACAACTTTAGATGAAATAGAAAGAGAGTTAGATTCAAGCATTTTAATGATTAAAGATGGTTCTAAGTCTGTAGCTATAGCTGGAATTATGGGTGGATTAAACTCAGAAATTCAAGATGATACTACAGAAGTAATCTTTGAATCAGCTAATTTTGAAGGTACTAACATAAGAGTTAGTTCTAAAAAGTTAAATTTAAGATCAGAAAGCTCTTCAAGATTCGATAAAGATATAGATCCAAACTTAGCTAAACTTGCAATAGATAGAGCTTGTGCTTTAATATGCGAGTTAGGCTGTGGAGAAGTTATGGAAGGAACTATAGATGTTTATAACAATATAAAAGAAGAAGGTTCTATAACTGTAAATTATAATTGGATAAATAAATTCTTAGGAACTGAAATCTCAAAAGAAGAAATGAAAAAAGCATTAGATTCTTTAGACCTAAAGACAAATGTTGAAGGCGATGATTTAGTTATAACTATTCCAACATTCAGAATAGATATTGCTATAAAAGAAGATATTGCAGAAGAAGTTGCTAGAATTTATGGATATGATAAGATTCCTACTACTATATTTAAGGTTTCAACAGAAAGAGAACCAAAATATAAAAATGAATTATTAACAGATAAAGTTATAGAGATAATGGTAGGTAGTGGTGTTAACCAATCTATTAGTTATTCATTTGTATCTCCTAAGGTATTTGACAAGGTTAATATACCAGTAGATAGCGAACTTAGAAATGTTGTTAAAATAAAGAATCCACTAGGAGAAGATTATAGTGTAATGAGAACAACTACATTACCTTCAATGATGGAATCTTTAGGAAGAAACTATTCAAGAAACAATGACTATGTAAGATTATTTGAAGTTGGTAGAGTATACTTACCAAATGAAGATGAAAAACAATTACCTACAGAAAAGAATGTTTTAACTATAGGTATTTATGGTGATTGTGATTATTTAGATCTTAAAGGAATAGTTGAAAATGTAATTGATGGATTAGGAATAGTTAAAGCTAAATATGTTAGAGAAAGCGAAAATCCAAGCTATCATCCAGGAAAAACAGCTGCTCTTATGGTAAGAAATAAGAAAGTTGGTGTATTTGGAGAAGTTCATCCAGATGTAACAGAAAATTATGGCATAGGCGTAGATTGTTATGTAGCTGAATTAGACTTAGATGCTTTATTTGAAGCTTCAACTACAGTGAAAACTTATAAACCATTACCAAAGTTCCCAGCTGTAACTAGAGATATAGCATTACTTTGTGATGATTCTATATTAGTTGCTGAAATAGAAGAAACAATAAGAAAAGCTGGTGGAAATTTAGTAGAAAAGGTTCAATTATTTGATATATATAAAGGGGCTCAAATACCAGAAGGAAAGAAATCTATAGCTTATGCAATTGCATATAGAGATGAAAAGAAAACTTTAGAAGATAAAGATATATCTAAAGTTCATGATAAGATTCTTAAAGCATTAGAGCATAAATTAGGTGCTGTTTTAAGATAATAAATATATTTAAAAGAAGCTGATACCCTCAGCTTCTTTTAAATTATTATTAATGATTTTTTTAGTAAATATAATGGTTTATATGAAAGTTTAGATTTTCTTAAACCTTCACACCCACAATCTTCTTGTCTATTTATATACTTTGTTTTTGAAAAATCTCTTCTTATAAATTCTCTATTTATAAATGCATAGATTCCTTTATAATCAATGTTACATCTTTCTACATGAATTATGGCAATATCATTTAAAATTTCTCCAATTGAAAAACCAACTAAAGAATTTTTCACATAAACACAAATAGAATATAAATTTAGATAATTAAGGTTATAAAGCAAGTTAGCTATTTCTTTAGTTTCTATCTGAAGTTCTTCACAAAGAGAAGTTCTTTTTGAGTGCCAATTTGATAATAATTTTAAGCAGTCATTTATTTTTTCTTCACTATCAATAGAAGTAACTGTGTAGTCATATGAATTTATAAAAGAATTATAATGATTTTTCTTTTGATGATATTTTTTACCTTCTAAGTTTAATAAGTCGTTTGTTAAATAGATATATTCGAAAGTATCTCTATTTTCAATGATTTTAAAATGGAAATTAGTTAGTGTTTTTAAATCATAAATAAAGTTATCTTCTATATCACCTAACAAGTAAATACTATCATTAGTAGGTAGTTTTTTTAATTTAAGAATTAACTCTTGAAGTGTTGCTTTATTATAACCTATTGGCATCATAAAAAATGATCCATAATTAGTTTCCTTTTTTATTATTAAGCAATTATTTATTATAGAGTATTTAGTTTTACATAAATCCCTCCATAAATATAAAGAGGTAAAGGAGTATTCATAAGATGTATTGTTAAAATCTTTTAAATAATTATTGAATAAATCTTTATCTCTTAGAGTTAACTCTTTAAAGTTTTCCAATTTATCATCCCCTTTTGTTTATGAAGTTATATATTTATTCTATTTTTATTTTACAAAGATGTGTAAAAATATAGGTATTAAATTTTAACTAAAGAATATAATTTTATGAATAAAACTTTAATATTAAAGGAATGAAGTAATGAAATTAAAAAATTTAGTATTAAATTTATCCAAAGATGATATATTAAATTTAATATCTTTACAGGATAAAACAATAATTAAAAAGTTAGATCTTGGAAATAGGATTAATGCAAGTGGAATTTATAAATTAGTGGGATTAAGTATTGATTTTGATACATCAATGACAATATCTAGTTTTAAGAATAATATAATTTATATTGATATTGATAACTTTAAAATTTCTGGGAAAAGTTCTTCTAATCCGTTAGTTAAGGGTTCCATAGCGCTTTTGACTAAGTCTATAAATGATATAGAAGGAATGAATTTAAAGAATAAAGTGTTAACAATAGATATTGAAAAGATTATAAAAGCTTATTGTACTGACACATATGGGATTAAATTAGATAAGTTAGATATTAGCACATTAAAGACTATAAATGGATGTTTTGAGTTTGGAATTAATATATTAGATATAAATTTAGATAACTTAAAAAAATAAAATCTTAAAGGCTATATTACTTTGTTTTAAAAATATTTAGTTATATAAAATAAAGCAATATAGCCTTTTACTATTATAAAATAACAATGATAAAATCTTTATAATAGCATTAAAATATGCTATTATTATCAGTATTAGTATTTAATTAGGAGGTAAGGGGATGGATAAGTATATTTTAGCTTTAGATCAGGGCACTACAAGCTCAAGAGCTATAATATTTGATAAGGAGCAAAATATATATGGAATAGAACAAAAAGAATTTAAACAGATATATCCTAAAGAAGGATGGGTTGAGCATGATCCTATGGATATATGGGCATCTCAATATGGTGTATTACAAGAGGTTTTAGCTAAATCTAATATTCAACCCGAACAAATATCTGCAATAGGTATAACTAATCAAAGAGAAACTGTAATAGTATGGGACAAACAAAGCGGTGAACCTATATATAATGCTATAGTTTGGCAATGTAGAAGAACTGCAGATATTTGTGAAAAATTAAAGAGTGATGGATTTGATAAGTATATTAAAGAAAATACAGGATTATTAATAGATGCATATTTTTCGGCAACGAAGGTTAAATGGATATTAGATAATGTAGAAGATGCAAGAGAAAAAGCTGATAAAGGAGATTTGCTTTTTGGGACAGTTGATACATGGTTACTTTGGAAGCTTACAAATGGCAGAGTTCATGTAACCGATTATACTAATGCCTCAAGAACTATGCTTTTTAATATTAAAGAGTTAAAATGGGATAAAAAAATATTAGAAAAGCTTAATATTCCAATATCTATGTTGCCGGAAGTAAAAAGTTCTTCTGAAATATATGGATATGTAAATTTAGGTGGAAAAGATAATATTAAGGTGCCAATAGCTGGGATAGCAGGAGATCAGCAAGCAGCTCTTTTTGGTCAAGCAGCTTTTAATAAAGGTGATGCTAAAAATACATATGGAACAGGATGTTTCTTATTAATGAATACTGGAGATGAGTTAGTTGAAAGTAAAAATGGACTTTTGACAACTATAGCAATAGGATTAAATGGTAAGGTGAATTATGCTTTAGAGGGTTCTGTTTTTATGGGGGGAGCAATAATTCAATGGCTTAGAGATGAGATGGGAATGTTAACTGATGCTCAAGATTCTGAATACTTTGCTAAAAAAGTAAAAAATAATGGTGGAGTTTATGTAGTCCCAGCATTTGTTGGACTTGGGGCACCTTATTGGGATATGTATGCAAGAGGATCCATATTTGGATTAACTAGAGGTTCGAATAAAAATCATATAATTAGAGCAGCTCTTGAATCTATTGCTTATCAAGTGAGAGATTTAATAAATGCTATGGAAGAAGATTCAGGCTGTAAAATAAACACTTTAAAGGTTGATGGAGGAGCAAGTAAAAATAAATTATTAATGCAATTTCAATCTGATATAACTAATATTGAAGTATGTAAACCTATAATAACAGAAACTACAGCACTAGGGGCAGCATATTTGGCAGGGTTAGCAGTAGGATATTTTAATGGTATTGAAGATATATCTAAGAGATGGTATGTTGGAGAGAAATATGAATCAAAAATGGATTCTAAAAGTAGAGAAACTTTATATAATGGATGGAAAAAGGCAGTTAGTAGAGCACAACATTGGGAATATTAAATAATAGCTGGTGTGTGAATAATAATCTGATGTAAAAGTGAGGAGAAATTTTAATGCCAAAGTTAATAAAAATACAAAGTCCTAAATTTATTGATGATATGGAAAATGTTATAGATATAAGAGATGAACTTATATATAGTGAAAAAATACAGAATAAGCTTATAGAAAATATTGATATAGAAAGTAAGAATGATATAGGTATTACTATAGATTCATGTGTATTTAATAATGTAACTTTCATTAACTGCAGTTTTGAAAGAGTTGATTTAATAGATACAATATTTAAAAATTGTGATTTATCTAATGTATCATTTATTGGTGGTAGCATACATAGGACTCAATTTATAAACTGTAAATTAATTGGAGCAAGATTTGATGAATGCAACTTGAAGAATGTTTTATTTGAAAATATATTAGGAAAATATTCTAATTTTTCTTTTGGCAAAATAAATAGTGCAAACTTTGTAGAATGTAATATGATTGAAGCTGTATTACAAGGTGTTAAATTAGAAAAAACGATATTTGAAAATTGTAATTTAACTAACGGATTTTTTAATAAAACATTTTTAGGGAAAATAGATTTGACTACTTGTGATATTACAGGTATTGATGTAGATATTCCTAATATATATGGAGCGACAGTAACAACAATGCAAGCTTTGGATTTAAGTAGATTATTAGGGCTAAATATAAAATAAGGCTAATACTAGTTATTTATTATTTAATAATTCAATTTAATGTATATCATTAATAATGAAAAAATGATATTATATAAATTAAAATTAGATTATATTATTCATAAACAAGGTGGATGTAAATGGAAGAGTTAAAAAAAGCATTAGACGAAATATTTAAGGATAACATAATAAAGGTTGTTATAAGTAATAAGGTTAATAAGGAAATTAAATACAATAAAATATCAGTTAATTTGAAGGAAGCAAATAAAGGTAGATTTTATCAAATAGAAAAATTTACAGATAAGCAAGTTTTTCATGAAAATATAGATATAGAAAGTGTTAATGAAAAAGTATATGAATGTTTAAATGGAGCTTATAAGCAACTTTCAGCATGGTCAGATAATTATACATATGATATGAAAATATCTAAAAAAGGAAAAGTATTTTTAGGAAAGAAGAAAAGTGATAATTCTAAAGTTATTAAAAAAGGTCATAATAAAGAAAAAAATTATATATTAAAGGAAGGTATGATTATTGAACCACTTATAGATTTAGGGGTATTTACTAAAGAAGGTAAAGTTATTAACTCTAAATATGATAAATATAAGCAGATAAATAGATTTATTGAAATAATTGATGATGAAATAAAGAAAAATGATTATAAAGAGTTAACTATATTAGATTTTGGATGTGGTAAGTCATATTTAACATTTGTTTTATATTATTATTTTGTAAAAATAAAAAATATAAATGTAAAAATGATTGGCTTAGATTTAAAAGAAGATGTAATTAAAAAATGTAATGAAATAGCACAAAGATATAAATATGATAATCTTCACTTTGAATTAGGTGATATTAATGGATTTAAGTATAACAATAAGGTTGATATGGTAATAACATTACATGCTTGTGATACTGCAACAGATTATGCATTATATAATGCTATTAAATGGAATAGTAAAATGATTTTTTCAGTACCATGTTGTCAACATGAATTTAACTCTCAAATGAAAGCGGATGAATTATCAATATTAACTAAGTATGGTATAGTTCAAGAAAGAATAGCTGCTTTAATGACTGATAGTGTAAGAGCGAACTTATTAGAATGTGCAGGATATAAGACTCAATTATTAGAGTTTATAGATATTTCACATTCTCCAAAAAATATTTTAATTAGAGCTTCAAAATCAAATGTATCAAAGGAAAAAAGAGAAAAATCTCTTAAAGAAGTTAATAATTTAATTGAAACATTTAATTTTAATCCAACATTATTTAATTTACTAAAAGATGATAAGCTAATTTAATAAATATCATAAAACACTTAATAAAAAGAAAATATAGTATAAAATATTTCCTTAAAATAATAATGAAAGAGTATATCTATTTCATTATTATTTTTTTGTCTTAAAAGATAAAATAATTACATAAAATAGAGTGTACAAGTATTTTAATGAATAATAATAGGGGGGAATAGCTAGTTTGATTGAAAATAAAAAAAGCAGTATAACATTTATTATAATTAGTACTATTTTTACTTTACTAATAATATATTTTCTAATTTCTATTTATTTTAAAAATCACTTTTTTATAGGTACATATATAAATGGTGTAAATGTATCTTTTAAAACAATAGAAGAAGCTAATACTGAATTAGTAAATGAATCTTATAATTACGTTTTGGAAATTAGGGAAAGGAATGATGTAGTAGAATATATTGAAGGAGATAAAATTAATTTTGAATATAAAGGAAGCGATAAAATAGGTGAGTTAAAGAAAAAACAAAATGGATTTTTATGGCCTAAGTTTTTATTTACTCAAAATGTATATAATATAAATAATGTTTATACATATGAAAAAAGTTTGCTTGATGAGGAATTCAATAAATTATCCTGTTTTAATAAAGCAAATATTATTGAACCTTTAGATGCTTGCTTTTATTATAATGGTATGGAATATGATATAATCAAAGAAGTGTATGGAAATAAAGTTAATAAAGATTATTTACATGCTTATATATTAAATTCTGTTTTAATAGGAAGAGAATTTATTAATTTAGAAGAAATAAATGCTTATGAAAATCCAGACTTTACATCAAAAAGTGAACAGGTTATAGAAGCTCAAAAGCAATTAAATACATTTGTATCTACTAGAGTATATTATAATTTTGATAATGAAGTAGAGATTTTAGATGGAAGTATTATTAATGAGTGGCTAGAGGTAGATCAATTTATGAATGTCATACTTAATGAAAATAAGATTAAAGAATATTTAAATGATTTAAGTGTAAAATATGATACTTATGGAAAGACGCGTAATTTTAAAACTACTACTGGAAAAACTGTAGAGGTAGTAGGTGGAAATTATGGATGGAAAATTGATAAAAGTAAAGAGTTTGATGAATTAATTAAGAATATAAAAACTGGTGAAACTATAAAAAAGCAACCAATATATATACAAAAAGCATGGGGAACTAGAGAAAATGATATTGGTAAAACTTATATAGAAATAAATTTGACTAATCAATATTTATGGTTTTATAAAAATGGAGAATTAATTGCACAAGGAGATGTTGTAACAGGAAATGTAAGTATGGGGAATGCAACACCACAAGGTACTTATATATTAAATTATAAACAGAAAGACGCAACATTAAAAGGTGCTGGATATAGCTCAAATGTTAAGTATTGGATGCCATTTAACTGTAATATTGGGATACATGATGCAAGTTGGAGAGGGTCTTTTGGAGGAAGTATTTATAAGTCTGATGGAAGTCATGGATGTGTAAATGCACCTGAATATTTGGCTAAAAAGATATATGAAAATATAGAGCCAGGAACTCCTATTATATGTTATAAAGAAGAATAGAAATTTATAAAAAAATATGTACATTAGTATAAAAAAATAATATAATAAAAAATGTAATAAATTTTAAGAAAGGGAAAGGTATAGTAGAAATGAGAATGTAATCATCTTTAAAAATTAAAACAACCAAATAAAAAATTTAACCTTAAAAAGGTTTATTTGTGTTGTGTAAGTTTTAGAGAGTGATTACTAAGTGATACTATAACTTAACTGAATTATTAAATAAAATAAGTCTATATTATTATAGGTTTATTAATGATGGATTAAAAATCGATTTTAATAATGAAAATATAGTTTTGGTTCGTAATTATCTCTCTAGTAACAGGAGGGATTTTTTATGCAATTAATTAAAATAAATAAATTAAAAAAGTATTATGGAGATAGATTAATTTTAGATATTGATAAATTAGAAATATCTGATGGAGATAAAATAGGACTTGTGGGGATAAATGGTTCTGGAAAAACTACATTGTTAAATATAATTTGTGGTAAAGAAAGTTATGATAAAGGTAATGTTTTTCTAGATGCTAATTATTCATATATTAATCAATTAGATGAAGAGGTTCATATTGAAGAGAGTAAAATATCAAAAGAATTAAATTTACCAAATGAATATAAGAGTTTTTTTAGTGGTGGAGAAAAGGTTAAAGCTAGAGTTGCAAAGGCATTAAATAATAGTAGTAGAATTATTATTGCTGATGAGCCAACCTCTAATCTTGATGTTCAATCTATTAAATATATAGAAGAGAAATTTATAAGATTTAATGGAGCAATATTATTAGTTTCTCATGATAGAGGTTTTTTAGATAATATTTGTAATAAAATAATTGAGATAGATAAATCTAAAGTTACTATATTTAATGGTAATTATAGTAGTTATATTAAACAAAAAGAAGAGAGGGTTGATAGAGAAAATTTTGAATATAATCAATATATAAAGCAGAAAAGAAGATTAGAGGAAGCTATAGTAAAAAAAACATCTTTGAGGGAGGGAATGAAAAAGACACCTAAGAGATTTGGTAACTCTGAAGCTAGGCTTCATAAAATGGGAAATCAGAGTGCTAAAAAGAATATGGATAACTCAATAAAAGCTATAAAAACAAGAATTGAAAAATTGGAAGAAAAAGAAAAACCTAAAGAAAAAGCAGTTATAAAAATTGATATTTCAGAAGGAAATGAATTTTATTCAAATTATCCTATTGAAATAAAAGATATTAATATTTCATTCAATAATAAGATAATTTTAAAAAATGCTAGTTTTAAGCTTAAGAAAAATATAAGAGTAGCTTTAATTGGAGAAAATGGGTGTGGAAAAACTACTTTATTAAAATCAATAATAGATAAGAATGAAAGTATAAAGATAGCTAATAGAGTTAAGATAGGATATTTTCAACAAGATTTAATGATTTTAAATGAAGATAAAAGTATTTTAGATAATATTTTAGAAAGTAGTTCTGAAAATGAAACTTTTATAAGGATAGTTTTGAGTAGATTTCTATTTAGAGAAAGTGATGTATATAAGAGAGTTTCTGTTTTAAGCGGAGGAGAAAAAGTAAGAGTAGCTCTTTGTAAGATACTTTTAAGTGATAATAATTTGTTGATTTTAGATGAGCCTACTAATTATCTTGATATTCAGTCAATGGAAGCATTAGAAGAAGCTTTAAAAAATAGCAATAAGACTATGATTATTGTATCTCATGATAGAAGATTTATTGCTAATGTATGTAATGAAATATTATGTTTTGAAGATAACACATTAAAATACTATCCTTATGAGTATGATCAATGGATCAAGAGGATTGAAGAACCTAAAAGTAGCAAAGAAGAAAGAAGCAATCATGAAAAAAAGATAGTTTTACAAAATAGGCTTTCAGAAGTTATTTCACTAATTTCAATTGAATGTAATGATGATAAAAAATTAGAATATGAAAAACAGTATTGTGAACTTCTAAGGGAATTGAGATTATTATAATTAAATATAATTACAACTTGATGTATTATATCATTATTTACTATGATATAATACATCAAATTATTTGTGTAATATTTTATTAGTATACATAATAAAATATATTATATTAAATTATAAAATTAGAATCTCATTAAAGGGGTGGATATTTGTGGGGAATAGAAAAGAGACTATAATTTTAAAATTATCAAGAAATGATGAGATAAAGATAAGAGATAAAGCTATAAAAGATAATAAAAGCATAACTGAATATATAAAACAGATATGTATATATAATCCTTGGATTGAAAATTATGAGGAATAAGAAATATGGACTTTATAAATGTTAGTATATTACATAAGTTATTTATTGTTTTTTATAGCTTTATAATAATTTACGGATTTTATTATGATATTAAAGAGAAAAATAAAATTGAAAAAAGAATAAAAGAAAAAATATATGATCAATATAAAACAGAAATATTATTAGAAATAGATGAAGATGAAAAATACATGCTAAGGAATTTAGCTTATGATTATGGATATAATTCAATAGAAGAATTTATTATAACAATAATAAATGAAGAAGTTAAAGAGGAATAAATTATTTAATAATAATTATTATCTATTGATAGCATTCCGATATTGTAGTATAGTTAGATTACGGAAATATGCTACTCATATAAATTAGTAGCTGTAAGCTTAATTTACTAAATTAAAGATATAAAATTTCATTTAGTATAAATATATAATATTGGAGGTTTGCAGATGTTAAACATAGGATGTCACCTATCTACTACAAAAGGATTTAAAAATATGGGAAAGGAAGCTTTATCTATTGGAGCTAATACTTTTCAATTTTTTACTCGTAATCCTAGAGGTGGAAAAGCTAAAGATATAGATGAAAAAGATATTAACGGTCTTTTAGAAATAATGAAAGAAAATAATTTTGCAAAAATATTAGCACATGCTCCATATACTTTAAATGGATGCTCTGCAGATGAAAATACAAGGAAATTTGCTACTGAAATGATGGCAGATGATTTAGTTAGAATGGAATACTTACCTAATAACTTATATAATTTTCATCCAGGTAGTCATGTTAAACAAGGTGTTGAGGTTGGAATAGATTATATTGTAGAAATGTTAAATACAGTATTAAAACCTGAGCAAACAACTACTGTTTTACTTGAAACAATGGCTGGGAAAGGTACAGAAATAGGAAGAAGCTTTGAAGAAATAGCACAAATTATTGAAAGAGTAGAGTTAAAGGATCATTTAGGTGTATGTTTGGATACATGTCATGTTTATGATGCTGGATATGATATAGTAAATGATTTAGATAATGTTTTAGAAGAGTTTGATAGAATAATAGGATTAGATAGATTAAAGGCTATACATTTAAATGATAGTAAAAATCCTTTTAAGAGTCATAAGGATAGACATGAAAAAATTGGTGAAGGAAGTTTAGGTCTTGAAGGAATAAGTAGAATAATTAATCATCCAAAGCTTAGACATTTACCATTTTTCTTAGAAACTCCTAATGAATTAGATGGATATAAAAATGAAATAGAGTTATTAAAAGGACAATATAAGTAAAATAAGATAAATGAAAGTATTTTTATAAGTGCCAGACCTTGGTAAATAAGAAATACTTTCATTTTTTTTATAGATAAGAAGAATATAAAATCCTAGTCATAGGGATGTAGAGGATAGGTTAATATTGACAGATAAAGCAAGACTAGTTGGAGATGCAATTGCAGCAGTAGTAGCTAAAGATGAAATAATAGCTGAAAAGGCATTAAAATTAATAAAGGTTGATTATGAAGTTTTACCATCTGTATTTGATGCAGAAGAATCATCTAAAGAGTATGCTCCTAAAATTCATGAAGACAGAAAGAATAATATAATTGCCTCTTCTGTTATAAATATAGGAGATATTGAAAGTGAATTTAAAAATGCAGATTTCATATTTGAAGGCGAATATGAAACTAGCATAGTTCAACATTGTCAACTTGAAAATCAAACAGCATATTCTTATGTTGATAGTGATAATAGAATAGTTATAGTTACATCAACTCAAATACCTCATATAGTTAGAAGAATAGTAGGGCAGGCGTTAAATATACCATGGGGACGTATTAGAGTTATTAAGCCATATATTGGTGGTGGTTTTGGAAATAAACAAGATGTGATAATAGAACCATTAACAGCTGCTATGACTTTAGCGGTTAATGGAAGACCAGTTAGATTTTCCTTAAGCAGAGAAGAAGTATTTATTAATACAAGGACTAGACATGCTATGAAGTTTAATATTAAAAGTGCAGTTTCAAGAGAAGGTAAATTATTAGGGATTTATATGAAAAACATAGTTAATAATGGAGCTTATGCTTCTCATGGACATTCTATTGCAATGAGTGCAGCAAGTAAATTTAGATTTATTTAATAAGTCTGGACTAGGAGCTTATATTGGAAAAGTTAATATGGATATAGAATCTGCAGGGATATTAATAGGGGATACTAATAAATCAATTTCAGAAACTATGGAATTAATAAAAGAGTATAAGGATAAATATAAATTAGTAAAACCAATAATAACTCCAAGATTTGTTCCAACCTGTAGTTTTGAATTACTAAAAAGTTTAGGGGAAATAGCAGAAAAATATGATATACCAATACAATCTCACCTTTGCGAAAATTCAGGTGAAATAGAATTAGTTAAAAAGCTACATCCTGAATGTAGAAATTATACTGAAGTATATGATAAAGCAAATTTATTAAGTTAATGTTGGATTGGCTTCAGATATATCAGGTGGACATACTTTATCAATAGCCGAAGTTATAACTTCTTCAGCTCAAGTATCAAATTTAAGCTGGCTTAATAGTAATAAAGTTGAAGAAAAACTTACAACAGCAGAGTTATTTTATTTAGCAACTAAAGGTGGAGGAAAATTCTTTGGTAAGGTTGGTAGCTTTGAAGAGGGTTATGAGTTCGATGCATTAATCATAGATGATAGTGACTTAATTATTGAAAATAATCTTTCGATAGAAGAGAGATTGCAAAAGTTCTTATATATAGGAAACTCTAATAATATTATCGAAAGATATGTTTCAGGAAATCTTATTAATCAACCTATTTTTTAGAATTGATATAACTGGATTATATCTTATAAACTTAGATATAATCCAGTTTTGTTTATAATTGTAAAAAGGAACAAAGTTTATTTATGTGATATAATTAAAATAGAAATAAAAAAGAATTATAAGGTGGAGGGTATTATGGGAAATGAGGAAGTGGAGAGGCTTAGTGTTGAACATATTAGAATTTATGAAAGCTTTGAGAAAAAAGAAAAGTGTGCACTATGTAGATCTATAGAGGAATTTGAAAATCAAATATTAAACTCTATATCTACAGATTTAGTTATGGATTTAGATTTTTTTCCTAAATTCGGTGATGAGTATACATTTTGTGATTATCATATGAGCAAAATGGAGGATGTGAGAGATAAATTAGGTATGGCAATAATGTTAAAGAAGCTTATTGCATTAGAAATTAGAAAAATGGAAAATAGTCAAGTTGAAAATAAAACTTCGAAGTTTTTTATGAAGAAGTCACATGATAAGAAGTGTTTTGTTTGTGAAAAAGTAAATATTAAGGCTGTCAATAGTGATATTTCTATTACATTAGATTTATGGAAAAATAAAGAGTCTTTTAGAGAAAACTTTAGAAAGCAAGAATATTTTTGTTTTAAGCATAATAGACTTCTTATCAATGAAGCTAAGAATAAGTTTAGTAAAAAAGAATTTCAAATATTTAAAGAGGAAATAACAAATGTTCAAATGAAGTATTGTAAAGAACTAGAAAATGATTTAGAGTGGTTTATTAATAAATTTGATTATAGATATAGTGATGAACCTTGGTATAACTCTAAAGATTCTATATATAGGGCAAGGGAAATATTAAGAAAAGGTAATATTTAAATACGTTTTAGGGGTGGTTATATGTTTAAATTAAATTTAAAAGATGAAGATATTTTAATGAAAATAATAGTTAAAAAAATAGCAACTAAAAAAGATGTTGTTACTAATTTTGTAGGTAATCTTTTGACTGCTGCAGGGGGAGATGTTGCAGATACAGTGTACTTAATATTAACTAAAGATATTCTTTATTTAGAATATAAAGGACATGCAAGTATTGGATATTCTGAAGAAACAAGAAATGTTGAAAAGATATTGTTGGATGATTTAAAAGAGTTCTCGGTAAGATCTGATAAAAATGAAGAACTAATAGAAATAAATACTGATAGAAAGAACTTTTTATTTATTAGAGACAATATAAAAGGAAATGATTTAGCTTTTTCTATGTCTAAAGTAATAAAAGATACTAAATGTCAAGAAAATTAATTAGCGGTTAATGGAAGAGAGTAGGTAGATTTGTGGAAAAAACAAATCTACCTACCATTGTCCTATAATTATAAATTTGCCCCCTTTGTTTTATAGGGCATAAGAGAAATCTATTTTATTACTCATTTCTTTTAACTTTTTCATACTTACACCTAAATATCTCATAGTTGTTTTTATGTCGGAGTGATTTAATACATGTCTAACTAATTCTATATCATGTCCTGATTCTTCATATAGTGTATGAGCAAAAAGCTTTCTAAATGAATGAGTACCAATATTTTTATAACCTAAATAGTCAGTAATTATTTTTAATTGTTGCTGCATATTTCTTATTTTATTAGGATAAATGAAATCATCTTTATCCAAATTATTATTAACTGCATATTCCAATAATTTATTATACATTGCATCATTTAAATCTCTATTTTGCCATTTGCCTGTTTTTATTTCCTTAATAGCAAATTTACTTCTATTAAAATCTGAAACCTTCAAATTAACTATATCTGAAGCTCTAAATCCCAATGTTGCCTGAAGTGCTAATGCAAATGCTAAAGATGGATTTGGTCTAAACTTTTTTTCTCTCCCTGTGTTTTTATCTAAATAAGTAAAACCTTCTTTGCATAGCTTGATTATAATTTCATATTCTTCAACCTCTAATGGTCTTGTTGCTTTATAATTCTTTTTTTTACCCTCTTCTTTTATATTTTCCTCAATTTTATATGATTTTTTATCATTTAAAATTGCTCCCTCTGTTTTGATGAGATTTTCTTGAGTTTTTTCAGTAAACTCATTATTTTTTTTATATGCTTTCATTTGCTTATAAAATTCGTAGAATTTCATCATATCTATCATTTCATCATTTAAATTCATTTAAAATTTCCTTTCGTGTATAAATCGATTTTTACCTAAATAAAAACTGCGTATTTTATATTTTAAAACTGCGTGTTTTGTATTTTTGTACATTTATGATATCAGTAAAATGGCTTAAAATCAAGAGTTTTATAAAAAACTGCGCAGATTCGGGAATGTGCGCAGTTTTTGCGTTGTGTAATATTATTTTTTTATAGAATTTGAACTTTTTATATGTTATAATTATGTTATAAAGTTAACTAAAATTAACTTAGTTAACTTAAGTTAACTAAGTTAGAATGGAAGAGGTTTTGGAGTATGAAAAATAATGATACAATAAATGAAAATCAAGAAATAATAACTAAAAATGGCGGTGAAAAACCTTTAGAAAACAAAGTGGATTCTTTTGATTTACCTCAAGAAGAAAAAGATAAGCTTGAAACTAAGGGATTAAAGCTAAAAAAAACTACAAAAGAAAGATTAAATTCACTTCAAGCAAGCTTTGATGATGCGGAAAGTATGGTAGTAGCGTTGTTAAATCAATATGAGGTTTTTAAGCTTGAAAGTAACGATAAATTTTCAGATAGAAAAGGAGAAATTGACAGGTTTAATTTTCTTATGGATTCTATAAAAGGATGCTTTGTTAACTCTTTAGAGATGGCTATATATATAGAAGATAAATGTATGGAAAAAATGAAGGGGGAAATAAAGAAAAAAGATAGAGTTATAGCTTTATTACAAGAGGAAAATGGTTCTTTAAGTAAAAAAATAAAAGAAAATGAAATAGAAGTTAAAAATAAAGTTAGGGAATTAGAAGAAACTAAAGAAAGTTTTACTAGAGTTAACTTAGCTTTAACTACTGTTGAAAAAGAGTTGAATGAAAAGTCTAAAATTATTAAAAACTTACAATTAAATATAGTATCACTTTCTGATATATCTAAAGAGGATAAAGCTATTAAGGAAGAAAATAGTGAATTAAGAAAAAAAATAAAATTATTAGAAGAGCAGTTAACTAAGAATAAAATAGAGTTTCAGAGATTTGAATATCTAAAGAGTGAAAATGAAAGATATATTGTTGAAATTTCAGATTTGAGAAAAGAAAAGAATGAATATAAAGTATATAGCAATGAGTTGAATAATAAAATACAAGAGATTTTACTTGAAAAAGCTAATGAAATAGCAAAACTTAATAATGAAAAAAATAGAGTATTAAAAGAGTCTCAGGAAAAAAGTCATAGAGAATTAATGGAAGCAAATAATATTATTAGTAAATTAAAAGATGAATTATATGAATTAAAGTTAACGTTGAACCAATGGAATACAAAGTAGAGTTAATAAAAACGCTAGGGAGTTACCCTAGTGTTTTTTATTAACTACACCAGATAGACGTAGTTCACCATTATCTAAAATTCTTATAAACCATTTAAAACTTGTACTATTTAAAGTATTTTCGAAGTTTATTATATTTTTTTCAGGTAGTATAGGAATTAATATCGTATTATTTATTCTATTTTCAGTATTTATAAAAATAGAGCCTTCGTAATCTGTAAAGTAAGAACAAAGAGAGCTTAAATCAAGTGTTATTGTATTTGGGAGTTCTTTTGTAAATGGACAAGTAAACTCTTCTCTATTTTTAATGTTTTTAATAATTATCATTGAAAAGTTTAAGTTTTCATAATCTTTAGGTAAAAAGTAAAGTATTAATTTATTATTATTTTTAATACATTTTTCTAAGGAAATCCTTTTTATATATGAGGATTTAATATAATTATTCACTGTAAATGACAATATTGTATCTCCTATAAAATTATTATTAATAAATATATTATGCAAAAATTAAAAAAGTAGATATAAAATATTAAAATTATATTTTATGTAATAATGATAATACTAATACTAATACTATAAGCAAGGAGTGAGTTTTTTGCCTATTGCACTTATTACTGCCTTAATATCAGCTGGAGGATTAATATTAGGTTCGGTAATTGGAGCCATTTGTAGCTGGTTTATAAGTAAGTTTTCATTGAATGAGCAAAAAAGAATACAAAAAGAAAATTTAATTTATCAACAACAATGTAAATGTCAAGAAAAATATACTAATGCAAATATTATTAGATTAGATTTTTGCAATGCAATTTATCAAAGTATAAGATATTTGCAGAAGGAGGAAAAGTATAGATTTTATAGTTCTATACCTATTTATAAAGATTATCATAAAATAGTTGCATCTTTATGTGATGAGTATTCTTTAAAAGAATTAAGCTATATATATCAACTGTATGGTGTTTTAGAAGAATCGTCTAAAATGATAGAATTCTATTGGAGAAGTGATTTGTCAGATAATATTGAGTTAAGAAATTCCTATAAGAATGTACTCAAAAAGATTTATGGTGATAATTATCTTAAGGCTTTATCTAAAAATATTGATGATATTAGTTATAAAGAATTATATAGCGATTGTTTAATGAAAGATGGTTATAGACATATTCTTGAATCTTTAGATGAAATTTGTAATATAGAACATGAATAAAGTAAAAGATGATGTATATTCCTCATCATCTTTTGATTTATTTTAACATTTCAATCATCAAATCTAAAGTGTTTTTAGTCTTTTTTAAGTTATCTATGTAATCTGCTATATGATGTTTATAATAATAAACACCATCATCAGTAATAGAATAGATTTTTTTACTTCGTTTATTTAAAAAATCATCGCCAGTCCATTTGCTTATTACATAGCCCTTACTTTCAAGATCATATAAAGTTTCATAAATTGTACTTGATGATACTGGAAAAGGTAAATTTGAACTTTGAAACACATTTTTAAATGCTTCTAATACTTTATTACCGAATATAACTTCTCCTTTTGATAATTCTTTTAATATATAAAATGAATATAACATTTTTGTGTTTACAACATTTCTAGGTGCTATAAGTCTATTTCTATTAGTATTCATACATGTATCACTCCTTAGATTACCATATATGATTATAATAACAAAAAAAATAAATGATGTCTAATTATAAAGAATTATATTTTAGATTAGTGAACATAAAAAAGTAAAATTGAATACTATATATTAAAGTACCAATGATAGGAGATGGGAAACATGTCAAAGAAGTGTTGTAGAAGAAACAATTGCTGTCGAAACAATTGTTGCTGTACTTGTTGTAATCCTTGCAATTTTAATAATTGTGGTTGTGGAGGTTTTAATAATTGCGGTGGCTGTGGAGGTTTTGGTAATTGTGGAGGTTTTGGTAACTGTGGAGGCTTCGGCAATTGCGGCGGCTTTGGAAATTGCGGCGGTGGCTGGGCTTGGTGGATAATTTTATTATTATTCTTTGGTGGCGGTTGCTGGTAATTTATAGCTCAGTGTACCAAAAAGTGTATCAAATTTTTGGTGCACTTTTTTATTAATCATAAATTTATTTATAAAATTATGGGGAAACTATTTTAGAAAGAAACTCTAGAGGTGTTGTTAGATGCGAAAAAATATATTTCTATTTAACTTAATATTAATTATACTAATAACTTTAAATTGTAATATGGCATATGCTGAACCAAGTGAAAGTACAGAGCAGAATGAAGATATAAGGAATGAGCCATATAAAACTTTAGAAGAGTTAAAAAATGAATTAAAAGAGGAAAGGAGGCAAATAGACCAACAAAGATTAGAAGAAATTAGAAAGAAAGAACAGGAAAAAAGAGAGGAATTGGGGGAAACTGAAAATGTAGAAAAGAGTGATGAAAATGAAAAGAAAAAAAGTGAGGCTAAAAAGAGTAAAGAAAATGAATATATTCCATCATTAATAGTAAGATTGAGGGGGAAACATTCAGTTAAATATTTATGTTCATATCACTTTGTTATAGAAGATGATAATGCTGAAACTGAACTTGATAAAACTAATTTTGATGATTATAAAGTACTTTTGAAAAAACCTTCTTTGAAAGTTAGAGCTGGAGAAGTAATAAATTTTGAATTTAGTGAGAAACCTATTAAAGTTAGAGCTTATATTTGGGATGATGAAATTAAAGAATTGGAAATGAAAAGAGGTACTATAAAAGTTCCTCAATTAGATAGAAAAATAGTAGTTGGAGTTGAAGGTATATATAAAAATGGGAAAATACTTTATGCAGTTGTTTTAGATGTTAGAGGATAATGTATATTAAATTTCAATATTATATATGGAGGAAAATAATATGAATGAAGAAAGTTATAAAAAAAATATTTATCAACAATTAAAATGTGAAAATATAAATGAAGAAGAAAAGACAGAGGATAATGAAGGTGAAAAGTTAAAAAAGGAACAAGCAAAGATTTCTGAAATAAAGGAATTTGGAACTAGTAATATGTCAGGACCTGATCAAAGTATTCAAATTTTGCCGATAATTGGGCAAATTGAAGGGCACGTAGTTTTACCACCACAAACTAAAGCTACAAAATATGAACATATAATACCACAATTAATTTCTATGGAGCAAAATGATAAAGTGAAAGGAATATTAATTGTATTAAATACAGTAGGTGGAGATGTTGAAGCTGGTTTAGCTATTGCTGAGATGATATGTTCTTTATCAAAACCAACGGTTTCTATCGTAATTGGTGGTGGGCATTCTATAGGAGTTCCTTTAGCAACTTCTGCAGATTACTCATTTATTACTCCATCAGCAACTATGATAGTTCACCCTGTTAGAATGAATGGATTTGTAATTGGGGTATCACAAACATTCCATTATTTTAAGAAAATGCAAGAACGTATAAATAACTTTATTGTAAGAACATCTAAAATAGATAAAGATGAGCTAGAAAGAATGATGTTAAAATCAGATGAGCTATTAAATGATATGGGAACTATTTTGATTGGAGAGCAGGCAGTAGAATGTGGATTAATAGATAATGTTGGTGGAATAAAAGATGCTCTAGATAAATTAGATGAGCTTATAAGAAATAATCAAGAGAAAGATAAATAAAATAAAATGAAAAAGAAATTCCAATTAAGGAGTTTCTTTTTTATTTGAAATGTGTTTAAAATATTTATAAGCTATAATATAATAAGTTTGCTAAAAATGATGTTTTTAATATAGAGGTGATTTGATGGGAACAGGGAGTAAAAAAAGAAATACTAAAAAGAAAGGTAGCGAATCTACAGAGAAAAAAGGAGATGTTAAAGCGGTATTGTATATAGCTATAGGAGTATTATTGGCTTTTTCAACTTATACAGATTTAGCTGGAGTTTTATCGGTAATATCTAGAAGGACAATGTATAATATGTTTGGGATTATAGTATATCTTATACCAGTATATCTTATTTATTTTGGTATAGATACAATAAGATCTAAAGGGACAATAAGATATTCTAGAAGATTTTTTAGCATTACGTTACTTGCCGTAGTTATATGGTTGTTTTGTAGCACCATGTCAATTCAATTTGTAAGCGGATCTGCATATAATAATGAAGGTTTTTTAGAAATGATTAAAAAAATGAATTTTTCAAATAATTATTCTCTTCATGGTGGTTTTTTTGGTTTTCTAATTACATATCCATTATCAAAGCTAATGGGATATATAGGAAGTTATATATTATATAGTACTTTATTTTTAATAGGAATGATATTATTAATGGATATAACGTTATATGATATATATGTAAAAATGAAAAAGATCATAGCTGGGTTTATAGGAATTAGATTTTCTAAAGGGGAAATTAAGAAAGAGAGTGTTCGAAAGAAGAAAGAAAAAATCATTAATAATGATACTATTGAAGTTATAGTCCCTGATGGAAAAAATGAAAAAGATGAATTTATTAAGGGGATAAATAATAAAATACAAATTCTTGATTTTATGCGAAATTCAGAGTTGCAAGATGTAAATCCTCTTAAAAACTTTAATTTAGAGGATACTGAAGTTTATACTAAAAATAGCACTGTTGATAGTGAAATTAATACTTCGAAAAAGAATGGTAAAAAATTATCTCATGAAGATAAAGATGTTGTAAGTAAGGAAATAGAACATTCAATAAATGGAGTGGGTGAAACTATAAAGAAAAATTACTTATTTCCTAGTATGGATTTATTAAATATAAATTCTAAACTTAAATTAAAAAATGAAGATAAAAAAGATTTAATTGAAAATGCAAATAAGTTAGAAGAAACGCTTTCTAACTTTGGTGTAGAAGCTAAAGTAGTACAAGTTACTAAAGGTCCTTCTGTTACTAGATTTGAATTGCAACCAAGTCCAGGGGTTAAAGTATCAAAAATAGTCAACTTACAAGATGATATTGCTTTAGGTTTGGCAGCCAATGGAGTAAGAATGGAGGCTCCAATTCCAGGGAAAGCAGCTATCGGTATTGAAGTTCCTAATAAAAAACAGTCACCTGTATTTTTAAGGGAAGTTCTTGATTCTAAAGAGTTCACAAATACTAATAAAAATTTAGCTTTTGCTTTAGGAAAAGATATTACTGGAAAATGTATAGTTGGTGATTTGAGTAAAATGCCACATATGTTAATAGCGGGGGCTACTGGATCAGGAAAGTCTGTTTGTATAAATTCACTTATAATAAGCTTATTATATAAGTATTCTCCAGAACAAGTAAAGCTTCTTATGGTAGACCCAAAAGTTGTAGAATTAAGTGTTTATAATGGAATACCCCACTTGTTAATTCCAGTTGTAACAGACCCCAAAAAAGCTGCAGGAGCCCTTAATTGGGCGGTTAATGAAATGAATAAGAGATATAATTTATTCTCTCAAATGAAAGTAAAAAATATAGAATCATATAATAAGCTTTTTGACAGAGGTGAAATACAAGAAAAGTTACCTTATATAGTAGTAATTGTAGATGAACTTGCAGATTTAATGATGGCATGTCCAAATGATGTGGAAGATTATATTTGTAGGTTAGCGCAAATGGCTAGAGCTGCAGGTATGCACTTAATTATAGCCACACAAAGACCATCTGTAGATGTAATAACAGGTGTTATAAAGGCTAATATTCCTTCAAGAGTTTCTTTTGCTGTTTCATCTGGAACAGATTCAAGAACTATATTAGATCAAGTTGGAGCTGAAAAACTTCTTGGTAGAGGGGATATGCTTTACTATCCTATAGGAGAAAATAAACCAGTTAGAGTTCAAGGAGCATTTATTTCTGAAGAAGAAGTTGAAAATGTAGTTGAATTTATAAAACAATCTGATGAAGATATAGATTATTCAGAAGATATATTAAATCATATAAATAATGAAGTTACTACTGAAGCTGTAATAACAAACGAGGGTGATGAATTATTAGAAGAGGCTATAAAAATAGTTGTTGAATATCAACAAGCTTCAACATCCTTTATACAAAGGAAATTGAGAGTTGGGTTTAATAGAGCATCTAGAATAATGGATGAATTAGAAGAGCGTGGTATTATCTCCGAAAAGGATGGAAGTAAACCAAGACAAGTATTAATTGAAAAAGAGGATATATATGATAACCAATAGTATAAAATACTTGTAAATATAAGATAGTTAAATTACAATAAATATTATTATTTGAACTTAGGAGGAAATTATTTTGGAAAAATATAAAGTTGGAATGGTCAGTTTGGGCTGTGATAAAAATAGAGTTGATTCAGAGTTAATATTAGGATCTATAAATAAACATTATGAGATAACTAATGATGCAAAGGAAGCAGATATAATTATTGTTAATACATGTGGATTCATAGAAAGTGCTAAACAAGAATCTATTGATACAATTTTAGAAATGGCAGAATATAAAAATAAATATAAATGTAAAATGTTAATTGCTACAGGATGCCTAACTCAAAGATATGGAGATGAGCTATTAGATTTAATTCCTGAAATAGATATATTAATGGGCGTTAATGATTATATGAAATTACACAGATTAATATTAGACTTTATAAAAGATCAGAAAAGAATTTCATCAGCAACCTATAGTGATGAAGGAGTTAACGAAGGAATTAGATTATTAACAACTAAGCAACATACTGCATATGTTAGAATTGCTGAAGGGTGTAATAATTTCTGTACTTATTGTATAATTCCTAAAATTAGAGGAAAGTTTAGAAGTAGATTAGAAAAAAATATTTTAGATGAAGTAAAGATGCTAGTTAGTAATGGAGTTAAGGAAATAATTTTAATTGCTCAAGACTTAACTGATTATGGAGTTGATATTTATGGTAAAAGAATGCTTCACGATTTAATATCTAAAATATCTAAAATAGAAGGTGTTGAATGGATAAGGCTATTATATTGTTATCCAGAAGAAATTACAGATGAATTAATTGAAGAAATTTCTACAAATGAAAAAGTTGTTAAATATTTAGATCTACCAATACAACATATAAGTAGTAGTGTTTTAAAGAAAATGGGTAGAAGAACTAATAAGGAAGCTATTATTAATAAAATTGATACTTTGAGAAGTAAAGTCCCAGGAATTGCTTTAAGAACATCGTTAATTGTTGGATTCCCTGGTGAAACAGATGAAAATTTTGAAGAACTAGAAAAGTTTTTAGAAAATTATAAACTTGAAAATGTTGGAGTATTTGCATATTCTCAAGAAGAAGATACACCAGCTGCAAAAATGGAGTGTCAAGTTGATGAAGAGGTCAAAATACAACGTCAAAAGAAGCTTATGGCGGTTCAAAGAAATGTAGTTAAAGAACAAAATAAATTGAAAATAGGAAAAATTTATGATACTATTATAGATGGAAAAAATGGAGAATATTACATTGGTAGAAGCTACGAAATGGCTCCTGAGATTGATGGTCTTATTTACATAAAGAAAGAAAAATCATTAAATTTGGGTGATATAGTAAAAGTTAAGATTCATGATGTTATGGAGTACGATTTAACGGGAGAGGTTTTAGATGAATTTAGCAAATAAATTGACAATGATAAGAATATTTTTAGTCCCTGTTTTCTTAGTTTTTATAACTGTGAAAGAGATTCCATATGGATCAATAATAGCAAGTTTGGTATTTATAATAGCATCGCTAACTGATCAATTAGATGGATATATAGCTAGAAGTAGAAATCAAATAACTAATTTTGGTAAATTTATGGATCCCCTAGCAGACAAGTTATTAGTAACAGCTGCATTAGTTTCTTTAGTTGAACTTAAGTTAGTAGCAGGTTGGGCTGTAGTTGTAATTTTAGCAAGAGAATTTGCAGTGTCGGGATTGAGAACACTAGCTGCATCTGATGGTATAGTTATTGCTGCTAGTTGGTGGGGAAAAATTAAAACAGTAACACAGATGATAGCAATATTATTATTATTATTAAAGGTAAATATCAATACATCAGTAAATGCAATAAATTTTATAAATAGTAATAGTTTCTTAAATGGTTTCTTTACTTACGTACCAGAAACTATAATGTTTATAGCTGTTTTAATAACAATAGTTTCAGGAATTGATTATTTCGTAAAAAATAAACATGTAATTTCTATGAAATAGAAGTTTAAGAATAGCTTAAATGGATATAATTTTAAAAAAAGGTTCCTTCTATATTTTATAGTAGGAACTTTTAATATATAAAAACTATAATAAATATTGACTATAAATTAAATATAAATTATAATTTAGTCATATAAGAACAAATGTTCATGAAAGGGTGGTTATTTTATGGCAAATATAGATGAAAATAAGTTAAAAGCAATTGAGAATGCGATGAGTCAAATTGAAAAACAATTTGGTAAAGGTTCTATAATGAAATTAGGTGAGCATAGTACTTTGAACGTAGATTCAATTTCAACAGGTTGCCTTGATTTAGATATAGCTTTGGGAATTGGTGGAGTTCCAAGAGGGAGAATAATAGAGATTTATGGACCAGAAAGTTCAGGTAAAACAACAGTTGCACTACATGTAGCAGCAGAGGCGCAAAAGTTAGGTGGAGCAGTAGCTTTCGTAGATGCTGAGCATGCTTTAGATCCTAGTTATGCAAGAAATGTAGGAGTAGATACAGAAAATCTTATAGTATCTCAACCAGATACAGGAGAGCAAGGTCTTGAAATTGCGGAGGCATTAGTTAGATCTGGAGCTATAGATGTTCTTGTAGTTGACTCAGTTGCGGCTTTAGTTCCAAGAGCTGAAATAGAAGGTGAAATGGGAGATTCTCATGTTGGATTACAAGCTAGATTAATGTCTCAAGCATTAAGAAAGTTAACTGGTACTATTAATAAATCTAAATGTGTAGTTATTTTTATAAATCAATTAAGAGAAAAAGTTGGAGTTATGTTTGGAAATCCAGAAACAACTACAGGTGGAAGAGCTCTTAAATTCTATTCAAGTATAAGAATGGATGTAAGAAGAATTGATTCAATAAAACAAGGTGATGAAATTGTTGGTAACAGAACAAGAGTTAAGATAATGAAAAATAAGGTTGCTCCTCCATTTAAACAAGCTGAATTTGATATAATGTACAATGAAGGTATTTCTAGAACAGGAAATATTGTTGATGTTGGTGTTAAAGAAAATATTGTTCAAAAGAGTGGTGCTTGGTTCTCTTACGGTGATATAAGATTAGGTCAAGGTAGAGAAAATGCTAAGCAATACTTAAAGGAAAACCCAGAAGTTGCATTAGAAATTGAAAATAAAATAAGAGCAAAGTATGAATTACCATTAATGGAAGATAAAAATATAGAAAAAAAAGAAAATAAATAAGTGATTAAAGGACTAAATAATTAATATTAATTATTTAGTCCTTTAATATATCTGTTTAAATAGGAAATACTAAAAGGGAGGTGTATATCTATAACTTCTTATAGATATATAGCAATCAACTAATCTTGACATAATTTTGTTTTTAAGGTAAAATAATAACAAATACTGGTTTATCATATTCATAGGAACAGTGAGAATAATATGGCACCTAGACGTTCTCTATTCATTTATAAATAGAGATTTATACGAGGAGGTGTTAGTTTGGATAAGATATTACCAATGATATTGGTTGATATTTTGTTATTAGTAGTATTCGGTTTTATCGTATACAAAGCTATACAAAAGGCCACACAAAATAAAGTTTTATTTTTAGAAAAAGAAGCTAATGATTTAGTAGAAAAGGCTAAAAGAGAAGCTGAAGCGACTAAAAAGGAAGCTATTTTAGAGGCGAAAGAAGAAGTTCACAGACTAAGAAATGATTTAGACAGAGATTCTCGTGAGAGAAGAAATGAAATTCAAAGGCTTGAAAGAAGAATTCTTCAAAGAGAAGAATCTTTAGACAAAAAGAGTGATCTTTTAGAAAAGAAAGAAGAGACTATCAATAAGAGATTGCAAGAAATTGATCAAATGGAAGAAAATATTCAGCAGTTATATGTAAAAAGAAGAGAAGAATTAGAAAGAATTTCAAGTCTAACATCTGAAGAAGCAAAAGAGATACTTCTTGAAGAGGTTAGAAAAGAAGTCTCTCATGATGCAGCTTTAATGATTAAAGAGATTGAATCAAAAGCTAAGGAAGAAGCTGATAAAAAGGCTAGAGAAATTATAACTACTGCGATTCAAAGATGTGCAGCTGATCATGTATCTGAATCAACAGTTCATGTTGTTGCATTACCAAATGATGAGATGAAAGGCAGAATTATTGGAAGAGAAGGTAGAAACATAAGAACACTCGAAACATTAACAGGAGTAGATTTAATAATTGATGATACTCCAGAAGCGGTTATTTTATCTAGCTTTGATCCTATAAGAAGAGAAGTGGCTAGAATAGCACTTGAAAAATTAATTGTAGATGGAAGAATACATCCAGCTAGAATTGAAGAAATGGTTGAAAGAGCCAAAAAAGATGTTGAAAATGATATTAAAGAAGAAGGCGAACAAGCGACTTTAGAAACAGGTGTACATGGGTTACACCCTGAAATTATAAGACTTTTAGGAAGATTGAAGTATAGAACTAGCTATGGGCAAAATGTTTTAAAACATTCAATAGAAGTTGCATACTTAGCAAGTGTAATGGCTTCAGAGTTAGGTCTTGATGTTAATTTAGCTAAGAGGGCTGGATTATTGCATGACATTGGTAAGGCAATAGATCAAGAGCAAGAAGGACCTCATGCTTTAATTGGTGGAGATTTTGCTAAAAAGTATCATGAATCACCTTTAGTTGTTAATGCGATTGCAGCTCATCATGGTGATGTAGAAATGATGTCTTTAGAAGCTGTTTTAGTTCAAGCAGCTGATGCAATATCAGCAGCTAGACCTGGTGCAAGAAGAGAGACACTAGAAGCTTATATTAAGAGATTAGAGAAACTTGAAGAAATTGCAAATTCTTATGAGGGCGTAGATAAGTCATATGCCATTCAAGCTGGAAGAGAAATTAGAATCATGGTTAAACCAGAACAATTAGACGATGCTGGTTCTATTGAATTAGCACGTGATTTAGCTAAAAGTGTTGAAGAACAATTAGAGTATCCAGGGCAAATTAAGATTAATGTAATAAGAGAAATAAGAGCTGTGGATTTTGCTAAATAAATAAAAAATACATTTTGTTTAATTACAAAATGTATTTTTTTAAGTTTATAAAATTTTTTCAAATAAAAGAAGGAACTTTAAGTATTTTGTAGAATATATAATCATATAAGTAATTATACGTCATTAGATGTAAACGATTATAAAACGGGAGGTAGTAATATAAATGGAAGTATTAAAAGTATCAACAAAATCAAATCCAAATTCAGTGGCAGGTGCTTTAGCAGCAATTATAAAAGAAAAGAATATTGTAGAGATACAAGCTGTAGGTGCAGGCGCCATAAATCAAGCAGTAAAGGCTATAGCAATTGCAAGAGGCTTTGTAGCACCAAGCGGAAGAGATATAGTATGTGTGCCTGCCTTTACAGATATTGAAATTGATGGAGAAGAAAGAACTGCAATAAAACTAATTGTTCAACCTAGATAAGTAAATAAAAAAACATATCTAAAAATCAAAACTTAACTTTTTTATTAAAAAGTATTTGGGTATTGAAATTCTTTAAAAGACAGTATATAATGTAATCGTTAGATATATAATATATAATATATTATACGTAAAGAGGTGTGTTTAATGGTATCTAAAGAAGTAATAGTAAATAATGGAACTGGTTTACATGCAAGACCAGCGACTTTATTAGTTAAGAAAGCTTCATCTTTCAAATCTGATGTAAGCATTGAATTTAACGGAAAGAAAGCTAATGTTAAAAGCTTAATTGGAGTTTTATCATTAGGAGTTACTAAAGGAGCTAACATCACAGTAACAGCTAGTGGTGATGATGAAACTTTAGCAGCTGAAGAAATCGCTAAATTAATCGAAACTTTAGAAGACTAAAATAAAAAAAGTGCTTTATGCACTTTTTTTATTTTTCTATTTTTTATGTAGTGAAATTTTAATTGTTGATTGTTATTTTAAAAATATTAGATCTAAATAAAAGATAAATTAAGTCAATATCATCTAGTAGAATAATTAGGATATATGAAAAAAAATTAAAAAATTATAACTAACAAAATAAATAAAAATATGATATAATACGAATTATATAAAATAAATAACAATTAATATTCGGAGGTATTAAAATGACAAATTTATACAGCTCGCCATTAAATTCAAGATATGCATCAAAGGAAATGAGTTATATATTTTCTGATGATATGAAATTTTCAACTTGGAGAAAGCTTTGGGTTGCTTTAGCTGAAGGGGAAAAGGAATTAGGATTAAATATTACAGATGAACAAATAAATGAATTAAAATCTAATATAAATAACATAAATTATGAAGAAGCAATAAAAAAAGAGAAGGAAGTAAGACATGATGTTATGAGTCATGTTTATGCTTATGGATTACAATGTCCAAATGCAAAGGGAATAATACACTTAGGAGCTACTAGCTGCTATGTTGGAGATAATACTGATATAATAATAATGAGAGATGCGTTATTATTAACTAAAAAGAAAATAGTTACTGTATTATATCATCTTTCTAATTTTGCAATGAAATATAAAGATATGCCTACTTTAGGATTTACACATTTCCAACCTGCCCAATTAACAACTGTAGGTAAAAGAGCTTCATTATGGATGCAAGATTTAGTTTTAGATATAGAAAATATAGACTTTTTATTAACTAAATTAAAATTAAGAGGAGTAAAAGGAACAACTGGTACTCAAGCTAGTTTTATGAATTTATTTGAAGGTGATGAAAGTAAAGTTAAAGCATTAGATACATATGTTGCTGAAAAAATGGGATTTGATAAGAGTTATGGAGTAACTGGTCAAACATATCCAAGAAAAGTTGATTCAATAGTATTAAATACATTATCTGAAATAGCTCAAAGCGCTTATAAGTTTAGTAATGATTTGAGATTATTACAAAGTATGAAGGAAGTAGAAGAACCATTTGAAAAACATCAAATAGGATCATCAGCAATGGCTTACAAGAGAAATCCTATGAGAAGTGAAAGAATAGGTGCTCTTGCAAGAACGGTAATTGTAAATGCGCTAAATCCTGCGATAACAGCTTCTACGCAATGGTTTGAAAGAACATTAGATGATTCTGCTAATAAGAGAATATCTGTTGCAGAAGCATTCTTAGCATTAGATGGTGTGTTAAATCTATATATTAATATTGCTGAAAATATGGTTGTATATGAAAAGGTAATTGCAAGTCATGTTAATAATGAATTACCATTTATGGCTACAGAAAATATAATGATGGAATCTGTTAAAAAGGGTGGAGATAGACAAGAGTTACATGAAAAAATAAGAGTACACTCTATGGCTGCCTCTCAAAGAGTTAAAGGTGAAGGATTAAATAATGATTTAATTGAAAGAATTATATCAGATGAATCATTTAATTTAAGCAAAGAAGAAATCTTATCTATTATAGATCCGCAAAAGTTTGTTGGAAGAGCTCCAAGTCAAGTTGTTGAATTTATAGAAGAGTATGTAGAACCAATTGTAAAAGAAAATAAAGATGCTTTAGATATAAAGAGTGAAATTAATGTTTAAACATTTATAAAAAACTCGCTTTAGTCATAGTGTTATGCCTAAAGCGAGTTTTTCTATTAAATTATTATTGAGAGTAATGTAATTAGTTAGGAAAACATATCTTATAGTAATAATGGTATAAGGGGAATATTACTATGGATAGTGTTTACAGATTTATGTTAAATAATAAAGCTTTTGATGATATTATTGAAAATTTAATAAATAAAAGGTATGTTGCAATAATAAAGAAAAATGAGGAGCTTAATGATATAATTAACTATTTTAGTGATTTTATAATAAATGAATTTGATAAGAAAAGCTTATCTAAAATAATTAATGAAATTATACAAGATGATAATAATGAGAAATTAGATATCAAAAAAATGACAGTTTTAAGAAGGCAAATAAATAATAATGCAGAAAACATTATAAAAATATTCTCTACATTTATTAATAAGGATTCAATAAACTATTCCTTAAATGATTTATATTCAATAACTAATAAAAGTATTGAATTTAAAGATAAGGAGTTTGAATACTATTCTATATTAAGTAAATCTCCGATAATTTTAGAGGGTAATAGTTCTGAAATAATTAAAGAAGTTAATTATATAATGAAAAATAATTATGTAAATAAATTTCTTAAGTATAAGAAATTTAAAAATAACAAGAAATTCGATATAATAAAAGATGATATTAATAAAAATGATATTAATAAGGTTATAAAAAAGTTAAGTGGAATTTTAAATAATAATTTTGCATTTATACCTCCAATTTATTTTAATGAATATACAAGTGATTTTGAAAATGAAAGAATATATTATGAAAATTATAGCAATGATAAGATTAAGGATATAGTAAAGAATATAAACTATAAACATAATAAAGAAACACTAAATGAGGCAGAAAGTCTTAAGTGGTATAAGCATTTGGGAATTAAAAGTTATAAAGAGATGCTTGCTAGAAAAAAAGAGTTATATGATCATTATAAGGAAGAAGAAATATTGATATGTAACCAATATATTGAAAATATAGAATATTTACAGATGTTTTTAGGTTCATTTTCTTTTGTAAATAAAGTTTATAAAGGTGAAGTTTTAGAAGAGATAAATAAACGTATTATAAATGAAGAGGAGTTGTATAATTATATATATTACATTAAAGAAACATTAATTATATATAAGAATTATTTAGTGTTGAAAAGTAATATTGAAATGTTGAATGAAACTTCAATGGAGTTTTTAGATTATATATATGAAAAATTAACCGATAAAAAAGATTTAAATAGTATATTAGAATTTATACCTAATTATTACTACTATAAAAAGATAGAATCTATGGAAGATAATAATATAGATATAATAAATTCTTATAATAAGGTATATGAAAAAATAATTAAATTAAATGAAGCATTAAAATCGTATAATAAAATTTTGTTAAAAGGTTTAAGAGAAAATTGTAATATGGAAATTAAGAGATTTTCCATAGAAAATAATATAAAGATTAATGAATTGGATATTAATAAATTAACTTATGAAAGATATTTCCAGAAAAATATTAAATTTTTATTGAAAATGTTCCCTATTATAGTTTTAGATGAAAAAGAATATCTTGAATATAAGGATAATATAGATGAAGTTTTTGATTTAGTTGTTAAACAATCAGATTTGATAGAAATGTCAGGTAGGAGTTATGAGAAAGAAAATGATATTTGTAATGAAAAACTAGATAGAAGTATATTTAAAATGCTTAATAATTTAGGGTATACTACTTTTCAAAAAGAAGATGATATTTCAATTATATATGTAGATTTTGAAAAGGCAAAAAATAAAGTTATATATATAAATAATAAAGATATTTTTGATTATGAAGAATTAATTAAAATAATAGATTTAATTAATTTAGGATGTGAAATAATTTTTATATGGTATAGAAACTGGTGGATAAATAAAAATGAAGAGGTTCAAAAAATACACAAATTATTAAATGAATAATTAAGATGATTAAAATGGCAGCTATAAGAGGTTGCCATTAATTTTGTATTAAATTTGAACTATATTATTAAAATATGATAAAATTAGTGAATGAAATGAATAATCAAAGGAGAAAAAAATGAATTTATTAAATGTTGAAAATATTAGTAAAACCTATAGTGAAAAAATATTATTAAACAATGTATCTTTTGGTATTAATGAAGGAGATAAAATTGGTATTATTGGTCTTAATGGTAGTGGAAAATCTACTTTGTTAAAGATTGTTACTGGAAAAGATGAGTTTTTTGATGGTTTAATAACCAAGGGGAAAGGAGTTAGGGTAGAATACCTAGAGCAAAACTCAGAGTTTGATTCAAATGCAACAGTTCTTCAACAAATATTTAAAGGCGATACTCCAGAAATGAAATTATTAATGGAGTATGAGGAGCTATTGGAAAAGGTAAGTAGTAACAGTTTTAATGAAGAGGATAATAATAAGTTAATTAAAATACAAGAAAAAATAGATACATTAAATTTATGGAATTTAGAAAGTGAAGTAAAGGTAATATTAAATAAGCTTGGAATAACAGATTACACTATGAAAATGGGGACTTTATCTGGTGGACAAAAGAAGAGGGTGTTTTTAGCTTCAGCTTTAATTAAACCTTGTGAATTATTAGTTCTTGATGAGCCTACAAACCATTTGGATTCTGATTCTATAGAGTGGTTAGAAGAATATTTAAACAGTCGTAAAGGTGCTTTATTAATGATTACACATGATAGATATTTCTTAGATAGAGTATCTAATAAGATATTAGAATTAGATAGAGGAAATATATATCAATATTTAGGTAATTATAGTGATTTCTTAGAGAAAAAAGCTGAAAGGTTAGAAATAGAAGCTGCATCTGAAGAAAAAAGACAAAAGCTAATTATTAAAGAGTTACAATGGGTAAGAAGAGGAGCTAAGGCTAGAACAACAAAACAAAAAGCTAGACTTCAAAGATTTGATGATTTAGTTAATCAGGACTATATAGCACCAAAACCAAGTCTTGAGATGTCTTTTATAGGAACTAGATTGGGTAAGAAAATTATTGAACTACATGATATAAGCAAAAGTTATGGTGAGAAGAATCTTATAAATAAATTTAATTATACAATTTTGAAAGAAGATAGAATTGGGATAATAGGGGATAATGGTGTTGGTAAAACAACTTTATTAAATATAATAAAAGGTTCAATTAACCCTGACAATGGAGATAGAGAAGTAGGTGAAACTGTAAAAATAGCTACATTTACACAAGATGATTCGCATATGGATTTATCTATGAAAGCTATAGATTATATAAAAGAAGGTGGAGAGTGGATACCTACAGGTGATGGAAGTAAAATAAGTGCATCTCAACTGGCTGAACGTTTTTTATTTGATGGAACAATGCAGTATACAATGATTGAAAAGTTATCAGGTGGGGAAAGAAGGAGATTACATCTTTTAAGAGTTTTGATGGAAGCTCCAAATGTTCTTATATTAGATGAGCCTACAAATGATCTTGATATAGAAACTTTGAAGATATTAGAGGACTTTATTGATGAATTTGTTGGTGTAGTAATAGTTGTTTCTCATGATAGATATTTCTTAGATAGAATTTGTAATAAGATTTTCTCTTTTGAAAATAAGGGGTTAATTAATATATATAATGGAAATTACAGTGACTATCTAATAAATAAAGAAATTAAGTTCTTAAAAGAAAAAGAGGAACAAAGTTCTAAAGATGATAATACTAAGAAAAAGGAATATGTGAAGAATAAGGATGAAAGACCTAAATTTACATTTAAGGAACAAAAGGAATTTGAAAATATTTATAACGATATTGAAGCTGTAGAAATGAAAATAGCTGAGATAGAAGAGGAAATGAATAAGAATTCTAGCAGTTATGGATTGTTAAATGAATTGGATCAAGAGAAAACAAAACTAGAAGAAGAGTTGTTAGAAAAGTATGAACGTCAAGAATATTTAGAGGATATAGCTAGAAGGATAGAGGAATATAATAATAATAAATCATAAAATATTGACAAGATATTGAGTTTCTGATAATCTTGATTAGGTCATAATAAATGTTGCTTAATAAGCGTTACATAGGAGGAAAAAATGGAAAACACACAAAAAGTAAAAATTGTTGTTGCTGATCCGTCAGCGTTAGGGTTATTTGGACTAGCTATAATAACTTTAGTTGCTTCATCTCAAAAATTAGGAGTAACATCAGGAGTATCTTTAGTATTGCCTTGGGCTATATTTTTAGGTGCAACAGCTCAATTATTTGCATGTATAAATGATTTTAAACATGATAATACTTTTGGAGCAACTGCGTTTGGTGCTTATGCATTCTTCTGGTATTCAATGGGATTAACTTGGTTAATTCAAAATGGAGTATTTGGAGATAAGTTAGCTCAAGCTGCAGATACTAAGCAATTAGGTTTTGCATTCTTAGGATATTTAATATTTACTGCATTTATGACAATAGGTGCTATGGAAACTCACAAAGTATTATTTATAATATTTGTTTTAATTGATTTCTTATTCATAGGGTTATCATTAAACTCATTTGGTATTATCCCTGAATTTTCACATGGGTTAGCTGCATGGTCTGAGTTATTAATTGCAATAATGTCATTCTATGGTTCAGCAGCTGCTGTGTTAAATAAACATTTTGGAAGAGTGTTTTTACCTGTTGGAAAACCTTTCGGAATTTTCAAAAAGTAAAAATGTATTTATAAAGAAAAAAGGAAAAGTTTGTATAAACTTTTCCTTTTTTCTTTATAAACTTAATATGATGATGTATACTAAAAGTATAATTACACAAAGGAGTAAACTATGAAAATTAAAATTACTATTAAAGGGCAAAAAGAACCAATAATATATAGTGGAGATCGTATTGATGTTCTTGATTTTGAAATGAATGGAGAAATGTATAAACAAATACGATATTTTAGAAAAGGATTTTCTAAATCGGAATTATTGAAAGCTGATTTAGTTATTAAAATTGTAGAAATCGAAAAATAAAACGTATTTTTATATGCGTTTTATTTTTTCTAATAAAATTAAATGGATCTGTTGAAATAAAAATTACAATTTATATTTTTATAAAATGTATAAATTGTAGGATTGATAAAAAGTTGAAATTTAAAATTTGACAGAATCGAAGTTTGGAATTGATAAAAATTTAAAGAAGCCAACTATAAAAAAGGTAAGATTAAAAAGGTAAAAATCTAATCTCATAAAAACAAATATAAAACACTAAAAAATAAAGAAAAAAACTCTAAAAATTATTTCGCTAAATAACCATTTAGCGAAATAATTTTTATTGTTAGCATAAAATTACTATGATATAATGAAATTAATGCTAAAGTAGCATACAAGGGGGATTTAAATGACTGAAATATATAATTCAAGTGTAAAAAAAACTAAAAGTAAAATTGATATAACATCAATTATTAAAGATGATGAAAAATATATAAATAATATAAAAAATAGATTTGGTATTGAAGTTCAAGAGATAAATAAACTTCCTAAAGTTATTATGGATTTTTTAAATTATTTAGAAACTATTAAGGGTAAATCAAAAAACACTATTGAAGCTTATAAAATAGATTTGTGTTTATTATTTAAATATTTAAAGGTATATAAGGGTTATTATATACCAGATGATATAGAGTTTGAAGATATAACTATAAATGATTTAGGAGAAGATTTTGTAAGAAGTATTGTTTTAACAGATCTTTATGCATTTTTATCTTTTGTAGAAAAACAAAGGGGTAATGGAAATTATGCTAGAGCTAGAAAGGTAGCTACATTTAAATCTTTTTTTAATTATTTACAAGGGAAAGCTAAAATAATAAATTCTAATCCTGCAACAGAATTAGAATCTCCTAAAATAAATAAAAGACATCCAATATATCTTACATTAGATGAAAGTGTTTCACTACTCTCCTCTTTAGATTCTAGTAAATGTAATTATTTAAGAGATTATTGTATATTAACATTATTTCTTAATTGTGGAATGCGTTTATCGGAATTATGTTCGATAAAAATAGATAAGATAAAGGGAGATACTTTAACTATAATAGGAAAAGGGAATAAGGAACGTACTGTTTATTTAAATGATGCATGCATATCGGCTATAAATAATTATCTATCTAAAAGAAATGATTCTAAAGCTACAGATGAAAATAAAAAATATTTATTTCTATCATCTAGAAACACTCCAATAAACAAAAGAACTGTAGAATTATTAGTGAAAAAACATGTTAAAAATGCTGGATTAACAAATGCTAAGTATACACCGCACAAACTTAGACATACGGCAGCTACCTTAATGTATAAGCATGGGAATGTTGATATTAGAAGTTTGCAAAGTATATTAGGTCATGAAAATATATCTACAACGCAAATTTATACTCATGTAGATGAAGAAATTCTAAGAGAAGCAGCAAATTCAAATCCTTTGGCTAATATAAAAAATAGATAAAGAACAAATGTTCTGTATTAGTGAAAAGTCCATTTTTATATTAAATAGATAAAAAACATTTTATAAATTAAAAGAAACTCAAAAATAACAAGAGTTTCTTTTAAAATTAATATTTTCTATTTTTTCATTTTTCTTATGCCTGGATAAATTTCTTCTGTTAATTCTTCTAATTCTGTATTGTTATCTACTCCAAGTTCATCGAAGTAAACAATATTATCAAAAGCATCAACATAATCTTCGTTATTATCTAAGTTGTCTAAAATATCGTTATAATTTTCTAGTGTGAGCTCTTCCTTAGAAAGTTTTTCTTCTTCTTTTAATGCATCTAAAGCATTTTTTAGTTCTTCTTCAATAAATGAATTTTCTTCAACTGTCTTAGCTATATCATCAATATTAATGGCTCTAATATCAATACCATCTTCTTCTAAACATTTTCCACAATTATCACAGATTTTTTTAGAAAATAAATCACAATAATCATCTTCAGTATATTTATAAGTCATAAAATCACCACCTAGTTCTATTAACCTTATTATTCTATCAGTTATTTTATTATATTTCAATAATAAATATTATTTGTTATTATAAAGAACGTAAGTTTGATATTGTAATTGGTATATGTTATAATAGATTTAAATAAGTGAGGTGTTGAAAATGCGTGAAGTAAGCGAAAAACAAAATGAAATATATGAATTCTTAAAAACTTACACCGATAACAAAGGATACCCTCCTTCAGTAAGAGAGATTTGCGAAGCTGTAGGATTAAAATCTACATCATCAGTTCATGGACATCTTAAACGTTTAGAAAGTAAGGGCTTAATAAAAAGAGATCCTACTAAACCAAGAGCGTTAGAAATAATAGATAATTCAGTGAAAAGAGAGATGGTTAACATTCCTATAATAGGAAAGGTAACTGCTGGTTTACCCATATTAGCAAATGAAAATGTAGAAGATATATTCCCTATGCCACTTAATTATGTTAGTCATAATAAAGAATTATTTATGCTTAATATAAGTGGAGATAGTATGATTAATGCGGGGATATTCGATGGAGATTTAGCTATAATAGAAGAATGTAAAACGGCAAATAACGGTGAGATAGTTGTTGCTTTAATAGAAAATGAAGCTACTATAAAAAGATTTTATAAAGAAAAAAATCATATTAGATTACAACCAGAAAATGATAATATGGATGCTATTATAGTTGATGATTGCAAAATTTTAGGTAAATTAGTTGGACTATTTAGGACATATTAATATTTAAGGAGTCATACAATATTGTATGACTCTTTTTATTTTAAATACAAAGGTGTGTGATTAATATGAGAATAACTCTAGGAAGGATTATTAAGAAGCAAGGAGATTATGATAGTGAAAATATAATATGTCCTATAGAAAATTACAACAGAGATAAGTATTTAAATAGGCGAATTCTTATAAGAATACTATTTATTCTTTTATATGGATATGGCTTTGGATATATGCTAGCTAGCTACTCTACCAATATTCAGGATGTTAAAATAATTATTGTAAATTTTATAATATTTTATATTCTTAGTTTCTACTTAATTCAAATTCCACATGAATTTATTCATACATTGTTTTATAATAAACCTTTTAAAAATACCAATAATAGTTTAGTGTTTTTTAACAAAAAGAGAATTGTTACTAGTGAGTTAAATGAAGAAATACACCCTGCTCTATTATACTTTAATTTAATTATGCCATTTATATTATTTTCTATTCTACCATTAATAGCAATTGAATGGTTAGGAGAATTCGATTTATACTTATACTCTCTTTCCTTTGCTAATGCTATACTATCTTCAGATGATTTGCTTAATATAATTTTACAATTTTTTGTTAAGACTAATGAAAATGGATATAAGAGGTTGTTTATTATACCTAATAATTATGATTATTTGATTGAGAATGAGATTTTATCAGAAAGTAATAATATAAAAGCTGATAATATTAAAGAAAATTTTGTAGAAAGTGCTGTAAAAAGTGAGTTTGATAATGAGGAAAATAATAAAGAATTGAGTAGTAATATTAATAATAAGTTAGAAATTTTTGAAAAAAATGATACAGAAGAACTTAATATTGATAATAATGAAAAAACAGAAGATGTCAATATAGATATTAATGAAGAAATAAAAATATATGATTCTAATGTCAATAAGGTAGAATTAGAGTTTAATGATCATATTGAAGATATTGTTATACATTAATAAAATACTGCTTAAAAAAGAGGCTATATTTAATTATATGGCCTCTTTTTATGCTTAAACTATGTTATTTAGTGAAATTAATATACCTATTTTAGCGTGGTCAAATGTTAATCCACCTTGTAAATATGCTATATAAGGCTCTCTTATAGGAGCATCTGCAGATAATTCGATAGATGAACCTTGAATAAATGCACCAGCTGCCATTATGACTTCGTCATTATATCCAGGCATTGCCCATGGTTCACACTCAACATAAGAATCAATTGGAGATCCTTTTTGAATTCCCTTACAGAATTTTATTAAGTTATCTCTATCATTAAATTTAATAGCTTGAATTATATCGCTTCTTTTATCGTTATATTTAGGTAAAACTTCAAATCCTGCAATTTCCATTATTCTAGAACAAAATACAGCACCTTTAAGAGCTTCCATAACTATATGAGGTGCTAAGAATAATCCTTGATAAAGTTGTCTCATGACACCAAATGTAGAGCCACACTCCCCTCCTATTCCAGGAGTTGTTAGTCTATAAGCTGCTTGTTCTACGTATTTTGCCTTACCAGCTATATATCCACCAGTTGGTGCTATTCCACCACCTAAATTTTTTATAAGTGATCCAGCAACTAAATCTGCTCCAACATCTGTAGGTTCAATTTTGTCTATTAGCTCTCCATAACAATTATCTACAAAAACGCAAACATCACTTCTGATTTCCTTTATTTTTGAAATGATTTCTCCTATTTCAGAAACTAAGAATGATTTTCGCCATCCATATCCTGTACTTCTTTGTATATGTACTAATTTAATTGTAGAATCTTCTTTAAGAACTTCTATAATTTTTTCAGCATCGAAAGTTCCATTTTTTAAATCTACTTGCTTATAGTTAACTCCATACTCTTTTAATGAACCTATATTTTCTTTTCCGCTTATACCAATTATGTTATGTAAAGTATCATAAGGAGCACCAGTAATACATACCATAGTATCTCCTGTTTTTAAATTACCCATTAATGCGCAACCAATAGCATGAGTACCATTTACAAAGTGTGGTCTAACTAAAGCACTTTCAGTATTAAATATTCTTGCATATACTTTATCTAAAGTATCTCTACCAATGTCATCATAGCCATAGCCTGATGAATTAGTAAAATGCATATCACTTATTCTTTCTTCTTGAAATGCATTAAGTATCTTTAGTTGATTGTACTCTCTTATTTCATCATAAATTTTAAATTGTTCTTCTACATCACTTAAAGCCTTTTTATATAATTCAAATACATGTGGCTTTATGTTGTAAGATTCCATCATTAACTTTTCTGTTTCTCTTAACATTAAAGTTCCTCCATTATACATTATTTCATAATAATTATATATAATAATATGTTAAATATAAAGTTTTTTATATTTAAAAGTTATAAATTTAATATAATTAGAGAAAAAGAACTGCTATGAGCAGTTCCTATAGGTTTTCATTATCTAAAAAAGGTAGAGGTTTTGATGGGGTTATTGTTGTAATTGAATGCTTATATACTAGCATTTGCTTTCCTTCGCAATCTAAAATAATAGTAAAGTTATCGAATCCCTTAACAAATCCTCTTAATTGGAATCCGTTAACTAAATGAATAGATACTAAAGTTTTGCTTTTTCTTGCGTTATTTAAGAAAATATCTTGAATATTATTGCTTTGTTTATTCATAATAACCACCTCCATGGCTAAATATTTATTTTTATATAATTATAAACTTATTAACTGTTTAAATCATCTATTATTATTTGAAGTATTTCATCATCAGATAATAGATCTTTATTTAAGAATTTAGCTCTTGGATCCTTTCTAAACCAAGTTAATTGACGTTTAGCATAGTTTCTAGAACCTTGTTTAATCATTTCTATAGCCTCTTTTAATGCTATAGAATTTTCAAGATATAAAAGAACCTCTTTATATCCTATTCCTTGCATTGCCTGCATAGATGAATTATACCCATTTTCCTTTAATTTAATACATTCTTCTAAAAGTCCATTTTCAAACATTATGTCTACTCTTTTATTTATTCTCTCATAAAGTTTTTCTCTATTCATATCTAAAACATAGTAATGAACGTCATATTTGCTTTTATAGAAGTCTTCACCAGCATTAAATGAACTAAATGGCTTATTAGTTACTTTATATACTTCTAATGCTCTTATTACTCGCTTCCTATTATTAGGATGAATTGAGTTATAGCTTATAGTATCAATATCTTTTAACATTCCGTGAATATAATTATCACCTTTAGCTATTGCAAGTTCTTCTAATTCTTTTCTATATTCTTCATCACTTGGGGCATCAGTGAAATTCATATTGCAAGTTAATGAATTTATATAAAGTCCTGTACCTCCAGTTAAAATAGGAAGTTTATTTTCTTTTAATAAATCATCAATTATTGGTTCTGCTAAAGTTTTAAAATCTACAACTGAAAATGGTTTATCTGGAGTTGTTACATCTAGCATATGATGTTTTATACCATCCATTTCAGAAGGAGTTATTTTTGCTGAACCTATATCCATATATTTATATATTTGCATAGAGTCTGTTGATACTATTTCTCCATTTAATTTCTTAGCTAATTCTATAGATAAAGCTGTTTTCCCTACTGCTGTTGGACCAGCTAAAACTAATATTTTATTTTTCATATTATAACCCTTTCTATACTATCCTTCTAAACTTTTTATCCAGTTCATATTCTGTAAATTTGATTATTATAGGCCTTCCATGTGGACAGTTAAAGGGATTATCTATATATCTTAAATCAGAAATAAGTTTCTCCATTTCTATTTGTGTTAAATAATCATTTGCCTTAACTGCAGCCTTACATGCCATAGTAGCAATTTTATTTAGTTTAACTTCTACTGTTTTACCACTACCTAAGTTTTTTAAGTTATCAATTATGCTTAATAAGAAGTTTTTGCTATCTAGTTTTCCTAAGAAGTAAGGAACTTCTTTTAATGCAATTGTATTACCACCAAATTCTTCTATAACAAACCCTGAATTAGTAAATACCTCTATGTTTTCTTTATAACATTCATAGTCATCTAAAGATAAATCTATTATGCAAGGTATTAGTAATTGTTGTACTATAATTTCATTGCTTTCTATATCTTTTAAATATTTTTCATATAATATTTTTTCATGAGCAGCATGTTGATCTATTATATAAAGTGTATCTAAATATTCAGCTAATATATAAGTTTTACTAAATTGCCCAATAACTCGTAAATCCGGGAATTTGGCTTTATTTACTTCTTTTTCTGTTGTTATTTCTATAGAAGTTGTAGACGAATTGAATTTATTAGTTTGTTCTACATTAGATACATTCGCTTGTGAAGAAGCAAAATCATTTTTAGTATAATAATCACTATTATTTATATTTTCATTTACAGTTGTATTATTTAATGTTTCATAATTATTATTATAAGAATTAATAGCTTTATTTTTATTTAATTCCTTCAATTTATTATATAAGTCCTCTTCTTTAGCAATATCCTGTATAGTGACATTATTATATATATCTTTTATAGAAGGTTCGACTTTATTAGAAGTAATTGGTTCATCTATATTGTTACTTTTAGATGCAGTATCTAAATCTAATTTAATCTCTTCAACAATTTCTTCATTTACAAACTTATCTTCTACTGCAAAGGAATTAAATATATCTTCTTTTAAAGCAGTATGAACTGCATCAAATACTCTTTTGTAAATAACTCTTTCGTCTTTGAACTTTATTTCTGCTTTTGTAGGATGTATGTTAACATCTATTGAGTCTGGTGATAAATCTATAAAAAGTACAAAGAAAGGGAATTTATTAACTGTTGAGAATGATTTAAATGCATTTTCCACAGCAGCTACAATTGTTTTATTTTTTATATATCTATTATTAACAAATATACTTTCGTTGTTTCTAGAACCTCTAGCAATTGTTTCTTTACCTATATAACCATGAACTTTTAACGTTTCATCTTCGTAGTCAAATGGTAATACATTATCAGAGATATTTTTACCATAAATAGTTCGTATAACATTATTTAATTTGCCATCTCCGTATGTATGTAATGTTTTTTTACCATTATTAAATAGTTTAAAAGATATATCAGGGTTAGATAAAGCTATTCTTAAAATAATATCATTTATTAAACTACCTTCTCTTGAAGTAGATTTTAAAAATTTTCTTCTAGCAGGAACATTGAAAAATAACTCTTTAACTTCCATTACAGATCCGTTATTCATTCCTATATCAGTTAATGATAATTTTTCTCCAGCTTCTAAAATTATTTCCTTACCAAAATCACATTCAGAAGGTTTACTTCTAAATAGCAGCTTAGATACAGAAGCTATAGAAGGTAAAGCCTCTCCTCTAAATCCTAAGGTGTTTATAGAATATATATCTTCAACAGTTTTGATTTTAGATGTAGCATGTGGTAAGAACGCTTTTTCTATATCTAAATTATGAACTCCAACTCCATCATCAATAACTCTTATAAGTGATATTCCACCCTCTTCTATTTCAATAGTTATATTCTTAGAAGCAGCATCTATAGAGTTTTCTACAAGTTCTTTAACTACAGAGGAAGGTCGCTCTACAACTTCCCCTGCAGCTATTTTATTAGAAGTATGTTCATCTAATAAGTTAATTCGTTTCATAGAGCACCTCCTATTTTAATTTTTTAGCATCTTGAACTATTTTAAATAAAGTATTCATTGTATCTAAAGGTGTCATAGTCATAACTTCTATATTTGCAATTTCTGATAATAAAGACTCCTTTTCAAGCATAGTGAAATCTATTTGTAATATATCCTCTTTCTCTTTAACTATATTACTTTCAATAACTTTTTTAGGAGATTCTTTTACTGGAGCTTCTATAATAATTTCTTCTTTTTCTAGAGCTACTTCTTTTTCAGTAATATTTTCAGATTTTATTAAAGTTTCTTTTACTTCATAATTATTAAATAGTTTATCTATTTCTACTGATTTTTCATTTTCTAATTTAGCTAATATATGTTTTGCTCTATCTATTACTTCTAAAGGTAATCCAGCAAGTTTAGCAACTTCAATACCATAAGATTGATCTGCACCACCTTCAACTATCTTTCTTAAGAAGATAACTTGGTCATCAGTTTCTTTAACAGCAACTGAATAATTTTTAACACCATCAATTATACCTTCTAGTTTAGTTAATTCATGATAATGAGTAGCAAATAGTGTTTTACACTTTAAGTTATTATTTTTAGAAATATATTCTATAACAGACCATGCAATACTTAATCCATCATAAGTCGAAGTTCCTCTTCCTACTTCATCTAATAATACTAAACTATTAGGAGTAGCATTTTTTAATATATTAGATACTTCCCACATTTCAACCATGAATGTTGATTTACCACCAGCTAAATCATCTGATGCACCAATTCTTGTAAATATCTTATCACAAACAGATATATTAGCGCCTTTAGCAGGTACAAATGAACCTATTTGAGCCATAAGAGTAATCAGTGCAACCTGTCTCATGTAAGTTGATTTACCAGCCATATTAGGCCCAGTTATTAAAAGTAATCTATTATCATGTTTATTAATGCATGTATTATTAGATACAAACTCTCCGTTACCTATTACCTTTTCTACTACAGGATGTCTTCCATCTTCTATTTCTATTATTCCATCATTATTTATATTAGGTCTAATATAATCATTATCAACAGCAACTTTAGCTAAAGTAGTAAGAGCATCTAAAGATGATATTATATTGGCACTATTTTTTAACCTAGGAATTTGAGCTTCTACCTTATCTCTTAACTCTACAAATAGTTCATACTCAAGAGCCATTAAGTGTTCATCAGCCCCAAGAATTTTTTCCTCAACAACTTTAAGTTCTTCTGTAATATAACGTTCAGCATTTGCTAAAGTTTGTTTTCTTATATATCTTCCTTCTGGTATTAGATTATAGTTAGCCTTAGAAATTTCTATATAATATCCAAAAACTTTATTATATCCTATCTTTAATGATTTAATTCCAGTAAATTCTCTTTCTTTACTTTCTAGTGAAGCTATCCATTGTTTACCGTTTAATTTTGCTTCTCTTAGTTCATCTACTTTATCAGAATAACCAGCCCTTATTATATTACCTTCTTTAATAGAAGTTGCAGGATCATCTAATAAGGCTTTTGAAAGTAATGTACTTATATCTTCTAATACATCTAAGTTTTTATACCATTTATTTAATAGATCTGCTTTACACACAGATAATCTTTCTTTTATTTCAGGTAATTTTTTTAATGATATATTCAAAGATACTAAATCTTTTGCATTTACATTTTTATTAGAAATCTTACCTACTATTCTTTCAATATCATAAATGTCTCTTAAAGCTTCACGTAATTCTTCAGTAAAGTAAATATTATTAAATAGTTCATCTACGGAATTTAATCTATTATTAATTTCATTTATGTTAATTAGAGGCTCTTCTATCCATTTTCTTAATGCTCTTCCCCCCATTGTGGTAGATGTTTTATCTAAAACCCAAATTAAACTACCTTTCTTTGATTTTTCTTTAAGGTTTTCTGTTAATTCTAAATTTCTTCTAGAACTACTATCTATAGTCATATAATTTACTATATTGTAAGTTTCAAGAATGTTTATATTGGATAGGCTCATTTTTTGAGTATCTAATATATATTTTAATAATACAGAAGAGGCTATTTTACTTCTTAAATCTAATCCTGCAACTTCTACTTCACTAAATTGATTTATAAGTTCATCATCAGTACAGTTAAAATGAAGTATATCTTTTTTAGTTATTAATGCATTGCTTATATTATGAATTTCATTTATTAATTCTTCATCAAAGTTTATATCTACAATTACTTCTTTAGGTGAAATCTTAGAAACTTCATCTAAAAGAGTTGTTTTAAATTCTTTAAAGAAAGTAGTTTTAAATTCACCAGTAGAAATATCTGATGATGCAACTCCATAATATCCATCTTCATTGCAGATAGCCATTATATATGTATTTTTATATTCCTCATCTCCATTTGATTCTGAGAAGGTTCCAGGTGTAATAACTTTTATTACGTCTCTTTTAACAATTCCTTTAGCTTGTGCTGGATCTTCTACTTGTTCACATATACCAACTTTATATCCTTTAGCTACTAGTCTAGAAATATAGTTTGAAGCTGCATGGAAAGGGATACCACACATAGGAGCTCTTTCTTCTAGTCCACACTCTCTTCCTGTTAAAACTAATTCTAACTCTTTAGATGCAGTTTTTGCATCTTCAAAGAACATTTCATAAAAATCACCTAATCTATAAAAAAGGATGCAGTCTTGATACTTATCCTTTATATCCATATATTGTCTCATCATTGGAGTTAAACCCATGTTAATCACCTCGATTATAGTTTATAGCTAAATTCAATATCTTAGCCGTTTATCAACAATTATACAACATTTCTAAATTAATAGAAAGTAATAAAAATGAAAGTAATTTTTGTAATTTATTTAATTATAAAGATATTTAAATACTTAATATAAAAAGGATAACCTCTATATAGAAGTTATCCTAAAAATTTATTTAATTACTTCACCAACTAATGAGAAGTTTTGTGCTTTAGTAATTTTAACATTTACTATATCTCCAATATTTACTCCATCTCCAGCGAAGTTAACTAATCTTCCATTTCTAGTTCTACCTGAAAGCTTAGTTTCATCATTTTTACTAGTACCTTCAACTAATACTTCAACAACTTTACCATCATAAGCTTTATTTTTAGATATAACACTATTATTTACAGCCTCAACTAGTCTATTAAATCTATCATGTTTATCTTCTTCAGGAACTTGGTTTAACATCATATCAGCAGGTGTATTATTTCTTCTAGAATATATAAATGTAAATGCTGAATCATACTCTACTTCTTTTACTAAGTTTAAAGTATCTAAGAAGTCTTCTTCAGTTTCACCAGGGAATCCAACAATTATATCTGTTGTTATAGAAACATCAGGTATTTCTTGTTTAATTTTATTTACTAAAGACATATAATACTCTCTTGTATAATGTCTATTCATTTTCTTTAATATTCTATCAGATCCACTTTGTACAGGTAAGTGAATTTGTTCACATAGCTTATCACATTCTTTAATTGCTTTAATAACATCTTCATTTAAATCTTTTGGATGAGATGTCATAAATCTAACTCTTTCTAAACCATCAATTTCATTTATCATTCTTAAAAGTTCCGCAAATGAAACTTCATTTTCTAACCCTTTTCCATAAGAATTAACATTTTGACCTAATAAAGTAACTTCTTTATATCCTTTTGAAACTAAGTCCTTTATTTCGTTCATTATATCTTCAGGTTTTCTTGATCTTTCTCTACCTCTTACAAATGGTACTATACAATAAGTACAGAAGTTATTACATCCGTACATAATAGTTACAAATGCTTTTACATCACTTTGTCTATCTATTGGTAATCCTTCAACAATTTCCTCTTCTTTATTAAATATTTCCTTAATTTGAACACCTTCTGTTTTTACTCTGTTTAAGTATTCAGGGAATTTATATGCGTTGTGAGTTCCAAATATAATATTAACATAAGGGAATTGTTTTAATATTTTATCTGCCATACCCTCTTGTTGCATCATACAACCGCATATACCAATAATTAAATCAGGATTTTTTTCTTTTAATTTTTTTAATTGTCCTAAGTTACCAAATACTTTATTTTCGGCATTTTCTCTAACACAACAAGTGTTAAATAAAATTATTCCTGCTTCGTTTTTGTTTTCTGTTCTTGTATATCCAATTCTTTTAAGCATACCTGAAAGTTTTTCTGAATCTTCCTCATTCATTTGGCAGCCCCAAGTTTCTATATAGTATTTTAATAAGTTATTATTTATTTCGTTAACCATAAAAAAGTTTCCTCCATTGTTATTTATATAAATTTAAATACCAATGTATTATAACATAATATTTTGTTAAAAATAAAGAGTATGATTGAAACAGTAATTATTTATGTAAAGTAATATAACTTATATGTTAAAAATGTATATATTTAATCAAAATAAAAAAGCTAGATACCAATTAATAAATCTAGCTTTTTTATTTTATTTTTTAGGTATTTTAATAATGAATTCAGTAAATATATCATTACTTTCTACTTCTATAAATCCATTATTCTTTTCTACAAGTTCTTTTACGATTGAAAGTCCAAATCCATTGTCTTTATTTTTATTTTCTTTAGTTGAAAATCCTACTTGAAATATTTTATCAATTATATCTTCTTTAATTTTAGGCCCATTATTTTTAACCTTTATTATATTAAAATCTAAAATACAATACGTTTCAATCTCTATAACCCCAGTTCCATTCATAGCTGTAACTGCATTTCTCAATATATTAGATAGTACTCTTTGAAGATCTACTTCCATCATATTAATATCATTGAAATCTATTTGCTCATTTATAATAACATTTATTCCTCTATGATCTATTCCATTAACTATATCTAATATAATAGAATTAGAATTATTTATTGTTTTAAATTCTGATAATACAAGATTATTCCCATTAATTATTTCCTTCAAGGAAGCACCTAATTGCTCATATTCATCAACAAGATATAATCTATATAAATAAGAAATTTGAGCTTTGCAATTACCATTAAACTTATTAAGATCATTAATTATTTCTTCTAAAGAATTATTTAACTTAATAATTTCTTTAGCTTTTTTGTCGATGTTAGTAAAATAAATAGTAATTATCAATATAAATATACCTAGTAAAACAAATATTGTTTCTTTAAATAGAGGATTATCTAAATCATATACAATACCGTTATAGGACATTATAAAGTCAAATACTATAGAAATGATAATTAATGAAAATATTGAAAAATTTCTACTTCTAATACTTATATAAATTTTATAGATTTTACTTTTATATTTTAATATAAAATATGCCATTATATATTGAGGTAAATACATAAATATTAAATTTGCTATTTCAGTGTAATTTGATAATATCTTATAGTTAACATATCCAAAAAAACTATTACTACATATTATAAGATTTAATATTATGCATAACTGAACTATATTAAATGCAATTATTGCTCCTAACGAATCTTCATTAAAAACTATTGAAACAGTTATTAATAATATCATATGTAAAAAAATAGCACTTAAGCTTGAATTCCCCATAATAATGGTTGTAATTTGTATTATAATCCATAGTATAAATATAGAAAAAATTATTTCTTTTCTTTTTTTTTCTATATTGTGGAATAATACAATAGTTTGGAACTAATATAAACATAAAACACTGTAAAATTGCATTTATAGAATCTGCTATATTCAAAATCACTTTAATAAAAGCCTATTTATCTTATTTTTTTTATTGATTCTGGCATGTCTTCGTTTCCTATCATAAACGCTGATGCAGTACCTACATTTACAAAAATAGCTGTTAACATAAGCAAAAATCCACCAATATATTTTTTTAATTTCATTTTAATACCTTCTTTCTTTTACATTATTATACATTACAACCATAATTATATCATATTTCTTTATTTTTTCAATAGATTAAATTGTTATATTAAAAAAAAGAAGCTAGATTTTATTCTAACTTCTCTATGAATCTCATTTATTTATAAATACTTCTTCAATTTATATTTTAAATATAAATCATAATTTTATCTTTCCCATCTGTTAATTATAGATTTTGGAGTAAATCCTATCCAATTATATAGTTTTAATGCAGTATAATTAGTTTCTTCAACTCGTATATATAAATCACAAATATTCTTATTCTTAGCTGATTGAATTAAATCATTTAACAAAATTTTACCAAAACTATAATTCCTAAACTCTTTTAATATGCCAAAATTAACAACAGTATACATATCTCTATTATAAATAATTTGTCCATAGCCAATTGCTATATTATTAACTTTAATAAAAAGTGATAAATCTTTAAGATAATAGTCTTGCTCTATGTCATTTTCTATATCTTCAACTTCTAAAGGAACTCTAGTAGAAGAAGAAAAAATAGAATTTTGTAATTTACATCGTAGTTCTTCATCTTTATTTAAAATAGCTTTTTCTATAGAAATTTTTACTTCATTTATATTAGAATTATATAATAAATTTATTGTTTTTAATAAATCTCTATTATTTTTTAATGAGTTTATTAAATTATTTGTTTGTTGTGCTTTATTATAGTTTTCTAAATTCATACTCATTAAAATTGAAGGTTTTACTTTTTTAAATCCTAATTTTAAAAGCATTTCATTATTAGTTTTATTATCACAAGTTTCATAAGAGAGAATAGTATTATTAAAGCTATTAAGAATGTTAGGTGATAATAAATTTAAATATTCTTCCTTAACATATAATGACCATATTCGTACTGGAATTTCTACAGGAACTTCATACCATATATAACCTATAACTTTTTTATTATAGATAAATAGTTTAACAAACTTTTTTAAAAAAATTTTTAAAAAGAATTTTTCATTTTCATAGTATTCAAAAAAGTTTTTATCGTAGTTTTCTTTAGTGAATCTCTCTAAATTCAAAGTTTTAAAATTCTCAAAATTATTACTAGACAACCTTTCTAACAATACCATACTTAACCCCTATTTTTTAATTTTCTCATAACCCTTAATATATAAAAAGATTACACTTATATATATGTGTAATCTTTTTTTATTGCTAAAAATTATTGTGCATCTTTAATGCTTAATGCAATTCTCTTATTTTCTTTATCAATACTTAAAATTATACATTTAACTTCTTCATCTATTTTTAATATTTCAGATGGATGTTTAATATGATCGTGGCTTATTTTAGAAATATGAACTAACCCATCGATTCCAGGTTCTAATTCTACAAAAGCACCAAAATCATTAATTCTAACTACTTTACCTAAAACAGCTGAGTTAACAGCATATTTTTCTTCTACTACGCTCCATGGTTCTGGAGTTAAAGCTTTTATACTTAAAGATAATTTCTTTTCTTCTTTATCTAAGCTTAAAATTTTAACATCAACTATTTCACCAATTTTTAATATTTCTTCACAAGAATTAACATGCTTCCATGAAAGTTGAGATAAGTGGATTAAACCATCAATACCATTTATTTCAGCAAAGGCACCAAATTTAGTGAATCTTTTGATTTCAGCTTTTACAACATCACCTTCATTTAATGAATCCCAAGCTAATTTTTCTTTTTGAGCTTTAGCTTCTTCTAATATTATTCTTCTTGAAGCAACTATCTTTGAAAGATTATCTCTTGAAAAATCAATTAATCTAACATTTAAAGTAGTTCCAACTAACTCTTCTTTATTTTCTACATATTTTATATCTATTTGTGATGCTGGAATGAATATTCTAACACCATTATAATATGCTACTAGCCCTTTTTCTTTAGCATCTTTAATAATAACATCAAATTCTGATTTATTATTGAATAAATCTTCTAACTTAGATAGTGTTTCTTCTTTTTCATATTCTAATCTAGATAAAACTACATAGTTATCTTCATTTTTTAATTTTATTACTTTAGCCTTTATTGTATCTCCAACTTTTAAAGTTTCTAATACTGAATTAAGTCTATCGTCAGATGTTAATTCTTTAAAAGGAATTACTCCATCAGACTTATATCCAACTAAAGATATTTGTAATTGGCCATCTTTTATTGAAAGTATTTCCCCTTCAATTTCATCGCCAATTTTAAATCTTCTATCCATTTCATTCATTAATAATAATTGTTCTTCCATTTTATAATCCCTCCATAATTTTGATTACTTCCTTTATAATCCAATCTGGAGTTGAAGCTCCAGCTGTTATACCAATACTTTTAATATTTTTATTTTCTAATAAATCTTTAGGTAATTCACTAGCATTTTCAATGTGAATTGTATTATCACAGTTTGATTTAGCTATTTGATATAATTTAGTTGTATTTGAACTATGCTTACCACCTATAACAATCATGAAATCAACATTTTTTGATAAGTCATATACACTTTTTTGTCTTTCTTCCGTGGCTGCACAAATTGTATTAAAGGATTTTAATTCCTTAATTGATTCTTTAGATAAATTATTTATTGTTTTATCCCAATTTTCTTCTTTTTCTGTAGTTTGGGAAACTACACAGACTTTATTAGGAAGATGATCTTTAAAGCTACCATCATTAGTAATTATGGCATCATTATTACACCAACCATTAATACCAACAACCTCAGGGTGTTTTTCATCACCAAGAATAACGATTTTATATCCTTCATTAGAAAATTTATTAACCTTTTGTTGAATATTAGTTACAAATGGGCAAGTTGCATTTATAACAATTAACCCTTTTTCATTTAGATCATCAAATGTTTTTTTCGATACACCATGAGATCTTATTAGGATAACATCTCCTTTAGTTAAAGTATCTATGTCATTTATGTCTATTGCATATATACTATTTTCCTCTAAGTATTTTACTACATCACCATTATGTATTAATGGACCCAATGTATATATTTTTTTATTAAATTGTTTTTGAGTTTTTATTGCTTCATCTACTGCTCGCTTAACTCCAAAACAAAAGCCAGCATTTTCAGCTAATAGCACTTTCATAAATTTTCTCCTATATCTTTAGTTTTTAAATGAAGCTTACTGCTTATTCATTATTTTTAAGAGTAATTTAAATTATTAAATAAAAGATTTATCTTAATAATTTAAATATTATCTCTTAATCTATTGTAAAGCATTTTCTATAAAATTACAAATTATTTCAGTAACTTCAGTGATATTATAATTAGAACTATCAATTTCTATAGCATCATCAGCTTTTTTTAGTGGATCAACAGAGCGAGTACTATCTATATGATCTCTTTTTATTATATCTTCTAAAAGTTTATCATAATTAACATCTAGACCTCTGTTTAAAAGTTCTTTATATCTTCTTCTTGCCCTTTCTTCTGGTGATGCTGTTAGGAAAAATTTAAATTTAGAATCTTTTAATACCACTGTTCCAATATCTCTACCATCCATAATTACATTATACTTTTCTGACATTTTTCTTTGTAAAGTAACAAGCTTACTTCTTACCTCTGGAATAGAAGCATAATTAGAAACTATTTCACTTATTTCAGGCATTGTAATTTCATTTTGAATGTTAACACCATCTAATATTAAATCGTCATTTTCAAAATGCATTTCCATATTATCAATCATTGTCATTAATGCATCTATATTATTAGTAGCAATATCATTTCTTTTAGCTAATAAAGCTACTGCTCTATACATTGCTCCAGTATTTATATACATTAAATTAAATTTTTTACCTACTAACTTAGCTATTGTACTTTTCCCTGCACCAGCTGGTCCATCTATTGCTACAGATATTTTCATAATAATTTTTCCACCTTTCAAATAAAACCTATGTCTTATATTCTTATTAATTATATAATTAAAATTAAAATATAACAATCGTTAAAGGAAACTAGTTACTTATATAAATAAACAAAAATACACTATTTCTTCTTTATAATAACTAATTTTACTTTAAAATAATTAAATATTGCTTCCAGCAATATATCCAGTTGATAATGCTATTTGCACATTATAACCACCGGTAAATGCATCTACATCTATAACTTCACCAGCAAATGATAAATTTGAAATCAGTTTTGATTTCATAGTAGATGGATCAATTTCTAATGTATTAACACCACCAGCTGTAACTATTGCCTCTTCAATAGGTCTTAACCCTTTAATATTCATTTTTATATTTTTAATTATATGTACAAGATTCTTTCTTTCTTCTTTAGTTATAACATTTACTTTTTTATCTTCTTGAATACCACTTAATTTAATTATTAAAGGAATTATCCTTTGAGGCAATAAATCATTTAAAGAATTTTTAAATTCTTTGTTTTGATACTTTAAAAAGTCTTTTTGAATTCTCTTGTCAAGCTCATTAGTTTCTAATGCTGGCTTTAAATCAAGTAAAGCTATATAACTTGAATCATTTTTTATAAATCTTGAACCTTTTAAGACTAGTGGACCAGATACTCCATAACTTGTAAATAGCATCTCACCTTGTTCTTTATATAAAACTTTATTGTTTTTTAAAATACTTAATGAAATATTTTTAAGAGATAACCCCATTAAGTCTTTCAGCCATTTTTCATTTAATTCAATAGGAACTAATGAAGGCTTTAAATCTATTATGCTATGTCCAAGTTTTTTGGCAAATTCATAACCATCACCTCTAGAGCCTGTAAGTGGATAAGAAGCACCACCAGTAGCTATAATGAAATGATCACCCATTATTTTTTGGGAGTTATTTATTTCAACACCTAATATTCTATCATTTTTAGATAAAATATTAGTTACTTTAGAGTTTAGTTTAACTTGAACTTTATTTTCTTTTAATCCATTAGAAAGTCCTTTTATAATATCAGATGATTTATCAGATAATGGGAATATTCTTCCGCCCCGTTCTGTTTTTAGTTTGATTCCTTGGTTCTCAAAGAAGTTTATAGTATCTTCATTTGTAAAGGAGTAAAGTGAGCTATATAGGAAATGAGGATTTCCGTAAATATAATCAAAAAATTCACTTATATCTTTGGCATTTGTAACATTACATCTACCTTTACCTGTTATAAATAATTTTTTACCAACTTTATCATTTCCATCTAAAAGAATAACTTCATTATTTTTAGATGCAGTAATTGCTGCCATTATTCCAGCAGGGCCAGCGCCTATTACAATGACTTTTGCCATTTAAAATCCTCCTAAATTTTTATTTATAATAACTAAAGGAATTAACATTTGTTAATTCCTTTTTAGTGAATAAAATATCTTAATCATCTCCAAAATTTCTATTATTATAGGAGTAGACATTGTATTCTTGCCATATTTCTTCAAGACTATTAAATGTAGAAGAAATATTTTCTTTTTCTCTCATTCCAACTGCTATTATTAAAGCATTTATTACTGATAATGGTGCTACTAAGGAATCAACAAAAGATGCCATATTACTTTGAGCAATTAATGCATAATCAGCTCTTGTTGCTAATGGAGATAAGAAGCTATCTGTTACAGCTACTACTCTTGCACCTCTATCTTGAGCAAATGCTAAAGCATCAATAGTTCTACTAGCATAACGAGGGAAACCAATACCTATTACTAAATCTCCTTCACCAACATTTATCATTTGTTCAAAGATATCAGAAATACCATAGCCAACAGTTTTTACATTTTGTAAAATTATATTTAAATAGAAGCCTAAAAATTCAGCTAATGCCATTGAACTTCTAAGGCCTATTATATAGATTCTCTTAGCAGTAAAAATATTATTAACAACATCTTCAAATGTATTATAATCGATTTTTTCCATTGTAGATCGAATATTTTCCATATCTGCTTTTAAAACACCTTTTAAAGCATGACCTTCAGTTATATAATCACTAGATAACTCTAATCTTTGTACTGTGGTTAATTTATTTTTTATTAGCTCTTGAAGAGATTTTTGAAGTTTAGGATATCCTGAAAAACCTAATTCTATTGCAAACCTTACTACAGTTGATTCTGATACTCCAACTGAAGTTCCAAGTTTGGCAGCTGTCATAAATGCTGCTTTATCATAATTTTTTAATATGTATTCAGCAATTAATTTTTGTCCTTTACTTAATCTAGGAAATCTAATTTGAATTAACTTCATTAAATCCTTTGATTCATCATTAATACTTCGTTCCATTATTGTACTCTCCTAATTTAATTAACTTCAATTATTTTAGCATTATTTATAAATTTAATCAATGATAGCATATTAAAAATTGCAAGATTTATAAATAATAATTCAAACAAAAACTATTTTTTCTCCACAATTACTAACAACGGAGACTTATCAGATCTATTTATACATTCGTGTAGCATAACTCCAAACTTATTTTTAGGTAAGTTTCTCAAGTATTGAATAATGCAACTTTCTTCCTCTTTACCTTCATTGTGACCTCTATAAATAGCTATGGCCATTATTCCATTGCTAGATAATAAATTTAAAGAGATTTGTATACTTTTAAGACTTGTTTCTGCAAGAGTTGTTATTTGCTTATTACCACCTGGTAAATATCCAAGATTATAACATATACAATTAATCTCTTCATTAACAAATTCATCTATTTTATGATGAGATTCATTTATTATTATTACGTTATTATTCTTATCTATGTACTTTTCACAAGCTTCTTTTTGAATTTCGAAAGCATATACTTTTTTAAAGCATGAAGATAAAAAGTCACAATCATATCCATTTCCTAAAGTTGCATCTACTGCAACATTTTTATTTTCTACATATTCACTAATAATATTATGTGCTAATATACTGACATCTGAAACATATTTAAACATAAATAAACCCCTATAAACTTTTAATATAATTTAATTCACTATCAGTTAAAGGTCTCCACTCACCTTTTTTTAGATAACCTAATTTTATATTTCCTATTGAAACTCTTTTAAGACTTATAACTTCATGGTTTAAAGAAGAGCACATTCTTCTTATTTGTCTATTTTTACCCTCATGTATTGAAATTTCAACAGTTGATAAGATTTCATCACAGTTTTTTTTCTTATTAAATCTTTTTTCTTCAGATATTATTTCAATATCTGCTTCAGCAGTAACGTAACCGCCAATATCTATTCCTTTTTTAAAACGCTTAATATCACTTTCACTAAATTTACCTTTACACACAGCAATATAATTTTTCTTTATAGATACTCTAGGATGAATTATATTATTATAAATACTACCATCATTTGTTAAAATTAATAGTCCAGAACTATCATAATCTAATCTACCTATAGGATATATTCTTTCTTCAACATTAACTATATCTAAAATTGTTTTTCTACCCTTTTCATCTTTAACAGATGTTATATAGCCTTCAGGTTTATTAAGCATTATATAAACTTTCTTCTCTTCCACTTTTATAATTTCATTATTATACTCAACAATATCTTTTTCAGGATTAATCTTAGTTCCAACTTCAGTTATAACTGTGCCATTTACTTTAATTTTTCCCTCTAGAATTATTTCTTCACACTTTCTTCTTGAAGCAATACCACATCTAGCCATATACTTTTGTAATCTTTCTTCCATTTTATTCACTCCGTCTATTAATATTCAAAGTAATTATATATTTTATATTTGATTAATACAACTAAATATTTATAGGTTTATATTACGAAAATAAAATTATTTTCATTAATATTTGTAAGTAAAGAATAGTTATTTAGATTAATTTATAATATATAAGCTTTTAAATTACATTCGATAATTGTATATTTTTGTGATAATATATATATATTAGAAAAAATGTTTAGTATTATATATGGAATAGGAGGTTATATTATGTATTTAGAAAAAATTAAGGAAGCAAGAGAAAATATAAGAAATGTAATTACTAAAACCCCATTATTATATAGTAATGTATTTAGTAAAAGTAGTGATAACCATGTCTATATGAAGTGTGAGAATCTTCAATTAACAGGAGCATATAAAATTAGGGGGGCTTTAAATAAAATTATTTCTTTATCTGAAGAGGACAAAGCTAAAGGTGTTATTTGCTCATCCGCTGGAAATCATGCTCAAGGAGTTGCTTATGCATCCTCATTAATGGGAGTAAAATCATGTATAGTAATGCCTGAAACTACTCCGTATTTAAAGGTTGAATCAACTAAAAATTATGGTGGTAATATAGTGCTTCATGGGAAATGTTACGATGATGCCTTTATTAAAGCAAAAACAATTGAGGAAGAGGAAGGAAAAGTTTTTATACATCCTTTTAATGATATGGATATAATTTATGGACAAGGTACAATTGCATTAGAAATATTTGAAGAGATTAATAATTTAGATTATATACTTGTTCCAATAGGTGGAGGTGGATTAATTTCAGGTATAAGCCTTGCTGCCAAAGCATTAAATCCAAATATAAAAATAATTGGAGTACAAGCTGAAGGAGCACCTTCAATGGCATTAAGTATACAAAAAGATAAAATTTGCACATTAGATAGTGTTAATACTATTGCAGATGGTATTTCAGTAAAAACACCTGGTAATAAAACTTTTGAAATTGTTAGAGAATATGTAGATGAAATTATAACAGTTTCAGAAAATGATATTGTAGAATCATTCCTTTTATTAGTTGAAAAGCATAAATTAATAGCTGAAGCATCTGGGGTTGTAACTTTAGCTGCATTAAAAAATTTAAAAGTAAAAAATAAAAAAGTATGTTGTATATTAAGTGGTGGAAATATTGATATGCTTACAATATCAAAATTAATAAATAATGGGCTTGTTTCAAAGGGAAGGCTATTTTGTTTCTCTGTTGAGCTTAAAAATGTGCCAGGAGAGCTATTAAAAATATCTGAAATTTTAGCGAAAGAAAATGCAAATGTGGTAAAACTTGAACATAATCAATTTAAAGCTATTAATAGAATTCATAATGTATTGTTAGAAGTTACTGTAGAGACAAATGGGCATGAACATATTGAAAAGATAATTAATTCATTTGAAAGAGATAAATATTCTATTAAGATTATGTATTAAATAAAACTAAAAAATATAAGTTGGTAATTTAAATTGCCAACTTATATTTTTTATGCTTAAATTTTAAACTCCATATTTCTTGTAATATTCACCTATAGCATCTTTTATTTTATCATCAATATAGACAGTTCCATCAATTTCTCTATTATATAAGTATTCAACAACTTCAGCCATTGTAACTATAGGATAAGTTGTAATTTCAAATGCTTCTTTAATTTCAGCTTGGGCTGATTGTTCACCTTTACCCTTTTCCATTCTATCAACAGATATTACTAAGCCAGCAATTTCTACATCGCCTTGAGCTTTTAGTATTGGTGCTGTTTCATAAATTGAAGTTCCTGCAGTCATAACATCTTCAACTATAACTACTTTTTTTGTGCTATCTAATTTAGCACCAAGTAAAATTCCGCCTTCCCCATGATCTTTAACTTCTTTTCTATTTGAACAATATTCAACATTTGCTCCATATAGTTTATTCATAGATATAGCAGTAGTAACAGTTAATGGAATACCCTTATAAGCTGGTCCGAATAATACATCTACATCAGAACCAATATGCTCATTAATAGTTTTAGCATAAAATTCACCTAATTTTTCAAGTTGTTCTCCTGTAGTATAGTTTCCTGTATTAATAAAAAATGGTGTTTGACGTCCACTTTTTGTAACAAATTCTCCAAATCTTAAAACATTACTTTTTACCATAAATTCAATAAATTCTTCTTTGTATTTTTGCATAGAAAACAACTCCTTTAATATGTATATTTTTCTTAAATATTGTAACATTATTCGGAAAAAAAAGCTAATAAATATTTTAAATAAATTTATATTTATGGTTAGTATATTTTGAATATGTCAATAATTAAAAAATAAAAGTACGATTTGAAAAATTATACTTTAAAATTTTACTTTTAGGAGATAGCTATGAATATAAAAAAAAGGCCATTAATTATTATAATTATTATTTTAATACTAGTTATTATTTCAGTAACTAACATAAAAAAATTCAAATTTTTAGTTGAAATTATAAAATTAAGCGATAGTTTACCCACTATTTCTAATGATTTTTATAATGAACCAATTGAAAATATAACATATAAAGATTTGGTATTTAAAAAAAGAGATAATAAAGAACTTACATTAGATATTTATACCAATAAAGAAGCAAATGAAGCAACCCCAGTAATTATATATGTCTTTGGAAATGGATGGATGTATGGTGATAAAGTAATTCCTTCTGCTATAGAATCTATTATTGATTTACTTAAAGATGAAGGTTATGCAGTAATTAGTACATCATATGAATTAATGGATGATGAAGTTATCTTAGAAGAACAAATATCAGATGTTAAAGATACAATTAGATGGGTATATAAAAATAAAGATAAGTATAATTTTGATGTAAATAACATAGGAATAATAGGACCATCTGCAGGTGCTCAACTTTCAATGATGGCTGCCTTCTCACAGGATGATGAGTTTATAGGAGATCAATCCTTAAAATCATATTCATCTAAAGTAAAGTATATAATTGATTTGTTTGGCCCAGCTAGGTTAAGTAAAGTAAATTTATCAGTTGGTCCAGAAGAGGTTGTTGAAAAGTTTAGCGATAATGATATAGAAAAACTATCTAAGGAATTTAGTCCAATTGAATATGTAAGAGAGGATTTACCTAATACACTTATAATTCATAGTTTAAAAGATAATATTGTACCCTATGAAACTTCTGTAGAATTATATGAAACTGCCTTAAAGTATAATAATAAATTTGAACTATATACATTGCAGAATTGTACTCACTATCTAGAAAATTTATCAAACACTGAAGCGCTAAATTTATATATGAAAATTGTTGATTATATATTAAGTGAAACTAGTTAAATATTAAGGTTGCATTAAAGTTTATCCAAAGTAAAATAGAAAATATTAATGATATTACCGGAAGGAATATTGTAATTAAATTCTTAATGCAAATTACACCATTCCTAGAGGTAATATTATTAATTATTATTTGCTTATGGATGAACAGTATTATTCAAGGATTTTAACTTTTTTATTATTGGCATCAAGAAGTACTTTTTCACCTAAAGGCAGTGTTAAAGTTGGAAGACAATGACCACAAACTAGATTGCTTATAGTTGGTTTTTTTAAAGGTAAAATAATTTCATTAAAAACTTCTTGTAATGATAAACTTTTTTTATTATTTGGAGCAATACAATTAGTAAAAGCTCCTAAGATTATTCCATTTACATCTTTTAACTTTCCAGATTGTTTTAAGTGAGTAAGCATTCTGTCTACTTTATAAGGTACTTCTTCTACCTCTTCTAAAAATAATATTTTATTTTTTGTATTTATTTCATATTTAGTTCCTAAGGAAGAGCAAATTAATGATAAGTTTCCGCCAGTAAGTTGTCCACTAGCTATACCATTATTAATAACTTCAAGAGTATTTCCTTCAGGGTTAAACAGTTCTTCTACTTTCTCATTCCCAAAAATAAATTTTTTATAGTAATCAGCACTATATTCATCTAATCCTTTTATTAGTTCGGTTGATATCATGGGACCATGATATGTTATAAGTTTACTTTTTTGATTTATGGCAATATGAAGTGCGGTAATATCACTATAACCAATAAAAATTTTAGGATTTTTTTTAATTAGTTTAAAATCTAAAAGATCTAATAATCTAGCACATCCATATCCACCTCGAAGTGCAAAAATTCCCTTTATATTTTTATCTGCAAACATACAATTTATATCATTTGCTCTTATATCATCAGTTCCAGATAAAAATCCATGTTCTGATATACAGCTTTCCCCTATTACTACCTTTAATCCTAACTCATTTAATGAAGCTATACACTTATCAATTAATTTTTTATCACAGGGACTTGCAGGTGCTATTATAGCTACGCTATCACCTTGTTGTAATGGTTTAGGTTTAATCACTTTTATCATCCTTTTAACATTAATATATTTTAATATATTATTTATAAATGATAATTAGTAACTGTTTATGAGTATTTTTGATTTAATTTTAAATTAGCATACTAATAGGTATTAAAAGCAAAGACTCTCCAGGAACTCTAAATCGAGGTTGATCAGGTAAATATATACCTAAATTAGATATATTATCCATAAGTGGAGAGCAACATCCCAAAAAGTTTTCATAAAAATTAGGTTGACCAGATTTTCTTAATAAATGAATACATTCAGCTGAATCACATTTTCTAATAACCTTTCCAATTATGGTGCATGGACAATCTGCACTATCATATATATTTGCATAGTTACTAATGAAATTACTATTATTAACAGTTAATACAACATCCATATTACCACATTTTACAATCATATCCTGACTGTTATTAGTAGTTAAAAGTGATTTTAAGTAATTAACTTGTTTGTACATGATATCATAGTTTACAAATGAGCTATTAGTACTTTTTAAGGTTTGACAATATGAGTTTAGATTATCAGTTCCAAGACATGATAATAAATTAGATAAACTATCTATATAAGATACCATAGATTCACTAGATATTTGTCCACTTAATTTAACATAATCACCTGAATTTATGTTAGATGTTGAATAACTACTACTATCCAATTCTTTAATTAAATTTGATTGGTTTAAACCTTGAATTAATTGTTGATGTATTTCAAAGGTTGTAAATATTCGAGTTAACTCTTCTTCACGCCTAACAAATCTTCTACCTTCCAATGATTGATTTTCCCTATTAGCTGTTGTTACGGTATCAGCTTCAGTGAAGTTTTTTCCTTTATATCCATCACGTTCATCTCTTATGCATCTATCTTCACCATAATGTTGGTTACTACCTTCAGATCCTGTTTTGGCATTTAAGGTTCTATCTTCTATAAATCTAGAGGTCCTTTTTTCAATAAATCCATCTATTACTAGAGAGTTTAAATTCTTGGTTAAGGCCTCATCAAGATAAATAAGTAAGTCAAGAGCATCATTCAAAAGATATTACCTCCTTATAGAGTTTTATAAAATAGTATAAATAAAGCTTATAAGTCCTTTAAATACAAGAGACTTATATATATTATTCTAAACACCATAATTAATTACTTCTTATTAATGAAAATAAAACACTGCTTAATAAAATAATAGCAATAACTAATAATGATACTACTGTTGAGATATTAATTCCCCAAAATGCAATAAATAATTTTATTCCTGTAAACATTAAAATAAATGCAACCCCATATTTTATATGATTAAACATACTATTTAATTTAGCTAATAAGAAATACATACTTCTTAAACCTAAAATAGCAAATATATTGGATGAATAAACTATATATGGATTAGTTGTAATAGAAAATATTGCTGGAATAGAATCTAATGCAAATATAATATCAGAGCTCTCAATTAATACTAAAATCAATAATAATGGAGTTGCATGTAATACTCCATTAATTTTAACAAAGAAATTTTCTTTATTTAACTCATTTGTAACTGGAATAAAGTGTTTCATAATATTTAAAATTTTACTTTTTGAAAAATCAACTTCTTCTTCTTTATTTAATAATATTTTTAAACCACTAAAAAATAAGAAAAAACCAAAAATATATAAGATCCAGTTAAATTTATTAATTATTGCAACACCTAAAAAAATAAATATAAATCTTAATATTATAGCACCTATAATGCCATAAGTAAGTACTCTTTTTTGATATGAAATTGGAATGTTAAATGAGGTAAATATAATTAAAAATAAAAATAAGTTATCTACACTCAAACTTAATTCAATTATGTATCCACCTAAAAATTCAAGTCCATAATCTGCTCCAAAAATAAAATAAATAAATACATTAACTATAAAGGCAAGGCTAGCCCACGTTATAAAGTTTCTTAATGCACTTTTTGCTCTCAAATTAGTTCTCCTCATATTAAATTGATTCACAGAATAATTATATGATTTAACATATAAATTTATTTATAGTTAGTTATAATAAATAAAGTAAAGGTAAATTTAATTTTTTTAAATATAAGTTATACTTTTCATATCAGCTTAACAGATTCTATAATTTTAGCCTAAGATTTATATAATAATATATTAAAAACAAGTATTTAAATCGATATTTAACCATATTATACAATAATTGCAATAGCTTTTTATATTAAACCCCATAAAAAATAAGATAAGACATTTAATTAAATGCCTTATCTTATTTTATAACTTGTTTTTAATTTAAGTACTTTAAAACATTCCTTTAATAATATAAAAGGAAGATTAATTTTACTCAACTTGTGTTAAGAGTCTTCTCATTACATCTTTAAGTTTATTATATCCGAGATCTTCATTAGCCATGACTAAAACAGCCTTTATATCATTATCAGAAGGTTCCCACTTATATGCTTTAAAATCTATTATAGAGTCTTCAGGCAAGTATTCTTCAAGTTCAAAACCTAATTCCTCTGTAGAAGCCATATATTCATCAAATAAAGAATCTTCGTCTAATTCATTAATATTAATACCTTCCTCAATTTCTTCATTTAATGTATCTATACTTACGCTTAAATTAAAGGCAACTATATCTTCTCTTTTAGAACCTTTACTCATGTCTTTTATTACTTTAAACTCAGTATTTTCTTCAATTATATTTTTTATGTCTTTACTATCTAAAACTCTATTTCCAAATGCTATGTACATTATTATATTTCCTCCTAATTTTTTAATTTAGCTTTTACAAAAAGTGATTTCACTTTTTGCAAAAGCTAATATATCAAAAAAATCTTATTTATAATTTAACAAAATAAAGCATAAATATCAACAACAATATTAATTAAATCTTATGATTCTTTTTAAAGATATATTTATAGTTTGGTAAATAATAAATCCACCTATTGTGTTTATTAAAATAGCAGGAATTACTGTAGTTACAAAAAGTATTGAGAATTTTGCTGGTAATCCAACAATATATTGTGCTGATAGTAAGAAAGTAGTTCCACTTATTAATGTTCCTAATGGAAAGCTTATTATTACTAATAAGTTTTGTTTGATATTATTATTAATATTTATATATTTTAATGTTTTATTTACAGTTAATAAAGTGATATACATTAAATTTACAGTTATTAATTTATCTATAATATTAGGAAGTTGACCCCCAGGAAATTTAGTTGTTAAGGCGGTAAATACACCTGTAATTATTGCAGAGATAAGTGATGTTTTATAGTCATTATTATTAATTATCATAATAATAAAAAGCATTGCTAAAGCAAAATCAGGCTGCATTGGTAAGCCTAGAGCTGGAGTAATTTGATGTAATATAGCTCCTATAGCTAAAAGAAGAGCATTAATAACCATTTTTTTTGTATTCATATTTGTTTTCATTTTTATTCCTCCTAAATTTAAATAATAATTATAAATTTCAAAACTCAAATTTGATTTAGCCAATGTTCATACCATATTGATCACCTCCTTAAATTTATATGTATTAATAAAAAAACTCCGTCCTATAATATAATAGGACGGAGTAAATAATCCGCGGTACCACCTAATTTATGAAAATTAAATAATAAATTTCATCACTTAAAATCAAGTACTAACATACTTGTCCTACTATAACGTGTAGGTTACGGTATCCGGTACTAAGAAAACTTTTCCCTTTACTTCTCTAAGGCCCATTCATATAACTCCTTCTTGTTAAGATCTCACCATCCCTAACTCTCTTTATTGAAGCTAAGATATACTACTATCCCTTGTCTAAGAATTTAAATTTTATTATTAATAGTATTATATCCAGTTTATAGATATAAGTCAATGTTATTTTTTTATGTTATTTATTGATATATTTGATACTTGTGGAAATAAGTTTTCATAAAACTTATCAAAGCCATCATCAGCTAATAACACTTCTTCTTTATCATCAACATAAAATTTATTCATAGTACTAATTACTAAATCAAATTTTTTAAGATTATTTTCTTCAAGTAATACTGTATAAAGATAAGATAAGTGATTTTGCATATATGATTGCAAATCATTCATTTCTTCTTCAGAGATTTTTCCGGCTTTACACAATTCTTTGATTGGACCATTTTTAAATGCAAAGTAAGATGATGCCTTAGCTATATTAGCTATATATTCTTGTGGCTTTTTATTATCCATATTTATTTATTTCCTTTCATTTGTAAAATAATTAGATTTTATATAGAATATTTTATATTACTATTAATTTACTTACAATAGTAATATATTATATAAGTCTAAAAATTTAGATTTTCTTCAATTTCTTTTATGTGATTTTCTATTATATATCTAAACCAATAAGTATATTTTTCAGGATTATTTTTTAAATCAATTTTTATCTTATTTATTGACATCCATTTATAATCTTCAACTTCTAATGGATTTATATAAATCTTATCTGAATATTTACCAAAGTATACATGATCAAATTCATGTTCTATAAGATTATTATCAAACTTAATATAATATATAAAAGAAAATACCTCTTTTAAATCACAAGAAAATCCCATTTCCTCTTGCAAACGTCTTTTAGCAGCAGAGTCTGTACTTTCATTTTTATTAGGGTGTGTACAACAAGTATTTGTCCAAAGACTAGGTGAATGATATTTTCCACTATATCTTTTCTGCAGAAGTAATTCATTTTTCTCATTAAAAATAAATACTGATAATGCCCTATGAAGTATTCCTTTAATATGGGCATCAATTTTTTCAATATGCCCTACTTCATTGTCATTTTCATCAACGCAAATTATAATTTCTTCCATTTTAAATTTCTCCTTAATATTATTTATAATTAAATGAACGTTTATAAGATTACTATATTTAGATAAAATAAGCGTCGTTAGTAATTTACGACGCTTATTTTAAATATTCATAAATACTTTATTTTCTTTTAAGCAATTTATACAAACCAATTAATCCTATTAAAGCACCTACTCCAACCATAACTCCAACCTTAGAATCTATATTTTTCATTTTATCCATTAATGAACACCCATCACAGCATTCACATGAAGATTCAGAATCAGTATTTATAAATTCTTCATAATTATCATCTAAATAGCTAATATTATCATCATAATCCATATTATTATAATCAGAATCAGATTTATAAAAATTAATTAATTCTTCTTCACAATTATCTGAATCTTTGTAATATGATCTTTGAGTAATAGCAGGAACTTTTATTCTTTTTGTAGCTGCATCTAAATTTTTGCTTAAGTTTATTCCTATACTTTGGTACATAAGTATCACCTCAACCTTAGTATAATCACTTTTATAAAACTTAATGCAAATTTATAATTTTTCTATTTCTCTAATTTCTTTTATGTATATTTCGTTAGTGCTATCTGCATCATGTACTATGTGTAAATAAATTAAAGCATCATCATATTGTTTTAAAGCTTTGTAACACATTGCAATACCAAAATACACATCTATAGTTCCCTCTTGTAAATCTATTGCTTTTTCATAATTTACTAATGAACTATTATAATCTCCAATACTAAAATAATATTCAGCTAATCCAATATAGGCTCTACCAATATTTTCATCAAGTTCTAATGCTTTACTAAAATACTCTATAGATTTATCTTTTTTGTTTAGATATTTTAAATTAATCCATCCTAGATTAACTAATATATATGCAGTATCATTTGAATCTAGTACATTAGAGTTTAATATATCTACACCTAATTTAATCGCTTCTTCATATTTATTTAAATTAATATTTATATCAATTAAGTAAGCTGTAACAAAAAAACTATTAGGATTCTCTAAATTCAAGCTTTCAAACACTGATTTACTTTCTTCAAATTTATTTAAGTAAAATAAAGATTCTCCTAATAAACTTTTAGCATATGTGCTATTACTACAATTATTAGATAATCCTATTTTTAGAGTATTTACAGCTTTATCAAACTCGTCTAATGACATATAACAATCAGCAATATATGCATAAAAATCTACATTATTACTTTCTTTTAGTGCATTTAATGAAAACTCTAGAGCTAATTTAACATCTTCACTCATTAAATCATTATATTTTTCTAAAAAGTCTTTATTTAATTCCATTATACTACCTCTTTTTTATTGTGTTTTAGTTAATCTATTTAAATTATTCAAATAACCTTAATATTTCATCTTTTGATAAATCAAAAATATTATTAGTATCTAGAGAATTATCATCTAAAATTTTATTTATTAATTGCTTTTTCTCATTTTGTAGCTTAATAACTTTTTCTTCTATTGTATCTTTAGATATAAGCTTTATTACTTCAACTATATTTTTTTGACCTATTCTATGAGCTCTATCACTTGCTTGAGCTTCTACAGATGGATTCCACCATGGATCAAAGTGTATAACAACATCTGCGCTTTGTAAATTCAAGCCAGTACCACCAGCTTTTAAGCTTATTAGGAATATTGGAACATTATTTTTATTAAAGGAATCTACTTCCTCATTTCTTTTCTTATGTGACAGTGTACCATCTAAATAACAATACTTCAAATTTTCTACTTCTAATCTTCTTTTTATACTTTGTAAAATAGAAGTAAATTGAGAAAAAACTAATATTTTATGACCTTCATCATTAGCTTGATGTAATAATTCTACTAATGAATCTATTTTACCGCTTTCACCTTCATAATTTTCTAGTACAACACTTGGATCTAATGCTATTTGCCTTAATTTTGTTATATATGATAGTATTTCTATCTTACCACTAGAAAACTCATCATCACGTATTTTCTTTTCAATTAAATCTATAACTTTATTATTATAAATGCTATAGACTTTTTGTTGAGACTTAGGCAGCTCTACTTCAATAATTTTTTCAATTTTGGGTGGAAGTTCTTTAAGAACCTCTTTTTTTAGTCTTCTTAATATAAATGGTTTTATTAAATTTTTAAATTCTAGAGATAACTCATTATTATCCATAAATCTTCTATAATATTTTACTATAAAAGTATCCCTGTCAAATAAGTATCCAGGCATTATAAAATCAAATATAGACCAAATTTCTAATAAAGAATTTTCAATAGGGGTTCCTGTAAGAGCAAATTTACTTTTACTATTAAGTTGTTTTACATATATTGCATTTTGTGATGTATAATTTTTTATATTTTGTGCTTCATCTAATATTACACAATTAAAATCAATACTTAAATAGTTATCTATGTCATTTTTTAATAATGAATATGTAGTTATTAAAACATCATATTTTTCTGGATTTTTTAAAGTTTTACTTCTATCATCTTTTCTACCAGTAACTAACTTAACATTTAATTCAGGAGCAAATTTATTAAATTCTTGTTTCCAATTAAGGACTAATGAAGAGGGAGCTATAATCAAAGAAGTTTTGGCTTTAATAGATGATAAAAAGGCAATAGTTTGTATAGTTTTACCTAACCCCATTTCATCCCCTAATATTCCACCAAATCCTAGATTATATAAAGTTTTTAAAAAGCAATAACCTTTATGCTGATATTCTCTAAGCTCTCCAACAAATTTTCTTGGAATTTCATATTTTAATTTATTTATATTATTAAATTGAGATTTAAGTTTTCTTAGATATCCAATTCCTTTCATGAACTTTATATTATTTTCTTTTATAAATTCATTTGCATATAAGCCCTTACTCTTATGAAATTCAATTGTATTGTTTTCTATATTGTTACAGGAGTTAAGATTATCTAGTAGTTTTAAAAAGTTATTTAATTCTAAGGATTCTAAGTCTAAATATTCACCATTTTCAAGTTTATAGTATTTCAAATTATCTCTAAAAGCTCTTAAAATATTACTTATTTCAAAGTGTGGTATATCTTTTATATCAAATTTTAATTCAAAATAATCATATTTTCCTACAGATATATGACCTATTATTCCTTTAGAATCTATCCTGTGAATACCTTTAAAATTTTCAGAATAATAAACTTCACCAAATTTTTGTAGCTCATGAATTTTATTTTTAAAGAAATTATATATATAATCGTCACCTAATGTTAAATAGTATTTATCATTAACATAATCAAATCCAAGTGATTTTAAAGCTGACATAACTTCTTGCTCTTTACTTAAGTCTCTATATATTATTTTTTTATCAAATTCATTAAATATATTAAACTCAAATTTATCATATTGAACTTTTAAAGTCATTAAAACAAAGTTATTTTCTTTATTAAAATAAAAATTGAATTTTGGTTTAGCTAAGACAACCTTTTCTTTAATATTTGAAGATAATATTAAATTATCACTTATATTATTAAGGGTTGGAATAAGCTCTTTTAAAACTCTTTCTTCTTCACTTTTAGGTATAGTAACTTTATTATTTTTTTTGAATATTTCAAAATAAGGTTTTATTTTATTAATAAAGTTTTTTTCAGGTAAATATATAGTAGTACCTTTAAATAAAACATTATAGTTATTGTTTAGTATTATAGGTAAGTCAGACAGCAGTTTTAAATTATACTCTTTATCTATATAGTCTAAGTTCATTTCTATATAAGGATTTTCTAATAATACTTCACAGTCAATAGGTCTACTAAAGAAACCATCATTAAAGTAAATACGATGATCTTTTATAATATAAAATAATTCCTTAATTAGATATTTAGGTGGATATATGTATTTGCCATCAATCAATTTATCATCAGATTTTAAATATTTAGATTTACTCCCTTCAATTTCTAGAAGTTCATACATAAAGTCAATTAAAGCAAGATCATTACTTGAAAAATATTGGTTACTTATATCAAATGTGAAATCATTACTATATTTTAGAGAGATACTATTTTCGTAATAGACCAAAAACTGTCTTATATCTCTTATTATATTTAATTTATTAGAAGGTTTATTTTTTAAACCAATTTTAAATTCTATAGAAAGTTGTCCTTTATAATCTATTTTATTTAAATACACTTCTATTTTTAATTCTTCTTTATTTTTATTATTAAGAAGGATATCTAAAACATTTGAAGTTTTATTATTATACATAATTACTCCTCCTTTACAAGTTTTAATTATAGCATAGATAAATAAGTATTTAGAAGTAGAAAAAAGTTGCACTACATATAGTACAACTTTTTTCTTATTATTTTCTTTCAATTTTATCTAACTTTTTATTGTATAAGAACATATATAATGATACAGCAAATATAATTATGTATCCAATTACACTTAGATAATCTGGAATAACATTAAATAAAACTATACTTATTATTGCTGAGAATATGATATTACTATAGTCAAATATAGATATTTCCTTTGCTTTTGCATATTTATAAGCAATAGTAATACCAAATTGTCCAATACTAGCAAAGATACCTGCTAAGATTAAATAAACAAATTGTAACATTGACATTTCTTTATATACTATTAGCATAAATGGTAATATAGCTATTGTAGAAAAGAAGGAGAAGTAAAATACAATAGTATAGTATTTCTCTTTTCCACCTAAAGCTCTTAAGCAAGTATAAGCTGCAGCTGCACATATAGCACCTAATACACCAATTAATGATGGAACTATGTCAAAATTAAATTGTGGTTTAATTATAAATAATGATCCTATAAAAGCAACAATAATAGCTAATCCTTGTTTTGTATTTATTTTTTCTTTTAAGACAATGGCACTGAATATTATTACAAAGAATGGGCTTAATTTATTTAACATATTAGCATCAGATAATACTAATTTATCTATTGCATAAAAGTTAAAAACTATTCCTAGCGTACCAAATATTGAGCGTAAAATTAGAGTCTTCTGATTTTCTAATTTTCCAAAGAAACTTTCTTTATTAATAATTATTAATATAAATGCAATTATACAAGATGTTATATTTCTAAAAAATGTTTTTTGAAATGATGGTAAATCTCCTGAAAGTTTAACGAATGCAGACATCATAGCAAATCCAAATGCAGATATTATTATAAATAAAACACCTTTTGTTCTATTACTTAATGTTATTTTTTTCATATATCCTCCTAAAAACTTTTCTTTGTTATAGATTATCATAAATAATTATTATCATCTAGATATAATTATCAATGGATAGATAAATTTAAATAAAAAAAGATCTATTTTTAGTATTACACCTGTTTAGTATAAGATATAATACTAAGAATAAATCTTTAAACATTTATTTTAAAACTTAATGCTAGATACCTGTCTAACCATATTTAATTCCTTTTCAGATTCAACTTGAATTAACGTTTCATTCCAATCTTCATCAAAAGAAATTTTAAATATTTCTACATCACTTTTATTATTTACTGGCGCCATTGCAACATATTCAGTTTTATTAATTAATTTTTGCTCTAATATAGCATATTCAATCTTGTTTCCTGAATCATCTGTAAATTTCATAGTTTTTTCAGCCATTTTAATCTCTCCTTATAACATTAATATTATTAGTATTATAAAAAGAAGAGGAATTTATTATAGAAATTTATAAAAGCAGACAAAAGAACATATGTTTGTTATTATTGAAAATATCATTTTTCTATTAAACTATCAATTTAATATATAAAAAACTATTAAATTAATATTATAAGATTGTATTTGATGATATTTCAATTTTATCATTATATATATGTTTATCAATAATTACTCCAGAATCCATTGATATAATCTTATTAGAAACAAGTTTTGCAAATTCCATATCATGAGTAATTATAAGCATAGACATACCCTTTTTACTTAAACTTTTAATTAGTGTTGCAATATCCTTTGTTAAAGATGGATCCAAAGCTGAAGTTGGTTCATCAAAACACATTAACTTTGGATTTAATGCTAATGCCCTACCAATAGCTACTCTTTGTTTTTGTCCGCCAGATAGCTCACAAGGATAGTTATTAGCTTTATCTGCTAATCCTAAGAATGTTAAAATTTCATTTGCATTTTTTATTGCATCTTCTTTATTTTCATATAAGGCCCTAATAGGTGCTTCAATAATATTTTCTAATACAGATTTATGAGGAAAAAGGTTAAATCCTTGAAAAACAAGACCTATATTTTTTCTAATAGCATTAATTGATTTTTTGTCTGCATATTTTCCATTTTTACAAAGTACATCTCCAGCAATTTGTATAATACCTTCTTCACAAGTTTCTAAACCTGTTATTATTCTAAGTAAAGTTGTTTTTCCACCACCAGATGGGCCTACAATTACAACAATTTCACCTTCCATTATATCTAAATCTACACCTTTTAATATGGTAGTCTTACCAAAAGATTTTTTTAAACCTCTAATCTTTAACATAATTCACCTCTTAATTATAGTATTGATACTTTCCTTCAAGCTTGTTCAATATTTTAGTTAAAACTCCTATAAGCACTAAATAAACTACTCCTATAATTACTAATGGGAATAAAGATGCATCTCTATTGCTTGCTATTTTACCAACTCTTAAGAGTTCATCTATTCCTATGACATATACTAATGCTGTATCTTTTACTAAAGTAACTATTTCATTTGCTACAGGTGGTAATACTGTTTTAAAAGCTTGTGGAAGTATTATTCTAAAAAATGTATCTTTCTTTGATAATCCTAATACATGAGAAGCTTCGTATTGCCCAAGTTCTACAGAAGATATTCCAGCTCTAAATATTTCACCAAAGTAAGCTCCATAGTTTAACGTAAATGCAATTATAGCTGCTGGAAATCTATCAATTATAATATTTAGATTAGGAAGTCCAAAAAATATAAATACTATTTGTAGAAGAAGAGGAGTTCCTCTCATTATTAAAATGTAAGAACTTGTTAGTTTGTTAATAACTTTTATTTTAGATAACTTACCTAATGCTATGATAATACCTAATGGAATAGATAATACTAATGTTAAAATAAATATTTCAAGTGTTACCTTTAATCCTTCTAAAATTTGTGGTAATAATGTAAAAAAGTAATTTAAAAGTGTAGTTATTATATTTTCCAATTTAGTTACTCCTCTCTTTTGATTTATTCAACTTTTATTGTAATATCTTTATTAAACCATTTTTCAGATATTTCTTGTAATGTACCATCTTCTTGCATTTCTTTATAAGCTTTATTAAATGCATCTACCATTTCTGTATCACCTTTTCTAATACCAACACCATACTCTTCTTCACCAAAGTTATCATCTAAGATCTTAAATTTATCTTCTCCCTTTAAGCTTAAATAGTATCTTACAAGAATTTCATCTGCTACTACTGCATCAAGTCTACCAGCCTCTAAATCCATTAAAGCTTGGTTGTTATCTTCAAAAGTAATAGCACCTCCACTGTTAAAGCTATTATATAAATCTGACTCTTTTTCCATTGCAGCAACAGCTGAAGATTCACTTTGAGCACCAACTTTTTTATTGGCTAAGTCTGATTTTGAATTTATATCACTATCAGCTAGTGTTACTATGACTTGGTTATTTTTTAAATAAGGAACTGAAAAATCTACTTTATTTTTTCTTTCATCAGTAATTGTATATCCATTCCATATCAAATCAATATTACCTGATTTCAATTCTGATTCCTTCATTGTCCAGTCAATTGGTTGAAAAGTTATTTCCTTATTTATCCTTTTAGCTAATTCTTTAGCTAAATCAATATCAAAACCAATTATTTCGCCAGATTCATCTTTAAATCCCAATGGAGCAAATGCATCATCGATTCCAACAATAAGTGTATCCTTATCTAATGTACCCTGAGAAGATTTATTAGAGCATCCAACTAAGGAAATTCCTAAAGTTAAAATACTTCCCCCTAAGATTATCTTTTTCATTAATTTACGTAAATTCATAAATATATCCCCCTCAATTAACGCTTTTCTTATTTAATACTTTAACACACTAAATTAATGAAGGCAATAGTTTATAAATATTTTTCATAAAAAAATTAGAAGGACGAATAATTTAATCATCCTTCTAATTTTTTATGATATTAAAAATTAATCTAAAATATCAGTTAAATATTTTCTAAGGTCCATATCTAAGGAATTATCTTTTAGGTACATTAACTTACTATTGATTTCTTCATCTTTATTATGTAAAGAGTAAAAACTTAAAGCTGCTTTAAGTCTTAAATCTTCAGAGACAGATGATAAATCAAATTCACCATTTTCATTCTTTAAAATTAAAGATAGTTCTAATACTTCATCACTAAGTGCTACTGCTTTTAAAAATATTAATTGTTCTCTTGTAAATGTTCCAACATTATTTATTATACTTAATGTAACATCATATGCTGATTCAATATTATTATCATAAATATACTTTTTAAAATAGACTTCTAGGGTTTTTGAAACTTTTGCATTATTTTTTACTTGTGATAAAAATCCTAATGTCGAAATAATATTTTCATCAGTAAAATTCTCCATTATATAAATGATGGAGTCTATAATTTTATCTTCTTCAATTCCTTTAGCAGCCATTTTGCATAATAAGTTTACAGCTTTTATACTATTACTAGATTTATCATTAGCTATTTTTAATAGTTCATCAACACTATGTTCATTAAATGAATATAATATAGTTAATACTGCATTTTTTACAGCATTAGGCCAAGCTCCTAATCCATTATATCTTCCTTTTAAAGCATTAGGTTTAGAAATACCACCGTATAAATATTCTGTTAATGGTTGTATGTTTTCTATTCCTATTGCTTTTGCAGCCTCTTTTGCATATACTTCCATTGAATCAAAGCTTTGAGATTTATCAACTACTTTTAATATTTCACCAGTTATTAAAGATTTTAATTCTTCTGGCGTAAGTTCATTTCTATTATGGAACTCTTCTATATTATCTATTACAAAATTATAGTTAAAGCTATCAGTTTCATTATTTGTAATATTCATATTATTTATAGTATTATTATCTTCTTCTTTTATTTCTTTTATATCTAAAACTTCTTCTAAATTAATATCTTCATCAACATCTTTTTTTCGTTTAAAAAAATCAAATATCCCCATTTATGTTACCTCCTAATTCAAGTTCGCTTATTATATCAATAGATGATTCTTTTAATAATTGTGCTGTTATGCCCATACCTTTTATTTTACTTCCGTTAAAATTACCATTATATATATAATGAACACCACATGATGGGCTACCATCCTTTAGTATAGCTTTTTTAATATTTAGCTTTTTTGCAATTTGTAATGTTTCTTTTGCACCTTTTACAAATTGTGGTGTTACATCATTACCATTTTTATCAATTACCGAACCATTATTATTATTTAATATATTTGAAGATTCTCCTATAATTTCACTTGGTATACGTGGTGTAGGTAATCCCCCTAACTGCTCTGGACAAACTAAAATTGCTTTTCCAGAAGTAAATAATTTATCACATATTTCGTTATAATTATTTAATCCGTTGTATTTACAATTTACTCCACACAAACATGCACTTATTAAATACATAAAACCCCTCCTTGGTATGCTTTAATTATAGCATACTAGGAAAGGGTTTAAAATGAATTTAATTTATTAATTTGACTCTATTTTAACTCTACAATTGTTACTCCATCTCCACCTTCACCATATACACCTAGTCTATATGACTTTACGTGTGGATGTCTTTTTAACATGTCATTAATAGCTTTTCTTAAAATTCCTGTTCCTTTTCCGTGTACTATAGTAACTTCACCTAAGTTTCCTAAGTATGCTTCATCTAAATATTTATCTGTTCTATAACAAGCTTCTTCAGAGTCCATTCCCCTTAAATCAATTCTACTATCAACAGATTTCATATTTAGTTTAACTTCTCTTTTCTTTTTTTCTTTTTTCTTTGGTTCTTCTGGGACCTTTCTTAAATCTTTTAATTTAACACTAATCTTCATTATTCCTGCTTCTACCTGTACATCTCCTTTGTTATCAGGATTTGATACAATTATTACTCTTTGATTTAAAGATGGTAGGAATGCTTCCATACCAAGAGTAACTTTAGTAATAGCCTCACCAGTATTTTCTCTAGACTTAATCATAGCTGCTTCTTTTTCTTCAAGACTAGCTTTAAGTTTTCTTCTTTCTTCCTCAAGTCTACTTCTACCACCTGCAGCTATTCCCATTTTTTCAAGCTCTCTCATCGCTTTAACTATTTCATCGGCCTCATCTTTGGCATTAGAAATAATTTGCTTAGCTTCTTGACGAGCTTCATCATAAACCTTGTCTCTAACTGTATCTAGCTTTTTAAGCTTTTCATCATATTTCTTTTTTAAGCTTTCTGCCTCTTCTTTTATTCTTTTAGCTTCTCTTGCATCACGATTAGCTATTATACTTTTTTCCTGAAGATCTCTAATTAAATCTTCAAATTGTAAATTTTCTTCAGACATAAAGTCTTTAGCTTTTATTATAACATCTTCATTTAATCCAAGTCTTTTTGAAATTTCAAAAGCATTAGATTTACCAGGAACACCTATTAATAGCCTATATGTAGGTCTCAATGTTTCTACATCAAATTCAACAGAGGCATTTTCAACACCTACTGTTTTTAAAGCGTATCCTTTTAATTCGCTATAATGTGTTGTAGCTATAATTCTACATCCTCTTTTATTTAAGGTTTCGATAATTGCTACAGCTAATGCAGCTCCCTCAGTTGGATCAGTTCCTGAACCTAATTCATCAAATAGTATTAAGGAATCAAAAGAAGCAGATTCTAAAATTTTTACTATATTAGTCATATGTGATGAAAAAGTTGATAAAGATTGTTCTATACTTTGTTCATCACCTATATCCGCAAAAATATCCTTAAAGAAACCAATTGATGATCCATCTTTTGCTGGTATTAATAAGCCACTTAAAGCCATTAGATGCAATAAGCCCACAGTTTTTAATGTTACAGTCTTACCTCCTGTATTAGGTCCTGTAATCATAAGTGTAGTAAAATCTTTACCTAAATATATATCAGAAGGAACCACTACTTTAGGGTCAATTAAAGGATGTTTTCCACCTAATATATCGAAACTTCTATCTTTACTAATGTTTGGCTTTATCCCATTTAATGAAGAAGCATATTTCCCTTTAGCAAATATAAAGTCTAACTCTCTTAGAATATTAGAATTACTTCTTAAAACGTCAATATTATCATGAACCTTTGCAGAAAGTTCGCTTAATATTCGTTCTATTTCAGCTTTTTCTTTAAGCATTAATTCTTTAATTTCATTATTTAAATTAACTAAACTAATTGGCTCAATAAAAAGTGTTGCACCAGTAGAACTTTGATCATGTACAAGACCGGGTACTGCACCTTTATATTCTGATTTAACAGGAATTACATATCTATCTCCTCTCATTGTGTAAAGAGAATCTTGTAAATATTTTGAGTTAGCTCTAACAATAGAATTAATTTTTTCTCTAACAGATGAATTTTTTTCTTTTAGACTTCTTCTTATATTATATAACGTTCCACTTGCTTTATCGCTTATTTCATCTTCGGAAATAATAGAAGAATCAATTTCATTTTCAAGATTTTTAAGTGGTACTAAAATATAAGCTAAATCTTCAAGATGTTTATATCCTATTTCTTCTTCTTTTCTTGCAACATATTCTTTGAATCTTCTAGAACATCTAAGCATTGCTCCGATTTTCATTAATTGACCTGGATTTAATGTACCACCTTTAGCAGCTCTTTCAAGCTCTTCTTTTGTTTCATGTAAGCCTTCAAATGGTGGAGCTCCTTTTTTTATTAATATATCTAAAGCTTCATTAGTTTCTTCAAGTTTATTTTCAACTTCATAAATTGAATTGTAAGGAGAAAGAGAATCTATTAGTTCTTTTCCTCCACTAGTTACAGCATAGCTTCTAAGTTTATCTTTTACTTTGTTAAATTCTAAAATTCTAAAAGTTCTTTCCTTCATAAAATTCTCCTATATAAACACTATTTTTTTATATTTTTCGATAGTTTTTGGTTATTAATAATTAAGAATATTATTACTATAACACTTATAATTAAGATTAATATATTAATTATATTTTCATAATAATTAGTTTTTCCAATAAAAGAAGAAATTAAAATTAGCATTGCACAAACTATTATTGCAAGTAATACAATACTTGTTTTCCAATTACTTTTTATTTTAGAAGTTATTTTAAGTTTTTCGTTATAAGATAAGCTTTTAAACCAGTCTGTTTTAATTATAGATGATGATTTTCTCATTTGAATAACACCAAATATAAATACAGCAATTAATAATAATATATTTATTATTTTCATCGTTTACTCTCCTATTCTATTCCTCTTCTAAATTGCCCTTTAGTGTAATTGCTCCTATCATAATCTTCATTATTCTTATACATATTAATTACTTTTTTTACTTCTTCATAGCTTTCATCTCTAAAGTCAAATCTAAATGTCTTAATTCCTATTTCTTTCAAAGTACTAATTTCATCAAATAGATTTAGTGGAACTGGGTTTAAAATATAACTTCTACAGAATAAATCAGTCATTACCCTATTTTTTTCATTTACTCTATCTATAAGAGTAAATTTATCTCTAGTACAAATAGCATTACACTCTACATTAGTTTTTCTACCACCAAAAGTACTTCCTATTGGACAATATTCACTAATCATAAGTTCAGGTTTACCATAAATAACATAAGCATTATTTCCTTTATTTTTACGAGTTATTTCTTTAATTTCTGATCTATTTAATTCCATACTTAATGTAGGAATTTCAAATTCATTTTGATAAAATTCTAAGCTTTGAGAATTCATTATATTAAGTTTATAGTCACCAACTATCATAAGTGAATCTTTATATACGTTAATTAAACCTATATTAGAAGTTATTATTCCTTTTATATAAGGTTTTGCTTTATCTATAAATTTACATACCTTATTAAATTCACCTTTTATTATAGAGGAAGTTTTAATATATAAATTTACTTCTTTATTTACTTTTTCAAATGTATCAATTAAATCAGATATTCTAAGTGCACCTAATTCTCTACTAAATATGTCAAATGCTATATTTTTAACTTTACAATCTAATAATGCATTAAGTTGATCTTTCGTAATACAACTATATATTTCAGTAATATCTATATTATTATTTATTGGAGCTGATAAATTTTTATTTTCTTTCTTTGGACGTTTTCTTCTGGATTCTTTGCAAATACTTTTAGTGATACTTTCTAAAGCATCTCTTCTTAAATTATTTAAATCAGCAATACGCAAAAATCCATCTTCAAATTCACTAAACTCAATAAAATCTAACTTAAATGGAATATCACCTGATTTTTTTAGCGCTTCTTCAATTCTTTCTTTATCTAAAGGTCTTTTTTCTGCTTTTTGTACAATTTCACCAGTAAATATATATTCCTTATTATTATGTATTATTGTAAGTTCAATTGGAGAATTAACAACAAATTTAACTTTTGCATTTAAAGCTATCTTCTTATTATAAGGTCTAATATAGTCCTCTAATTCATCAAAAAGCTTTTTATTCAAACTCTTAAATAATTCATCACCTTTTTTATAATCTATAGGGAAAAGCTTAACAATATCTCCTCTTTTAGCATTTGAAACTTCTTTCCCATTTAATAAAATTTTACTTACTGAGAATCCTTTATCTCTATATCTAACTCCATCTCCTAAAGATAAACTTTCCTTTAGTTTAATTTCACCAGATTTTTCTACTATTCCTAATGGAACTCCAGCATTTTTAGGAGAGTTAAAACTCATCATATCTTTACCAGTATTACCTTTTAAATATGCGTTAGTAAATCCACTTCTATTAAAAAGTTGTAGTAATTGGCCTTTACCTTCTTGTACATTGTATTTTTTCTTAAATAATACTTTATCTATCGCTTTTCTATAGTTATCTACTACCCCAGCTACATATTCTGGTCTTTTCATTCTTCCTTCTATTTTTAAAGAATGAGTTCCACTTTCAACTATATCTTTAACATCATCTATGGTACACATATCTTTTGGACTTAATAAATGTCCCTTTTGTTCACCAGATTTTTCACCTTTTAATACATATTCCATTCTACAAGGTTGAGCACATCTTCCTCTATTACCGCTTCTTCCACCTATTATTGAGCTCATTAGACACTGGCCGGAATAACTAACACAAATTGCCCCATGAACAAACATTTCAGTTTCTATCATTAAATCTGTAGATATATATTTAATTTCATCAATTGTCATTTCTCTAGACAAAACAACTCTATGAAAGCCTTTTTCTTTAAAATATATAGCAGCTTCTCCATTATGAATTGTCATTTGCGTAGAAGCATGAAGCTCAAAATCAGGATACTCTTCTTTAATTCTTTTGAAAAGTCCAAGATCTTGAATTATTAAAGCATCGGCACCTATTTCATATAAATATCCAACATATCTAACAGCTTCTTCAATTTCATTTTCTTTTAGTATTGTATTTATAGTGACGTAAATTTTCACACCATAACTATGAGCATAATCAATAGCTTTTTGCATGTTTTCATTATCAAAATTTGATGCATAAGCTCTAGCAGAAAATTTATTTCCACCAAGGTAAACAGCATCAGCACCTTTATTTATAGCTGCATATAGACTCTCCATACTTCCAGCTGGTGCTAGAACTTCTATTTTGTTCATAAAAATCTCTCCTAAATTTAAAAAGTTAATATAATCTTTTGTTTAAAATCTATAAATATTTACTATTAATTTTAATATAACTATTATAACTACTTATTGTTATAACATAATTATTATTGTTTTTCTATACTAATTAAGATAAGTCCACTCAATGATGAGCAGACTTATCTTAATAGTGGATTTTTATCTCTTTTTTCTACAGCTAGATTAAATTGAGTATCAATAAGTTTTTTCTCTAAATCTAAAACTTTATATTTATAGTTTTGTAATTGGAAGTTAATATCTTTATTACGTAATCTATAAGTTTCTTTTTTCTTTAGGGCATCTTTTAGTTCTACTTCCAATGAATTAATCTTTTTTTCTAAAGTGTTTTTTTCTTCTAAACTTTGCTTTTCATTTAATACTTTAAACTCTTCTAATTCAGCATCTTTAAATTTTATTGTTTCTCTTAATTTATTTTCAGTTTCTTTTAACTCTGAATTTTCAATAGAATAGTTATTAGCTTCATTTTGATATGCTAATACTTTTTCCTTAAGATCATCATTTTCATCACTTAATATAAGATTAATTTTTTGTGTCTTTTCTAATTTTGTAATTGCTTCTTCAAATTTAGAAATTTCTACTCTATTATTTATTTCAGCAGTACAATTTTTAACTTTATCTTCAAGTTCTTTATTTGTGCTTTGTAACTCTAATAATTCTTTATTTAGCTCTGAGATTTGTACTTCATTATTACTATTTATTTCAGTTAATGCTTTTACTTTCTCTGTTAACTCTTCATTTAATAATTTATAGCTTTCTAAGTCCTTTATTTTTGATTCCATATTAAAAATAACAGATTTTAAGGATTCAACTTCTGATGCCCTTGCTTTTGCAGTTTCGTCTATTTCAACTTTAAGTTCCCTTAATCTTTCTTTTAATGTTAAATGACGTTCTTCAAGAGAATTTTTTTTCTTAGTAATATTTCCAATTTCTAAATCGCATTTAAAAAGTTCATCTGCAATGTTAACAGCAGTAAGAACTGCAGCAGAACTTGTATTTAATTTTTTATTGCTTCCTGAAATTTCTCTTATTTTATTATCTACATAAGCGGCAACTTCAGATAAATATCTTTCGTCTTCTTTTCCTCTTAAATTATATTCAATACCATTTATTATAACCGTCACCGTATTCATATTCTGCACCTCTCGAATTTTCATTATGCTAAAATTATAGCACAATTGACTTAAAATAACTATATGTTACATTAAATTGATTAATGTAATATATGCTGATATACTAATTTTTACGAGGTGTTTATATGAATTATATTAAATTATTGGAAAATTGTACTTTATGTATTAGAAATTGTAATGTAAATAGAAATAATGGGGCTATAGGAATATGTAATAGTACTAATAATATAAAAATTGCAAGGGCAGCTCTTCATTTTTGGGAAGAACCATGTATTTCAGGGGAAAAGGGTTCAGGAACTGTATTTTTTTCAAACTGCAATTTGAAATGTGTTTTTTGCCAAAACTATAAAATATCAAGTGAAGGCTTTGGAACAGAAATTACAATAGACAGATTATCAGAAGTATTTTTAGAGTTACAAGAGAAAGGAGCGAATAATATTAATTTAGTTACGCCAACTCATTTTGTACCACAAATTATAGAAGCATTAAAAATAGCAAAGAATAAAGGACTTGATTTACCTATAATATACAATACTAATTCTATAGATTCATTAGATACAATAAAAGCTTTAAATGGTTATATAGATGTTTATTTACCTGACTTTAAGTATTTTGAAGATAAGTACGCATTAAAATATTCAAAGATAAAAGGATATTCAGAAAATGTTCTAGAAATTATAGAAGAAATGGTAAGGCAAGTAGGTGATCCTAAATTTAATAAAGACGGAATAATTCAGAAAGGCGTTATTGTAAGACATTTATTATTGCCAGGATTACTATTTGACTCAAAAAAGATTATTGATGCAATTTATAAAAAATTTGGAGATAGTGTATATATATCATTAATGAATCAATATACTCCAATGTACAATGCTAAAATGTATCCTGAAATTAATAAAAGTATTAATGAAAAAACATATGATTCTCTTATTGATTATGCCCTTTCAATAGGTGTAAAAAATGGATTTATTCAAGAGTCTGGAACCAATTCAGAAGAGTTTGTACCTGATTTTAATAATGAAGGTGTATAAAATGATAAGGATAGTTTAATATTAAACTATCCCCATTTTACTAATAACACCATCAATTATTTGCTTTCTTTTTTGACTTAAATATTCACCATAAAAAGTTTCTTGTTCTTCTAAGCTTAATTTATTTAAAATTTCACTATTAATACTATTTAGTACTAATTTATTAATATCAAGTCTATAAGTTTTTTTAATTCTTTTAGTTATCTCGTTATATTCTTCTAATGATCTACTCTTTTTATACTTTCTTATTAATGAGTCTAAAGATGTATCATACTTCTTTATTTTATAAACTATTGAGTTTAGGGTGGTTAATTTATTCTTAAGAAAATAAATTTCATAAGCTTGTTTACATTTAATTAACTCATTAATACTATAATCAATATTATTTATATTAAATTTAACGATACCATCGCTAAAAGTCTTTTCTATAATATAGTTTAAAATTTCACTATTATCATCTGATAATAAATTAGATTTATAACCAACTATTTCTAAACCTTTTTTTAATTGATTAATTTTTTCATTTAATCCTCTATCCTTTATTTCCATGTACTTCCCTCCAATATTATTTATAAAAGTTTTTTATTTAGATTAATATAGCATATTTTAATTATTTTAGCACTGTTGATTATACAGGATTAAATATAGATTTGTAAAATATATTTATTAAAATAATAGACTTTCTTACTAAAAAAAGTTCTTAAATTTATATAATATTACTATTTCATTTTTGTAAATTATGATTTATAATGAAAAAAAAGGGTAGGGAGGAATTTGATATGATTTTAAGATGTATAAATAATAATTTATGTTCAAGTTTAACATTAAATAAGGAGTATCATGTAATTGAAGAAACTTCAGATTATTATGTAATAATTGACGATTTACAAAATGAAACAACTTGTAGAAAGTCAAGATTCGTTATTGTAGAAGATAACGATTTATCAAAAAAATGTAAGGCAACTATTAATGAGCTTTCATTCCAATTAGAAAATCAATTTAAAGATATTAAGAATTTTTCTATTAGAAAGAATTCAAAAGGTGAGATTAAAGAAATTATTGTAAAGTTTAAATATGAATAATTTATAAATGATTACTATAAAGAATCCCGCATTTATTACCACAAATGAGGGATTCTTTAATAATATGTTTAATAAATATTTGTGATTATTTCATTAATTTACATATATTATTTGTAAACTCAACAGGATCTGATATTGATAATCCTTCTATTAACAATGCTTGATTGTATAAAAGGTTAGTATATAAGTTAAATTTATCTTTATCATTCTCATATGCACCCTTTAGAGCAGTGAATACTTCATGATGAGTATTAATTTCTAATACTTTCTGTGCTTTCACTCCTTGATTATTTGGCATTGAGTTTAGTAATTTTTCCATTTCTATTGATAAATCACCTTCATTTGACAGACAAACTGGATGATTTTTTAACTTATTAGAAACTTTAACAGCATTTATTTTATCATTTAAAACTTCTTTCATAGCATCAAATAATGATTTATTCTCTTCGCTATTCTCTTCTACTTTGTTTTCTTCATCATTATTTTCAATTCCTAAATCGCTACTAGAAACTGATTTAAATTCTTTTTCTTTGTATTTCATTAACATTTTTATAGCAAATTCATCTATATCATCTGTGAAGTATAAAATTTCATAGCCTTTATCTAATAATAATTCTGTTTGTGGCATTTTTTCAATTCTATCTATAGACTCACCAACAGCATAATAAATATATTTTTGATCTTCAGCCATTCTTGTAACATATTCATCCAATGTAACCATCTTCTTTTCTTTTGAAGAATAGAACATTAATAAATCTTGAAGTACTTCCTTTTCAGCACCAAAATTATCATAAACACCAAACTTCAAAGTTCTTCCAAATGCTTTGTAGAACTTTTCATAATTTTCTCTTTCATTTCTAAGCATTTTTTCAAGTTCACTCTTGATTTTATTTTTAATATTTTTAGCAATAAATCTTAATTGTCTATCATGTTGAAGAATCTCTCTAGAGATATTTAATGATAAATCTTCTGAGTCAACTATACCTTTAACAAATCCAAAGTAATCTGGAAGAAGATCAGAGCATTTATTCATTATCATAACTCCATTAGAATATAATTCTAATCCCTTTTCATAATCTTTTGTATAGAAATCATAAGGCATATTTTCTGGAATATATAATATTGCATTATAGCTTACTGTTCCATCAACACTTAAATGAATATGTTTTAAAGGTGTATCAAATCCATAATGTTTTTCTTTATAAAAATTACTATAATCTTCTTGAGTTAATTCATTTTTATTTTTTCTCCAAATTGGAACCATGCTATTAACTACTTTTTCTTCTATGTAGTCTTCATATTCACTTTCAGTTCCCTCTTTCAGTTTTCTTTCAGTAAGGTTCATTTTAATTGGATATCTAATAAAATCTGAATACTTCTTTATTAAAGATTGAATTTTATATTCATTTAGATATTCATCAAAGTTTTCATCATCTGTATTAGCTTTTACATGTAATATAATATCTGTACCAACTGTATCTTTAGTAGAAGGTTCTATTGTATACCCTTCAACCCCAGTAGATTCCCATTTATATGCTTCTTTGCTTCCAAAGGCTTTAGTGATTACAGTAACTTTATCAGCTATTAAGAATGATGAATAAAAACCAACACCAAATTGACCTATTATATCGAAACCATCCTTAATTTCATTTTCTTTTTTGAATTGAAGAGAACCGCTTTTAGCAATAACTCCTAGGTTATCATCTAATTCTTCCTTACTCATACCAATTCCTGTATCAGATATTTTTATAGTTCTATTTTCTTTATCTATAGATACTTTAATAAAGAAATTTTCTTTATTAAAGTTTATGTTATCATCGCTTAAAGACTTATAATAGATTTTATCAATAGCATCACTAGCATTTGATATAAGCTCTCTTAGAAAAATTTCTCTATGTGTGTAAATTGAATTAATCATTAAATCTAAAAGTCTTTTAGATTCTGCTTTAAATTGTTTTGTTTCCATAAAACTCTCTCCTTTTTAACTTAACAACTATTGTTAGCACTCTATCTTAATGAGTGCTAACCCTACATTATTTATTTTACTCTTTTAAATGTTATTGTCAACATTTTATATGGATATTTATTCAAGTAATTCATTAAATTTTTATATAAAAATCCCTTTGGATTAAAATTTATTATCTTATCCAAAAGGATTATATTTAAATTAAAGTATGTAGTTTAATAATAAGAAAAAAATATTAATATTGTGTATAAAATATATAAAGTGTCAATAATCTTTAATGTAGATACATTTTGTGTATTAAGCTACACATACCTCTGTATAATTACCTTGAAATAAATGAGCAGGTTTTAATATTTCCTGCTCATTTTATTATTTATTAAAAATCTCTATAACGTAAATATCTTTTATTTAGAAGATCTCTTACAGTTTTGTTTTGTAAAAGCCTTACTTCATTTATTAAATTAGCTTTAATTTCATTTGCAACAAAATTAATATCATTTTGAGCCCCACCAATAGGTTCTTTAATAATTTTTTCGATTACACCTTTTTTTAATAAGTCATAAGAAGTAATTCCCATTATCTCAGAAACTTCTTGAGCTTTTGATGGATCCTTTAATAATATAGATGCAAAACCTTCAGGTGATAAAATAGAATATATTGAATTTTCTAGTGCCCATACTTGATCTCCACAAGCCAGTGCTATGGCACCTCCACTTCCCCCTTCACCTATAATTATAGAAATAATAGGGACAGTAAGTTGAGATATTTCTAATAAGTTTCTAGCTATAGCTTCTCCTTGACCACGCTCTTCAGCTTCTACACCACAATATGCTCCAGAAGTATTTATAAAACAAATAATTGGTCTTTTAAATTTTTCAGCTTGCTTCATTAATCTTAATGCTTTTCTATATCCTTCAGGATAAGGTGACCCAAAATTTCTTTCCATATTTTCTTTTAAGTTTTTACCTTTTTGAATACCAACTATAGTAACTGGAATATCTTCTAATAATCCGATTCCTCCAATAATAGATTTATCATCTCTATAGTTTCTATCTCCGTGTAATTCAAAAAAATTATTAAAGATTAGTTTTATATAATCTTCAGCATTTGGCCTTTCAATCATTCTTGCAATTGTTAATCTGTCCCATGCCTTAACTTTTTTACTCAACTGATGCACCTCCTTGAGGTTTGTGTAATTCTAATAATAAGGATAGTGTATTTTTTAATTCATCTCTATTTACAATATTATCTACAAATCCCTTTTCTAATAAGAATTCTGCACTTTGAAAATCATCAGGTAGTTTTTCTTTAATTGTTCCTTCAATAACTCTTCTTCCTGCAAATCCAATTAAAGCTTTTGGTTCTGCAATAATTATATCACCTAACATGGCAAAACTTGCAGTAACTCCACCTGTAGTAGGATCAGTTAAAACAGTAATATAAAGCAATCCTTTTTCACTAAGCTTTGCTAAGGCTGCACTGATTTTTGCCATTTGCATTAGTGAAAAAATTCCTTCTTGCATTCTTGCACCACCAGAAGCAGTAAAGATTATTATGGGAAATTCTTCATTAATTGCTTTCTCAATAGCGAATGTTATTTTTTCACCAACAACTGTACCCATACTTCCCATCATAAAGTTTGAATCCATTATGCAAATAATAGATTCCATTCCGTTTATTTTACATTTTCCAGTTATAACTGCTTCATTAATTTTAGAATTTTCTTTACTTAACTTTAACTTGCTATCATATCCTGGGAACTTCATTGGATTTTTAGATTCTAAACCTTTATTAAATTCAATAAAGGTATTTTTATCACAAATTAAATCTACTCTTTCATGTGCACCTAATCTAAAATAATACTTACAATTAGGACACATTTTATAATTTTCATCTAATGTTTTTTTATATAAAATCTTTCCACAATGATTACATTTTACCCATGCTCCATCAGGAACAAAAGGAGTATCATTATTATCAACATGTGATACACTTATTACACCGTATTGTTTTTTCTTAAAAATACCCATAATTTCACCAACTTATAGATTATATTCTTTGCTTATAAAACTTGTATCAAAAGTTCCTAAGCGGAATATATCATTATTTAAAATATTAATTTGAAAGTCTATATTACTTTCTATTCCTTCAATAATAAATTCATCTAGAGCTCGTAACATTTTATTGATTGCTTCTTCTCTAGTTTTTCCATGCGCAATAAGTTTTGCAATCATAGAATCATAAGTTGGCGGAATAGTATAACCATTGTAAACAGCTGTATCAACTCTAATTCCATTGCCACCAGGTATATTTAAAAAACTAATTTTCCCTGGACAAGGTGCAAATGATTTATTTGGATTTTCTGCATTTATTCTACACTCAATAGCATGGCCTTCTATTTTTATATCTTCTTGAGTTAGTTGTAACTCATCACCATTAGCAATTTTTAATTGTTCTTTTACTATATCTACAGAAGTTATCATTTCTGTTACAGGATGTTCTACTTGGATTCTCGTATTCATTTCCATAAAGTAAAAAGCACCATGTTTATCTACTAAAAATTCAATTGTACCAGCATTAACATAATTAACTGCCTTTGCTGCTTTTATTGCTGCTTCACCCATTTCTTTTCTTAACTCATCACTTAAGATATAAGATGGAGCTTCTTCAAGTACTTTTTGATTCCTTCTTTGAATAGTACAATCTCTTTCACCAAGATGAATTATATTTCCGAAGGTATCACCTAAAATTTGAAATTCTATATGTCTTGGATTTTCTATGAATTTTTCCATGTATACTGAATCATCACCAAAGTTATTTTTCGCTTCAGTTCTTGCAGTGAAAAAAGCATTTTCTAGCTCATCTTCATTAGCAACAATTCTTATACCTTTTCCGCCGCCACCTAAAGAAGCTTTAATCATAATTGGATATCCAATTCTTTTAGCTTCTATTTTAGCCTCTTCAATATTTTCAATAAGACCATCACTACCAGGAATAACTGGAACATTTGCATTTTTCATTATTTCTCTTGCTACCGATTTATTTCCCATAATGTTTATTGTTTCACTACTTGGTCCAATAAACTTAATATTACATTCCTCGCACATACTTGCGAAACTAGCTTTTTCCGATAAAAATCCAAAGCCAGGATGAATTGCGTTACAACCTGTTACTACTGCAGCACTGATGATATTACTTTCATTAAGGTAAGAATCTTTAGATTTTGAAGTTCCAACACAAATAGCTTCATCTGCAAGTTCTGTATGCATGGCATCTTTATCAATCTCTGAATAAATAGCAACAGTTTTTAATCCAAGCTCTCTACAAGCTCTTATAATTCTTACAGCAATTTCACCTCTATTAGCTATTAAAACTTTTCTAATCATAAAACACCTCTTTTTATTAACCTACCATGAAGGTTAATTCTCCTTCACAAACCTTCTTATCGTCAACATAAGCAATTCCATATCCTACACCAGCTTTACCACGTACTTTAGTAAGTTCAACTTCTAATCTTAACGTATCTCCAGGAACAACTTTTCTTCTAAATTTAGCATTATTTATTCCTGCAAAATATGCTATCTTACCTTTAAACTCATCTTTGCTTAAAAGAGCTACAGCACCAGCTTGCGCTAAAGACTCAATTATTAATACACCTGGCATAACAGGTTCAGCTGGGAAATGTCCTTGAAAGTAATATTCGTTTGCTGTAACATTTTTTATTGCAGTTATTTTATTTTCCTCAATTTTTATGACCTTATCTATTAAAAGAAAAGGATATCTATGAGGAATTATCTCCATAATTTCCTTAATATCCATTTTAAAATCTCCTTAAATAATAGATATTTTAATAAGTGGTAGTAAAAATATTTATTAGATTTTTACCACCACTAATACCTATATTATATTTATTATTATGAACGAATCTTAAATAATTCCATTCCAAATTCAACAATTTCTTCATCAGTTCTTAAAGCTTCAACTATTTCTCCATCAACTTCTGATGTGATTTCATTCATTATCTTCATAGCTTCAACTATACAAAGTACATCACCTTTTTTTACTTTAGATCCAATCTCAACATATGGAGCTCCTCCTGGAGTTGAAGATGAATAATAAGTTCCCACTAATGGTGATTTAACTATATTTAAGTTTTCTTCTATTAATTCTTCAGTTTCAACTAAAGTTTCCTCAGTTAAAGTTTTATTTTCCTTGGTAAATACTGTAGAACTTTCAGAAGATGTTGTATTAATAATATTTTCTTTATATAAAGAATTTTCTTCGTTTTTACTAAGTTTTAATTTTATATCGCTATTCTCTAATTCAAAAACTCTTAGAGACGATGAATCTATCTCCTTAATAAGCTCTTTTATTTGGTTATAGTCTAACATTCTAACTACCTCCATTTTTTAAATATAAGAGTGCCGTTATGTCCACCAAATCCTAAAGAGTTTGACATTGTATATTCTACGTTAGCTTCTTTTCCTTCATTAACAACAAGGTTCAAATCACAATCTTTATCTTCATTTACATAATTGATTGTTGCTGGAATAAAATTATCTTGTAATGCTTTTATTGAAACAATAGCTTCAATAGCACCTGCAGCACCTAATAAATGACCAGTCATTGATTTAGTAGAACTAACATATGCATTCATATAATTATCACATAAAGCTTTTTTTATAGCTAATGTTTCAACTCTATCATTAATTTCTGTTGATGTACCATGTGCATTTATATAAGATATTTTATCAGTACTTATATCAGCATCAACTAATGCATCTCTCATAGCTCTATATGCACCATCACCATCTAAGCAAGGTGATGTTATATGATAAGCATCACAACTTGAGCCATATCCAACTATTTCTGCATAAATTTTTGCCCCTCTTTTTAAAGCACTGTCTAAGTCCTCTAATATTAATGAACCTGCACCTTCTCCCATAACAAATCCATTTCTTTCTTTATCAAATGGGATTGATGCTCTATTTCTATCTTCACTTCTACTTAATGCAGTAAGTGATTGGAATCCTGCTATACCAAATTCGCATATAGAGGCTTCAGCTCCACCAGCTACAACAATATCAAGATAACCATCTTTGATACTTCTATAAGCTTCACCAATACAATGAGTTGAAGTTGCACATGCAGAAGTTAAGCTTAATGTACTTCCTAAAATACCATATTTTATTGCAATAGTACCTGAAGCAATATTTGATATAGCCATTGGAATAGTAAGTGGTGATACTCTATTAGGATCTTTAGTAACTAGAGTTCTTATTTGATTTTCAATAGTACAAAGTCCACCTATACCAGATCCAAACATTACACCAATTCTTTCTCTATTTAATGTATTAAAATCAAGATTGCTATCCTTAATAGATTCTTCTGCTGCTATTACAGCAAATTGAGTATATCTATCCATTCTTTTTGCTTCTTTTTTATCTATAAAGTTGCTAGGGTCAAAATCCTTAACCTCTGCAGCCATTTTTACTTTTAAATTTTCGGCATTAAATAAAGATATTTCATCTATTCCGTTTTTGCCTAATTTAATACTCTCCCAAAAACTATCTATATTATTTCCTATTGGAGTTATTGCTCCAAGTCCAGTGATTACCACTTTTCTTTTCAATTTAATGCCTCCCTTATGCCATCACCATTCCACCATCAACATTTATTACTTGGCCTGTGATATAATCTGATAAATTTGATGATAAGAATAATACTAAATTAGCAACTTCTTTTGGATCACCTATTTTTTTCATAGGTATACTTTTAATTATTTCTTCTTTAACCTTATCAGGTAGATTCTTAGTCATATCAGTGTTTATATATCCTGGAGCTACTACATTAACATTTATATTTCTTGAAGCAAGCTCTCTTGCTACTGATTTAGAGAATCCAATAACTCCAGCCTTTGAAGCCGCATAATTACATTGTCCTGCATTACCAGCTATACCAACTACAGAAGAAATATTAATTATTTTTCCATATTTTTGTCTAACCATAATAGAAGAAACTGATTTTGTAGTATTAAAAGTACCCTTTAAATTAACATCTAAAACATCATTAAAATCTTCTTCTTTCATTCTTAGAATTAATCCATCTTTAGTGATACCTGCATTGTTAACTAAAATATCTATTGTATTATAATGAGATTTTACTTCTTTTACGAAGTTATCAACTTCTTCAGTAATACTTACATCACATTTTATTGCCAAAGCATCTACACCAAAGCTTTTAATTTCATTGATTAAATCTTCTACCTCACTATTTAAGTTTCTATAATTCATAGCTATATTAGCTCCATTTTGCGCTAGAGTTAATGCAATTTCTCTACCTATTCCTCTTGTAGTTCCAGTAACTATTACATTTTTCCCTTTTAACATATAGCTTCCATCCCTTCTAGTGTTTTATTAAGTGATTTTAAATCTTCTACATTAAAGATTTTTACAGTAGCTTTTTTTTCTTTGCTTATTTCACGAACAAAACTGCTTAAAGTTTTTAAAGGTCCTATTTCAATAAATGTATCTATACCTTCATCAAGCATTCTTTCAATAGTTTCACTCCATCTTACAGAAGATTTAACTTGATTTATTAATAATTCTTTAATTTCATTTCCATTTTTAATAAAATCAGCTGTAACATTTGTTATTGTCTTTATTTTTGGATTATTAAAGTGTATATTTTCAAATTCATTTTTCAATTTAATAGATGCTTCATTTAATAATGAAGTATGGAAAGGACCAGATACTTTTAGAGGAATAACCCTTCTTGCACCACACTCTTTCATTAATTCACTTGCCAATTCTACAGCTTTACTTTCTCCACCTATTACTATTTGATTATTAGTGTTATAGTTAGCTATTTCTATTATTCCTTTTTCACTAGCTACCTTTAATACTTTTTTTATTTTATCTTCATCTAATCCAATTACTGCAACCATTGAACCAACACCTTGAGGTACAGCTTCTTGCATAAAACGACCTCTTTTTTTTACTAAGGAAACTGCAGTTTCAAAGTCTAAAGATTCACTAGCAACAAGTGCAGAATATTCTCCTAAGCTCAATCCTGCAACTATATCTGGATTGATACCTTTATCTTTTATAGCTTGTAGAATAGCTATAGAGGTTGTTAATATTGCAGGTTGTGTATTTTCAGTAATATTTAATTCTTCTTTATCACCATTAAATATTAATTCTTTCAAATCAAAGCCTAAAACTTCATTAGCTTTATCATATATTTTTTTACAACTAGGAATACTATCATATAATTCTTTTCCCATTCCTATATATTGAGAACCTTGACCTGAGAAAATAAATGCTATCTTCATAATTCCTCCATTAATCTATTAGTTATAGACTTCTTTTTACTTCTTCGTATTCATTAAACATTTCTTCGATTATTTCTTTAACACTTTGAATTTTCTTTACCATTCCAGATATTTGGCCGGCCATTAGTGATCCATTTTCAATGTCACCATCTACTACAGCTCTTTTTAGAGTACCTTTACCTAATTCTTCTAGAACTTCAATACTTGCATTAGCACTTTCAAGTTTTAAATATTCTTTTGCAAGTTTATTTTTTAATACTTGAACAGGGTGTCCTGTACATCTTCCAGTAACAACAGTGTCAATATCTTTTGACTTTATTACAGCATTTTTGTAATTATCATGAATTTGACATTCTTCTGATGCTAAAAATCTAGTACCAACTTGAACACCACTTGCTCCAAGGATAAATGCAGCAGCAATGCCTCTTCCATCACCTATACCACCAGCCCCTATAACAGGAATATTTACAGCATCAACAACTTGTGGTAATAATGCCATTGTAGTTAGCTTACCAACATGACCACCTGATTCACAGCCTTCTGCTATAACAGCATCGGCTCCACAGCGCTCCATTCTTTTAGCTAATGCAACAGAAGCAACGACAGGAATAACTACAATCCCAGCATCTTTCCATTTGTCCATATATTTACCTGGATTTCCTGCTCCAGTAGTTATAACTTTAACTCCTTCTTCAATTGCAATATCAGCTAATTCATCAGCATTATCTGATAAAAGCATTATATTAAGTCCAAAAGGTTTATCGGTAAGTTTCTTAGTCTTTCTTATTTCATTTCTTATATGGCTAGCAGGAGCATTAGCACCTGCTATAATACCAAGTCCTCCAGCATTGGAAACTGCTGCAGCAAGAGTACTTTCTGAAACCCAAGCCATTCCACCTTGAAAAATAGGATACTTAATACCTAAAATACCGCATATATCCTTTTTCATATATTTACCTCCAATACTATTTTTCTGTTGCTTTTTCAATAAAATTTACAGCATCTGCAACTGTTTTTATATTTTCTACTTCCTCAACTTTTACATCAAAAGCATCTTCAAGTTCCATTATTACTTGGAATAAATCTAATGAATCAGCTTCTAAATCTTCTATGAATCTTGTTTCTAATTTAACATCTTCTTCATTAACTCCTAATTGTTCTACTATTATTTTTCTAATTTTTTCGAATATCATTTCTATTTCCTCCTAAATTTTAACTAAAATTCTTTATTTATAAGTTATAATTTCGATAATTTACCGATTTCTACCATCCTAGTAATATTCCAGACCAAGTTAATCCACCACCAAAAGCAACTAAAATAATTTTATCACCTTTATTAAGTAAGCCTTTATTTACAGCCTCGCTAAAAGCAATAGGTATACTAGCTGCTGAGGTATTTCCGTAAGATTCTAAGTTAACATAGAATTTGTCCTTGCTTATATTTAACTTCTTAGCAGCATCATCTATTATTCTAATATTTGCTTGATGTGGAATAATATATTTAATATTTGATATATCCTCACCTGAATTCTCTAGTAGTTTCTTCACTACCTTAGGGATTATTGATATGGCAAATTTGAAAACCTCTCTACCATCCATTTGTATATATTCATCTCTTTTTAAAGAGGTATCTGCAAATGGTGTCTTAATTGGAAATTGATTAGCAGTTAATGCCTTAGTACCTGTTTTTCCATCAGAGCCGAAATAAGTGCTTATTATTCCACTATTATCACTACTTACTTCAAGAATAGCGGCACCAGCACCATCACCAAATAATACGCAAGTATTTCTATCGTTCCAATCTATTATTCTTGAGAGAACCTCACTACCAATAACTAAAGCTTTGCTTCCTTCTCCATTTTTTATTAATGAATTAGCAATTATGGATGCATATAAAAAGCCTGAACAAGCAGCACTTATATCAAATGCAGCTGCATTATCGCAACCTAATATACTTTGGACACTACAAGCAGTAGAAGGCATAATTCTATCTGGTGAAGTTGTTGCAACTACAATTAGATCAATATCTTCAGGACTACATTTTGCCATTTTCATAGCATTAATTGATGCTTTAACGGCTAAATCTACTGTACTTTCACCTTTTGAAATCTTTCTTTCACATATTCCAGTTCTCTTAACTATCCATTCATGTGATGTATCAACTAAATTTGACAATTGATTATTACTTACAGCATTTTCTGGACAATAATGTCCAATACCTACTATTTTTACTAAACTCATTCTAACACCTTTATTTTAAAAATATAATTATTTGATAATCAAACAATACTCTTAAAAATATGAAATATTAAATCCTTTAATATTTCTCCTTAGTTAATATCATAATATATAATAAGTTACCATTATATATATAATTCTATAATTTTATATAAATTTAAAATAATTCCTAACAATAAAAAATATAAAGATATAAAATAATTAAAACAATACCTAATTCCTAAAATTATCCACTCCTCACTCAAAGATTTTGACTATCAAACATCTTTATAATAAATCTAATTTTAAATTTTGTCAATATTTTTTCAATATTGCCTTTTCTTATAGTATATACTATACTTTCAAATATATTTTGATATTTTAAATATTTGAATTTTAATGTTGGCTTTTCTTTTTTTTAATAAGTATTTATAATAGTATCATAATATTTATTATAGGAGAGATTTTTATTTTATGAGCAAGATATTAACAGAATCTAATATTAAAAAATTACAAGAAGAACTGGATTACAGAATGACTGTAAGAAGAGCTGAAATTGCAAAAGAAAAATTAATTGCAGCAGCACATGGAGATAGATCAGAAAATGCTGAATATAAGGCTGCTTGTGAAGAATATAGAGAAAATGATAATAGAATTCAACACTTACTAACACTTATAACAACAGCTACAGTTATAGAAGATGAAAGTATTGATAAATCTATTTTAGGAATAAATACTAAAGCTAAAATTGAATTTATTGATGATGGTTTTGAAGATATTATTACTTTAGTAACAACATTAGACGCTAAACCTGAAGAAATGTTGATAAGTATTGAATCCGAACTCGGAAAAGCATTAGCAGGTAAAAAGGTTGGAGATATAGTTGAAGTTGATGCTCCTGGAGAGAATTATTCTGTAAAAATTTTAGAAATACTTTAAGAAAATGAGGTTATATTAAATTTTGATTTAATATAACCTCATTATTTAATTTAACTTTTATTTTGATAATCTATAGGAGTAGATATTTCTTTCATAGATTTTCTAAATTGAATAAAGAATATTATTGATGTAGTAGTAACAGCTAATAAATCTGCCACAGGTTCTGCTATAAACACTGCTGTTGTTTTATCAGACATAAACATAGGTATAATATAAATTAAAGGTATTAATAATATTACTTTTCTTAATAGTGCTAAGAATAATGAAGTTTTTGCATTACCTAAAGCAATAAAGGATTGTTGACAAGCTATTTGTACACCAAATATACATGAAACAGCCATATATATTCTAAGAGCACGACTTGTGAATTCAACAAGTTCTGGATCATTATTAAATATTAATACAAATGATCTAGGTGTTATCATCGCTAATGCCCATAATATAAAAGAATAAGATACACAAGAAATAAGTAATAGGTTAAATGCCTTCTTTACACGGGCTGAGTTTTTAGCTCCATAGTTATAACTTATTATTGGTTGTCCACCTTGTGTTAGTCCAGTAAGAGGAAGCATTGAAAATTGCATAACGCTTGTAAGAATTGTCATTGCTCCTACTGCAATATCACCACCATATTTTAATAATGAAGAATTAAAGCATACAGCTATTAAACTTTCTGTAGATTGCATTATAAATGGTGATAACCCTAATATTATAGAAGGTATAATAATATCTTTTGATAGATGTAAATTTTTCTTTCTTAATTTTAAAGTTGATTTTTTACCAGTTAAGAAAAATAGTATCCAAATCATAGACACTGACTGAGATATTATTGTAGCTAAAGCTGCACCAGATACTCCCATATTAAACCCAAATATAAGTATAGGATCAAGAACAATATTACATATAGCACCTATTAAAACAGTCATCATACTAACTGTAGCAAAACCTTGCGCACTTATAAATGAATTAAGTCCAAGAGTTAGTTGAACAAATATAGTTCCTAAGCTATATATCCCCATATAATCAACTGCATATTCTATTGTATTTTCACTTGCACCAAATAATAAAAGTAAATCTTTTGCAAAGAAAAAGAAAATAACTGTAATAATAAGAGATAATATTATTAATAGTGAAAATGAATTTCCTAATGTTTTTTCTGCATTTTCATGTTCGCCTTTTCCTAAAAAAATTGAAGCTCTAGGGGCTGCACCCATACTTACAAGAGCAGCAAATGCAGAAATAAGCATAATAAGTGGTAGACATACTCCAACACCAGTAAGAGCTAATTTACCAATATTATCTATATGTCCAATATACATACGGTCTACTAGATTATACAATAAATTAATAATTTGTGCTGCTATTGCAGGAACTGCTAATCTAAAAAGTAATTTTCCTACACTACAGCTACCTAATTCTTCTGTTTTATTTTGTTGCATCATATCTTTCTCCTTTAATAAAATTGACAAAAAATTATAATTCCCATAAAATAGTTTACAGAGAAACAGTTTATTTGTCAACTATATGGAGGATAATGATGAAAGCTAAATTTGATATTACGGAGATACTATATTCAGTTAAAAATATAAATGATTTATATTACAATTTATCTGTTAAAGTAGCTAATGAATGTGGTATTACTAAACCAGAGGCTGATATTCTAACATTTTTAAATAATAATCCATCTTGTGATACAGCAAAGGATATAGTTAAGTTAAAGGGATTTTCTAAGGCTTATGTTTCTAAAGCTGTAGAACCATTAATATTAAAAGAACTTATAAAAGTTGAAGTTAATAAAAATGATAGACGATGTCAACATCTAAAGTTAACAGAAAAATCTAAACCTATAGTAATAAAATTATATAATATGCAAAGTGAATTTATAGAAAAAATCACCAAAGGAATAGATCCAAAAGATATAGAAAAATATATTGAAGTTATGCAGCTTTTTTCACAAAATGCTTTAAAATAATTAAAAAGAGTAATTATTTAACAATTACTCTTTTTAATTACTTAGTCAATTTATAAATTCAAAATCTTTAAATGGAAATACTTTTATAAATGCTCTTCCCTTTATATCATTAAAATCTATATATTTATTTGGCCAATATCTAGAATCAAAGGAATTTCCTCTATTATCTCCTAGAAAAAAGTATTTTCCATCTGGTACAGTATATTCTCCAGTAAAATAATTTTGATCACCCCTATTAAGAGTTTCTTCATTATATATCCTAATTGCAAATAACCTATCCCCTATTTCTATTGAAGTAGCTCGTTGTTATTTTCATCAAAGTATTTTACCTCTAAACGAATACCTGCACTTTCATCTTCAGTTAAATTTTCTTTTATTAAAACCATAGATTTTTTTCCAATTTCTAAATTTGCATTATATTTATAAACATCATTTATAGTAATTTCAACTCTAGAAACCTTTTTACCATTGGATATTATAATATATCCATACTTAGCATTAGTTATATCGTTATAATTTTCATAAATTATTCTGTAATTTGAAATACCTAAACCATCTGTAGGTATATCTAATTTATTAGCTTGATTTAATACATAGTTTCCTTCATTATCCTTTTCATATACAAAAACACCTTGAGTAGTATCTGATGAAAAACCAACAATTTTTGTATCTGCAACATAAATCTCATCTATAGCATAAGAGCTGTATTCATCAACTATACTTTCTAATTCATCTTTATTAATATCTTTTAAATCTTCATTATTTTTATTTAAATAAACTTCAGATTCTGCACATCCTATAAGAAATAGGTTTATTAAAATAATTAAAATTAATAATATAATCCTTTTCATAGGCTTCCTCCTTTTTTATAGTAAGAAGATACTTAAATTATTTTATTATGTATAGTTAATTATACACTTAAAATGGTAATAAAATCTATACCTTATATTAATTTATATGAAAAAGCATCTAATTGTATAATTAATTAAACTTTTATATGCTATAATAAATCATAATAAATTTCTTTAAATTGAAAGGATACAAAAGATGGAAAAATATATTTCTAATATAAAAACACCTAAAATAAGTATAGCCCCCATGGTAGATAAATCTCATAGGCATTTTAGATATTTTTGTAGAATATTGAATAAAGAAGCCATTCTTTATTCAGAAATGGTAACAGCACAAGCTATAATTAATGGAGATTTAGATAAAATTCTTTATTTTAGAGAAGATGAAGGAAATGTTGCCCTTCAAATAGCAGCTTCAAATCCAGAAGATGCTTATAAAGCTGTTAAACTTGCTGAGCAATACAATTATTCAGAAATAAACTTAAATTGTGGATGTCCTTCTGATAGAGTATCAGGAAATTTAATGGGAGCAGCTTTAATGTCAGATAAGAATCTTGTTTATGAAATATTATCAGCAATGAAAGAGGCAACAAATAAGCCAATAACAATAAAGCATAGAATTGGAATTGATGGTACTGGAGTAATTGATAATAAAAATAGTAAAATTATAATAAGTGGTTATGAAGATTTACTAGAATTTTTATATACAGTATCTAAAGCAAAACCTGATAGATATACTGTTCATGCACGATCAGCTATATTAAAAGGATTAAGTCCTAAAGATAATAGAGAAATCCCTCCTTTGGATTATAATATGGTTTATAAATTAAAAAAAGAATTTAGTTATTTAAATATAGAAATAAATGGCGGATTTAAAAGTTTAGAAAGTATTGAAGATGCATTAAGAAAAGTTGATGGGGTAATGATTGGAAGAGCTGCATATGAGGATTGTTATCTTTTAGCTAATTTGCATAAAATTAATGAAGAAAATAAAAATATTAGCCCAATTTCACGTGGAGAAGCTATAAAAAAATATATATCATATGTTACTGAAGAACTTGAAAAAGGAAGTAATGTACATGCTTTAGCAGCTCCACTTCAAAGTTTATTTCAAGGACAAAGAGGAAGTAGAAAATTTAAACAGTTATTATCATCATCTAATATAAAAAGAGAAACTCTGATAGATGTTTTAAATAGTATATTAGAAGTTATGCCACAGGATGTGCTGTGGGACCTATAAAAAATAATAAAAGTACTTATATTTACTAAATAATTTATTATAGTAATATATAAGTACTTTTTAAGATTTCTAACTATTAAATATAAACTCTTTTATACCAATTGCAACACCATCATTATGTACTGTATCAGTAATTTTACTAGCATACTTTTTAACTTCATCGTCTGCATTTCCCATTGCTATACCACAGCCTACAGTAGAAAGCATTTCTATATCATTTTTACCATCACCAAAGGCATAGCTATTTTCAATATCAATATTTAAATGCTCTAGTGTTTTAATTATTCCTGTTGCTTTTGTATTTTTCTTTGAATATAATTCAAAAGATTTTAAGGCAATACTATTAACATAATCATAATCTTTATTTCTTTGAACTATTTCTAAACACGAATTGACAACTTCATCATTTGGACACATCATTTCAATTTTATAAGTTTTAATTTCATCTAAAGAAAATTCATCTTTTATTAATTCTTTAGAAACACCTACTGTATCATAAAATTGATGAAATTCTTTAAAGCTTTTTTTCATATAAGAATAGTATTCACCTTCTAATATATATTGAATATTAAGTTCTTCTAATTCGTTTACTAAGTTCCTTATAAATTCTTTATTTATATCTTCACAATATATTGTTTCATTATTAATAATTACATGAGCTCCATTTGCTAAAATATAACCATCAAAGCCAAAATCTAAAATTGATTTACTTAAAAATGCATATGGTCTCCCAGTTGAAATAAATACATAATGACCTTCTTTTTGAAGAGAACGAATTGCTTCTTTAACTTTTGGAGTAATATCAACTATTCCACCACAGTAATCTAATAATGTTCCATCAATATCAAAAAATATAGCTTTTTTCATTAAATCCCCCCTATTCCTGTTATTTCTTATTTTATCCCAGTATTTCCTTATTGTCAATTGACTTAATTGAAACAATATAATAAAATGGGAATAAATAAGAAATTAAATTAAAGGAGATTTTAAATGTTTACTGAAGAGCGTCATAAGTATATATTAGATCTATTAAATAGAGATGGAAAAATATTTGTAAAAGATTTAAGTAAAGAGTTTAAAGTAAGTGAAAGTATGATTAGAAAAGACTTAAAGGTATTAGAGCGAAAAAACTTACTTCAAAGAACTTACGGTGGAGCTATTAATATAGATAATACTGCTATTAAAATAAAAACTTTTAATAATCGTATTAGTGAAAATATAGAATTGAAAAATATAATAGCTCAAAAAGCTTTTGATGAATTAGATGATAATGACACCATTTTTTTAGATGCATCTACCACTTCTTTTATGATTGCAAAATTAATTGTAGAAGATAATAAACAATTAACTGTAATTACTAATATGTTTGAAATATCTTCATTAATTACTTCTGATTCTATCACAAAATTTATTTTTATTGGTGGAGATTATAACTCATATGTTGGTGGTAGTATTGGATCTCATGCAATTGAACAAATAAATAACTATAGATGTAATAAGGCATTTTTAGGCTGTACAGGAATTGATCTTAGAGATGGAACTATAAGTACTTCTCTTTCAGAAGATTCTGCAACTAAAAAAGCAATTACTAATATTTCAGATAAATTGTTTTTAGTTACTTTAAATGAAAAGTTCAAGAAAAATGGTTCATTTAAATTTTCTAATTTACTTGATTTTTATGGAATAATTACTGAGCAGTTGCCTGATAACTCAATAACTGTAAAGCTTAAAGAATATTATCTAAATATAATTTAAGATATTAAAATTAATTTATTATTTTAATATTATATTTAATTATATAATATAGTAATTTATCCTCTTAAATTAATTAATAAGTAATTTTTTCTTTAGATAAAGAATAAAAATTAAGTATACATAATTAATTAAGGAGGAAAATATGTATATTATTATAGCTATACTTGGCTTTAGTTTATTAGTAATTGTTCATGAACTTGGACATTTTATTATGGCAAAAGTAAATGGGATAAAGGTTGAAGAATTTTCTATTGGGATGGGACCAGAAATATTTTCAAGAAAAGGTAAAGAAACAAGATACTCATTAAGATTTTTCCCTATTGGAGGATTCGTTAGTTTATTAGGTGAAGAAGAAGTTATAAATGATGAAAGAAGTTTTTCTAGTACTACTCCAATAAGAAAGATTTCAATTATATTAGCTGGTGCCATAATGAATATTATTTTTGCAGTTATAATATTCAGCATGATTATTTCACATAGAGGGTTTAATGAATTAAAAATAAGTAAGCTATCTGAGAACTCACCTGCTATTAATTCGGGATTACAAATTAATGATGAAATTATAAAAATAGATGGATCTAAAGTTTATACTCCAACCGATGTTACTATGGGTATTCAACTTTCTAATGGTAATCCTATAAACTTATTAGTAAATAGAAATGGTGAAAAGATAGAAATTACTATTACTCCAGAGCTGATTAAAAAAAATGGCAATAAAGTTTATCACATTGGATTTCATTATAGTGCTATTAAAGAGCCTACTATTCTTCAAGCGATAAAACAAGCATTTAAAGAAACAGCTTCTTTAATTAATCAAACTTTTAAAAGTCTTAATCTTATTATTTCAGGGAATGTAAATTTTAAAACTGATGTTGGTGGACCTATTACTATAATAAGAATGTCAACTCAAGCAGCTAAAAATGGGTTAATATCTCTTGGATATTTATTAGGTTTCATTAGTGTTAATTTAGCTGTATTTAATTTATTACCCTTCCCAGCATTAGATGGAGGATGGGCAGCAATTACTATTATAGAGTTAATAACAAGACGAAAACTTCCAGATAAAATTGTTGGTGCTGCAAACTATGTAGGATTCATTATTTTAATGGGAATTATGATTATAGTTACTTTAAAAGATGTTTTATTTCCAATCAAACTATAATAAAAACCGGAAACTATTATTAAATTATATTTAATAATGGTTTCCGGTTTATTTTAATTATATATTACACAAGTTTTTTATTACGCCATTTCCCACTATAATATCTATAAATAAAGAAAGAGGAACGAACTATCCAATCTATTATCATTGCAAGCCATACCCCAACTAATCCTAATCCTAAATTTCTTCCTAAGAAAAAGCTTAATAGATATCTAAATATCCACATTGAACAAATAGATATTATCATTGTAAACTTTGCATCATTAGCAGCTCTTAAAGCATTAGGTAATGTAAATGATATAGGCCAAATAATCATACCTGCAATTCCATGTATCAATATACACTTAGTTGCAAGATTGATAGATTCTTCTGATAAGGAATATAATCTTAATAATATAGGACATAAAATTATTGATAAAACACATAAAATTATCATCCATTTATAGACCATTTTTAATAACTTTTTTGTGTAATAAATTGCTTGATCATATTTATTAGCACCAACACATTGACCAACTATTGTAATTAAAGCTAATCCAATTGCAGAACCAGGTATAATCATCATTTGGGAAATATTATTGCTAACTGCATTTGCTGCAATTGCATATGTTCCAAAAGTTGCAATTAAACTTTGTACTAAGATTTTGCCTAATTGAAACATACCATTTTCTAATCCTGCTGGTACACCTATAAATAAAATTTTTTTTATATAAATCCAATTCCATTTAAATGTATGATAATTATTAATATATATACTATTTTCTTTATTTTTCAGCATTAATAAAATAACAGTAGCTGTAAGTATTCTAGCACATAATGTTGCAAGTCCAGATCCCAATACACCAAGATTAAAACCAAAAATAAATATGGAATTTAGAACAATATTAACAATATTCATGATTAGTGCATTAATCATAGATATTTTAGAGTTTCCCATAACTCTAAATAATGCTGCACCTGAATTATATAATGCTATAAATGGATATGAAAGTGCAGTTATATAAAAATATGTTTGAGCCTGTTTCATTATTTCATAATCAATACTTCCAAATATTAATTTTAGTAGTGATTTATTAAATATTAAACAAAACATCATAATAATTATTGCTAATAATCCAGTAATTAAAATTAATTGCTTGGCTGAATCTCGAGCTTCTTTTCTATTATCTTGCCCTAGAAATTGAGAAGTAACAACAGTACCACCTGTAGCTAAAGCAGTAAATATACTTATTAATAATATATTTATTGTATCAACTAAAGATACTGCAGAAACAGCATTTTCTCCTAAATTAGAAACCATAATTGTATCTGTAAAACCTATTGTAACAGCTAAAAGTTGTTCTACTATTAATGGAAAAATTAATTTCTTTAAACTTTTATTTGAAAATAATTTAGTTTCTTCTAACATACTATTTATACCTTAAATGGTATATACCTCCGTTTATTATGTGTTAATTACAATTATAACATATAATGTTATTGTTTTTAATTTAAACTTTGTCTTTTATTACTATATTAGATTTATATAAAGTAATTTAAAGAAAAAATAGGATAATCTCCATAAAAACTTGGAAATTATCCTATTTAACATAATAAATCAGAATTTAGATAAAATTATAAGTTCTATTAAATTTTTATCATATCTCTAGAAATATCACTAAGTGAGTAAGCACCACACATGGACATTGTATCTTCAAGTTCAGAAGCTAGCTTATCAATATACATTTTGATACCTTCCTCTTCACCACCATAAAGTGCAGTAACAAATGTTCTACAAATGAGAATTCCATCCGCTCCTAATGCTAATGCCTTAAATATATCTACACCAGATCGTATACCACCATCAACGAAAATCTTCATTGAGTCTCCCACTGCATCAACAATATCTGCAAGAACCTCTGCTGTTGCTGGGCATTGATCTAATACTCTTCCTCCGTGATTAGAAACTACGATTGCATCTGCTCCAGCTTCCTTAGCCTTTAATGCTCCCTTTACTGTCATAATACCTTTAACAATGAACGGTAGATTTGAAAGTTTTATTATTTCCTTAAGTTCTTCTACCGATTTTGCACCAGCTGGTGGATTCATATTTTTTAAAAATGGAAGTCCTGCAGCATCAATATCCATTGCGACTGCAATAGCACCACTCTCTTTGACTAACTGTATTTTTTCTTTTATAGTTTCAAGATTCCATGGCTTAATAGTTGGAATGCCTAATCCACCAACAGCTTTTATTGATGTAGTAGCAGATTTCATAACTTCTTGGTTTACTCCATCTCCTGTAAAAGCCAATATGCCAGAATTAGCACATGCTGATACTAATATATTATTATATGACATATCATTATATTTATCTCCATAATGCAAATTAACTGCCCCTACTGGACCTGCAAAAAATGGATATTTAAATTCCTTACCAAATAAATTTATACTCATATCTATAGGTTTACTTTCAGTTAATGTATCCATATTTATACGTATTTCTTTCCATTTATCATAATTACGAATTGCTGTATCTCCAATACCTTTAGATCCTGGACCAGGAATTCTGTTTTTACATACCTTGCCATTACATTCTATACATGCTTTACAATAATCCCCAATATAATTTTTAGCATTTTCTAAAACTTTATTATAACTCATAACTTAATCCCCCCATAAATTAAAAATCTATATATATTTTAAAGTATAAATTGTCATTATTAGTTTTATGATGCATCTTAATTTTTTTGCTATGTGTAATTCTTATTAAAACTCAAGATATGTTGTATTTTCAGGTACTCCGCTGACTGATACATTATCTCCTTCATTTAACAAATCTATAGTATTCATATCATCATTAGAAAGTTCAAAATCAAAAATACTTAGGTTTTCTTTTATTCTTTCTTCATTAGATGACTTTGGTATAGGAATTATTCCTCTTTGTACATGCCATCTTAATATTATTTGAGCTATTGTTTTTTTATATTTTTCAGATAAGTCTATCATTAATTTGTTAGAAAATAATTTACCTCTCATTATAGGACTCCATGCAACAAGTTGAATATTATTTTCTTCACAATAACTTAACATATCATTTTTTGAACTTTGAGGATGAATTTCAACTTGATTTACCATAGGCATTATTTCAGCTGTTTTCTTTAATTCTTCTAAATGACCAATTTTAAAATTACAAACTCCAATAGCTTTTACTTTACCTGTTCTATAAAGATATTCAAATGCTTTCCAAGTTTCTGAATTTAGTTTATTTGGCCAATGTACAAGATATAAATCTATATAATTAACTTGTAATCTTTCTAATGATTTATTAAATGCTTCAATAGTTTTATCATATCCATGATCATCATTCCAAAGCTTTGTAACAAGAAAAATATCTTCCCTATTAATTCCACTTTCTTTTATTCCATTTCCAATACCAATTTCATTACCATAAAAAGAAGCAGTATCAATTTGTCTATATCCTATATTTAAAGCATATTTTATAATTTTAGCAGTTTCTTCATCATTTCCAGACTTATATGTTCCAAATCCAATAGAAGGCACTTTAATACCATTACTTAATACTTTAAAATTTTCATTCATAATACATATCCTACCTTTTACTTTCAATTAATTTTATTCTATATTATCATATTTTCTACAACACTAAAATCATTAGCTGTAACAACCAATATATCTTCTGGCATTATAACTGTACTTCCATTTGGAACTATTACTTTATCTTTACGTTTTATCATAACTATAAGAATATCTTCAGTTAAATTAGAATCTTTTATAGATTTGTTTGCAATTTTACTATGCTTACCAACTGAAATTTCCATCAGCTTTGTACTTTTTCCTTCTTGATAAGTATTAAAATTCATTAAAGTATCTCCTGATAACACTAAAGTATCACCAGGTAAAATAACTGTAGAACCATTAGGTACAAATACATCTCCTTTACGCTTTATCATAACAACAAGTATATCTTCTGGAATATTTGAATCCATGATACTTTTATTGGCAATAGGATTATTATTGCTAATTGTAAACTCAACTAATTTTGTACTTTTATCTTCTTTATAATCATTGAATGTCTTTAGAACAGATTCTCCGTCATCAATCAAATCAAGCTTTCGTGCTACAGTAGGTATAAGAGTACCTTGTACTGCTACTGAAAATAGAGCCATAAAGAATATTATATGAAAAATATCATAATCTATAGGAACACCATATGTTATAGCAAAGATTGCAAAAACTATTGATGCTGCGCCTCTAATTCCAACCCATGAAATAAAAAGCTGTTGTTTAATTGGAACCTTAAACCAAGTTAATATACTAAATGTTGCAATTGGTCTTGCTATGAAAATCATAAATATTGAAATAGAAATACCTTTAATCATTACAGATGGTATCTTTGACGGAAAAGCTAATAATCCAAGCAAGAAGAATAATAAAATTTGCATTAACCATGATACGCCATCAAAAAATTGAAAAATACTTTTTTTATGAGGTATTTTACTATTTCCTATAATAATTCCTGTTATATAAACACTTAAGTATCCATTTCCACCTAAGTATTCACTTAATGAATATGCTAATACAGCTATTGCAGTAATAAATATAGGATAGAAACCTTCTATTTCAAACTTAAAATTCCTTAATAAATAAATTGATAACTTTGCTAATACAACTGCTGCTAATACCCCAACTATAATTTGGCTTAGTAACATAGGAATAATATCTCCATATCCACCATTAGCCATTAAACCTAGTATTATTATTGTAAGCATATATGCAAAAGGATCATTACTACCACTTTCAAGTTCTAATATAGAAGCTATTGATCCCTTAAGATTCAATTTTTGTGAACGTAATATAGCAAATACAGCAGCTGCATCTGTAGATGCAATTATTGAACCTATAAGTAATCCCTCTAGCATGGTTGTTTTAAAAATAAAGAAACAAAATAAACCTGTTAATCCAGCTGTTATAACAACACCTAATGATGACATAATTATAGATTGTAATGCAACAGGCTTGGCCATATTCCAGTTAGTACCAAAACCTCCATAAAACATTATAAAAATTAATGCTATAGAACATATATCACTTGCTAAATTATAATTATCAAAGTATATACCAACAATACCATCAGAACCAAATAGCATTCCAAGTACTATAAAAATAAGAAGAATCGGTACACCAAATTTATATAGTATTTTTGTTGAAGTTATACATATTAATAGTACTAATGCACAAATAATCATTAAATTTATCATATTTATCCCCCTTTTTATAAAATTCGATCTGTTAAGTTATATGAACATTGCTCTTCTTAATTTTATAAAAAATCAAGCTATTTTTCATATTACATTAACAAATTGATAATATTTATCAAATAGATTATTTTTTATATCGTACTATAAATTAGAAATAACTTCAATAATTTAGGATTTAATTTACAATTTCTTTATACTTAATTTAAATTTAAGTACCACAATATGTTTTATATGCACAACTTGTAGGCTTAGGTGTCTTTGAATATTCTTCATTGATATTTGAATAATCATAAGGATTTTTAATTACATCTAAGAGTTCTTTCATAATGCTATAATCATTATTAGTAACTGCAGCATGTAAAGCCTCTTCAACTTTATAGTTACGTGGAATAATGGTTGGATTATTCATTTTCATTAGATTAATAGATTCAGTTATTGGTTTATTTTGTCTTATCAATCTTTTTTGCCAAATTTTATACCAATTCTTAAAATCATTACTTTTAAATATTTCACCTTATGTTAAATTTTCTAATGTTAAATTACGAAAAGTATTTGTATAATCAGCTTTATAATCTTTCATAATATTTAAAAGAGAAAAAATAAGATCCCTATCCTCTTCTTCAGAATTAAATATTCCAAGCTTAGCTTTCATTCCATTTTCCCAATATTTATTGTATAAAGTCTCATAATTAGATAATGCTTCTTCTGCAATTTCAATAGCTTTATCTATATCTTTATCTAATAATGGTAATAGTGATTCTGCAAATCTTGCCAAATTCCAAGCACCAATTTTAGGTTGATTACCATATGCATATCTTCCATTAATATCAATGGAACTAAATACAGTGTTAGGATCGTATGTATCCATAAATGCACAAGGACCATAATCAATAGTTTCTCCACTTATTAGCATATTATCTGTATTCATAACACCGTGAATAAATCCAACTAATTGCCATTTTGCTATAAGTAACGCTTGACTTTTTATAACTTCATTAAGTAAATAAAGATAAGGATTTTCTTCATGTTTTTTTATTTCAAAATGTCTTTTTAAAGTATAATCTGCTAATAATTTAAGATCTTCAATATCACAAAAATTTCTAGCAAATTGGAAAGTACCAACACGAATATGACTCTTAGCTATACGATCTAATATTGCACCAGGCAATAATTCCTCTCTAAGAATATCTTCACCAGTAGAAATTACAGCTAAGCTACGTGTTGTTGGAATTCCTAAACCATGCATTCCTTCACTTATAATATATTCCCTAAGCATCGGTCCCAAAGTTGCTTTTCCATCTCCTCCTCTTGAATAAGGAGTCCTTCCACTACCTTTAATTTGAATATCAAATCTTTCTTTATTTTTTGATATTAACTCGCCTAAAAGAACTGCCCTTCCATCTCCTAACATTGTAAAATGTCCAAATTGATGTCCTGCATAAGCTTGAGAAATTGGAGTTGTATTTTCTAAAATTTTATTTCCTGACAAAAACTGTATACCATCATAACTTTTTAAAAAGTCTTTATTTAATCCTAATTCTTCAGATAAAGTTGTATTGAAAAATACTAATTTACAATCATCTAACTTACTTGGATTTTGAAATGAAAATAAACTTTTTGGAAGCTGTGAATATGTATTTTCTAGATTTAAATATTTATTTGATAAGTTATCTTGACACTTCATATACCCTCCTTTTATAACTTGTACTTCTTATATTCTACTAAAATTAATATTAAATATGTAATTTTTTATAGCTTATATATAGTTTATACATAGTCCATCTAATTATTCTTACTCTTTATCATTTCTATATTATTTTTCAAAGTTACTAAAAAAATATAGTATATATTAGTGAAATACACCAATATATACTATATCTATTTTATTTATAATATTTTATTATTCTATATAAGCTCCTTGTAAGTAGACAGTTCCTAAAACAGAAACTTGGATACCCTTAACATTTTCATTCCATCCCATTACAGTTGTGTAATAGTAAATTGGAAGTATAGGCATATCTTCCATTAAAATATCTTCAGCTTCTCTTAATAACTCTTTTCTCTTAGCTGTATCAGACTCAACTTTAGCTTCAGCAATTAGTTTATCGTAATCTGGATTACTATAGCCAGAGTCATTATTACCACCGCCAGTTACAAATATATCTAAGAATGTCATAGGATCTGAATAATCGCCAATCCATCCTTGTCTTGCAATTTCATATCCACCTTGTTGTCTAGTATTTAAGAAAACTGCCCATTCTTGATTAGTTAATTCTACATTTATTCCGATTTCAGATAAGTTTTGTTGAACAATTTGACAAATATCTTTATGGGATTCTTCAGAATTATACATTAACTCAATAGTTGGTATTCCATCACCATTTTCATATCCAGCTTCTTTTAACAATTCTTTTGCTTTTTCAATATTTCCTTCCATATCTAAAGGATCATAATATTCTTTATCAGCAAATTCTGTACCATCTGCATTATAAATTCCTTGTGGAACAAAGCTATATGCAGGAACTTGTTCTGCTTTACCAACATTATCAATTATTTCTTGTCTATCTATTGCTAAGTTTATAGCTTGTCTAACTAATTTGTTGTTTAATACTTCCTTAACATCTTCAGACATATTATCTTGTTTACCAACATTAATACCAAAATAATAAGTTCCAAGTTTTGGTGAAACATGTACTAAACCTGCTTCTTTTCCAGGCTCTATTTCATTTGGTGGAACAGAATTAACAACATCAAAGTTTCCTGCTTGTAATTCAGAATATGCAGTAGTTGAATCTGTTACTAGTTTAAATGTTAGTTTATCTAATTTAATACTATCTTTATTCCAGTAATTTTCATTTTTTTCAAATACTAATTGATCTTTCATATCCCATTGTACTAGTTTAAATGCACCATTAGTTACATAAGTTTCTGGCTTTGTTGCCCATCCATCTGGATTTGCACTTACAATATCTTCTCTTAATGGAGCATAAGTTGGAAATGCCAATAATTGTTTAAAGTAGCTTGTTGGTGCTTCTAATGTTACTTCTAATGTATAGTCATCAATAACTTTAATTCCTACTTCATCAGCACTTACTTCTTCGTTATAATATTTTTCTGCATTTTTTATATAGTATAATTGATAAGAATATTCCGCTGCATTTTCTTTAGTTAGTGCTCTTATCCAAGAATACTTAAAATTATCTGCTACTACTGGTTCTCCATCAGACCATTTTCCATCTTTTCTTAATTTAATAGTATATACTAATCCATCATCTGAGACTTCAACACTTTCGGCTGCACCTTCTACTGCATTATCATTTTCATCAAGTGTCATTAGACATTCAAATGCATTAAGTATTACTGTTGATGCTTCTGAAGCTGTATTTAATGTTGGATCTATTGTTTCAGGATCGGCTCCTAAATTAAACACTAATTCTTGTTTAGTATCCTTATTTGTTGTAGTTTTAGATTCTGAACTAGTATTATTACCATCATTTGAAGAAGTACTTCCACATCCTAAAAATAATGTTGTACTAAGAGTTGCAGCCATTAATACTGCACATAGTTTTTTTAGTTTTGAACTTTTCATCTTTAATTGCCCCCTTTGTATTTATAATAAACTGCATTATGCAATTTATATCTTTTTATAATATAGATTTAAATATATAAGCTATAATTTATGCTTATAATTTTTGCCCCTAAAAATATTTATAAAATTATAACTTAATATTTAAATGTCACGACTTAATTGTATTTAATTACTTATAAACTAAAATTTGGTTAAGTCATAATTTAATTATAATTAAAATTTAACATTTGTCAAAATAATTGTTAAAAAAAATGCTGTTTTTTTAATATATTATTATTATTATTTAGTTATATTAATTAAAATGTAAATTTGAAAATAAAATTATATTAACGTTTACATAGGCTGATTTACTTAGTTTACACTTTTTATTAATATTTTTTAAAAAAGATTATTTGAATTTCCTTATATTTAATATTATATTTTTAAAAATTTAACATTTATTTATAAGTGAACAATTTTTAAAATTTATACTATTTCACAAGGACATTTATATAAATATAATAAAAAAAGATATAGGATAGTTATTATACTAACTATCCTATATCTATAATACTTTATTTAAGTATCACTTCTCTTTTTTTATTGTATTTAAAATTAAATAATATTATTTTCTTAAAATATTATTTATAACTTCTTCAGTAAGACTTTTTATTACTTCAATAGCCAATGATATTGTTGCTTCTATATCTTCTTTAGCACAGTAGTTATAATGACTATGCACATACCTTGAAGGAATACCTAAAACTAATACTGGAACTGCTTTATAAGTTAAACTTATCTTTGCTGCATTAGTAGATCCCCCACGTCTAACTGCATTTTGATATTTTATTGAATGTTTTTCTGCAGTTTTTTCTGCATGTCTAATAAATAAAGGATTTGCTATATATCCTTGATCTAAATTTCTTATTTGTGTTCCTTTTTTTAATGCACACTGTGATATATTTTTAGAATAATATAAATCATCTGCTGGTGACCCTTCAAAAACTATTGCTAAATCAGGTTTAACAACTTGGGATGTAACTTGCGCACCTCTAGTACCAACTTCCTCTTGTGCTGCGAAAGCTCCAACAACATCTACATTTAAATCACTTATTTCAGATAATGCTTTTAATGTTTCTATAATACAAAAACATCCTATTCTATTATCAAAAGCTTTGCCATAACAAACTCCATTTTTTTCATTAAAATCAAATTCAACTTTTGGAGCTATTGGATCCCCAACCCTAATATTAAAAACATCTAAAACTTCTTCTCTACTACTAGCACCAACATCTACAAAGATATCCTCTATTTCTAATGAATTATTACATCTTTCGCTAGCTGTCATAAAATGAACTGGCTTAGAAGTCGTTATTCCCTTAATAAGTTCACCATTTCTATTTTTAACATAAACAGTATGTGCAGGAATATTGGTATTATGCCATCCACCTAATTGAACAATACTTAATAACCCATTATCATTAATAGCTTGGACCATAAATCCAACTTCATCAGTATGTGCATCTAACATAACAACTAATTTATTACCATCATAATTTTTTAGCTTTGCATAAACATTATTCATAGAATCATTTTCTACTATCATTTCATTACAATATTTCTTGATTACAGTTGTAACTTCGTCTTCAAATCCTGATGGTCCAAATGCATTTGATAATTCTTCTAAAATTTTAATATTAATCATATTATGCCCCCTAAATACTACTTAGCATTTCATATATATTATAGTAACATATTATTTTAATTTATTATTATCTAATAAATTATAGCTTAAATATTTTATTAAGTTCCCCAATAAATATTTAATAGTATACTATAATATAAATTATTTATTTTATTATCTTTATTTTGTTTTTTACATTATACCTTTACTAAATACATTTGTCTACTATATAAAACAAAAAATACCAGATATTAATCGGTATTTTTTATTTCTATAGAATGCATAAACATGTTCATAATTTAATAATTATAAATTTGCTATCTTAACATGTATGCAATAGCTGCTAAAACTCTATAATTAGCATTCCAAATATATTTAAACTCTGAATTTTTCAATGGACACTTTCCTAAACCTACTTCAATAGTTACACTTGGTATTGGATTATTAGGTTTAGAAGATGCCCAATCCTTAAATCCACCTGGTACAACTTCAGAATATTCACTATCACTTTTTTCTTTTGTATATCCTGTTACACTTGAAATAAGGTCCGCTAGCTCGCTACACTCATTTTTAACTAAGCTATCTCTATAATCCCAATAAATTAAATTTCCAGATGAATGATAACTAACTGTAGAAATAAAATTATATTTATTAACTAAATTAACAAGTGCCTTAGATTCTGGTTCAGAATTACAACATTTCCCTTTATAATTTGCAAAAGAGCATTTTTTACTTTGATTTATTTCATTCCATCCAGCATCGAAATTTCTATTTAAATCTACACCAATGGCGTTTGCTTTCCATTTTTTTAAATAATTTTTAAATCTATCACAAGTATATCTAGCATTTAAATCATTATAATAGCATTCATAAATAAAATCTTTTAATTTTTCACTTCTTATACCTTTTATACCTATTTGACTTATAGTAATTCCGTCTGGATTTGCCATGGGAATTAAATGAAAAGTCACTGAATTAAACAAATCTCTATATTTAATGCCACAATACTCCTCATTTTCATAATTCTTTAAATAATATTCTATTTGCTTCATAATTAATAAGGATGTTAAGTACTCTCTACCATGAATTCCTGCATGTATCAATACATTTTTTTTATTATTACTTTTTCCTAATATTACTTCATAAATATCTCTATCATCATGAGAAGTTCCAATTATATTTAACTCTATATTATTACTATATATTTTTTTGAAATATTGTAAATCTATAATCATCTTATCATAAGTATAATTTGATTTTGTTATATTTACTATTTTATGTTACCCCCCTAAAATGTTTATAATATATTTTATAATTTTTCTTTACTTTAGTTCACATTATAAAATATCAAGATAAATTACTATTGTAATTATGTATTTTTTTCTTATAAATGTTTAAAGTATTTCTTTTTCTTCGTATAATATATATTGAAGATTTATTTCAAGGAGGGGATAAAATGAAAAAACCACTAATAGCGATAGCTGGTGGGATAGTTAAGGATTCTAGAATAGAATTTGCAGGTGAAGATTATACTAGAATAAACAATAACTATCCAAGAGCAATTGCTGATGCTGGAGGAATTCCTGTTATTTTGCCTTTAATAAACAATATTGATATTTTACTTGATCAATTATCTACATGTGATGGATTACTACTTCCTGGAGGTATTGATGTTAATCCATTATCATATAAAGAGCTTCCTAAACCCCTTTTAGGAAATTGTAATGATTTAGTTGACTGGTATCATATTAATTTAGCCCAAAAAGCCCTTGAATTAAATATGCCTATTTTAGGAATATGTCGAGGATGTCAGATTCTTAATGTTTCCTGTGGTGGAACATTACATCAAGATATATCCTATGCTACAGATTCACCAATACTTCATAAACAAGAAAGTCACCTTTCAGAAAAATGTCACCCTGTGTATATAGAAAAAAATAGCATTTTACACGAAATATTTGGCAATAATTATATTGTTAATAGTGCTCATCATCAAGCAGTTAAAGAAGTGGCCCCTAACTTTAAAAATACTGCTATATCTCCAGATGGTATTATTGAAGCTATTGAAATGATAAATAAACCATTTGTAGTAGGTATACAATGGCATCCTGAAATGATGGCATCTAATGATTCCATAACATTAGATTTATTTAAAAAATTTATTTATAGTTGTAAAGATTAAAATTTTAACCTGTAACAAAATAATTTATATTTAATTTTGTTACAGGTCTATTTTATAATCAAAAAGAGAGCCAAATTTTGACTCTCTTTTTGATTATTTTGCTACTTTATAAGCATTTTTAAAATAAACTTTACCTAAAGATGTTACTAATATACCTTCAACATCATCATTCCATGCCATTACTGTTGTATAGAAATATATAGGAATAATAGGCGCTTCGTCCATTAATATATCTTCAGCTTTTCTTAATAATTCTTCTCTTTTTTCAAGATTAGTTTCAACTTTTGCCTGAGCTATTAAAGCATCATACTCTGAGTTGCTAAATCCAGAATCATTATTACCACCATCAGTTACCCACATATCTAAAAATGTCATAGGATCACTATAGTCGCCAATCCAACCATGTCTTGCAATTTGATATTCACCATTTTGCCTTGTGTTTAAAAATACTGCCCATTCTTGATTTGTTAATTCAACATTTATACCAACTTCAGCTAAATTTTGTTGCACTATTTGACAAACATCTTTATGAGAATCTTCTGAATTATACATTAACTCAATTGTTGGAAGTCCCTCTCCATTTTCATATCCTGCTTCTTTTAATAATTCTTTTGCTTTTTCAATATTACTTTCCATATCTTGTGGATCATAATATTCTTTATCAGAGAACTCTCCACCATCTGTTGATGGAATACCTAATGGTACAAAACTGTAGGCAGCAACTTGATCTGCTTTACCAACATTATCTATTATCTCTTGCCTATCAATGGCTAAACACATAGCTTGTCTTACTAAATTATTGCTTAAAGCCTTTTTAACATCATCGTTTATGTTATCTTGCTTACCAACATTAATTGCAAAGAAATACGTACCAAGTTTTGGGATTATTTTAACTACCCCTTCTCCTTTGCCAGGTTCAATTTCATTTGGAGGAACAGAGTTTACAACATCAAAGTTACCAGCTTTTAATTCAGAATAAGCAGTTGTTGTATCTGTTACTAACTTAAATGTTAATTTCTCTAATTTTACATTGTCTGCATCCCAATAATTTTCATTCTTTTCAAATACTAATTGATCTTTCATATCCCATTGTACTAATTTAAATGGACCATTTCCAATATATGTTTCAGGACTAGTAGCCCAAGTATCTGGATTAGCAGAAACAATATCTTCTCTTACTGGTGAGTAAGTTTGATGAGCTAGTAATTGAGTAAAGTACGCAGTAGGTGCTTCTAAAGTAACCTCTAAAGTATAATCATCTAATACTTTAAGACCAACTTCATCTGCTGAAACTTCACCATTATAATATTTTTCAGCATTTTTAATATAGAAGAATTGATAACAATATTCAGCTGCAGTATTTTTATCTATTCCTCTCATCCAAGCATAATAGAAATCATTAGCTGTAACTGGTTCCCCATCTGACCATTTACCATTTTCTCTTAACTTAAATGTATAAACTAAACCATCATCAGAAACTTCATAACTTTCAGCCGCCGCAGGTTCAGCTTCATTTTTATCATTTAACACCATTAAACATTCGAAAGCATTAACAATAACATTTGAACCATCTATAGCTGTATTAAGTAATGGATCAATTGTTTGTGGATCAGCACCTAGATTATAAATAATCTCCTGATTTCCTCCTGTAGAACTATTATTAGCTTTACTTTCTTCATTAAATGTATTATTAGTATTTCCACACCCAATGAACAAAGAGGTACTAATTGTTGCAGTTATTAACACTGCGCATAGTTTTTTTAGTTTTGAATTTTTCATTAAATTTGCCCCCTTAAGAATAAAAATATTTATTACAATTTGGATTAATAACTATTAAATTTCTATAAACTAATATTATTTAATATAAATAATATAGTTACTTTTATTCCCCAATAGTACTTTATAACTTATTAAGTACTTTAATATAATCTTAATCCTATTGTAGTTTTATTTTACTATATTAACCATAGAAGGTTATTATTTCTTTACATTATAATATTGAATATATAAAAAGGAAAGAGTTTTTTTAAAAAATTTAATTTTTTTTGTAGTTTATTAATATTTTAATAAGTTTTTGTTATTAAAATGATTAAAACATCAAATGTTTTTGAAGCTATTTATAAAAAAAAGATAATCGACTATTATTATTCATAGTGATTATCTACAATATAAATATAATTTCATTGTTTTTTTACTTTATCCATTTTATTTAGAGCTGTTACCACTAATGCAGAAATTATTACTAACCATATCATGAAATTAGTTGCATCTAAAAAATCATTTCTCTTATTCATATAACTAATAAAGGTTGCTACTTCTTTATTAGTAAATAATAATTCTGTTTTAAATATAATATAATATGCAACTAAAATAAAAATACTACATATTAGTGGTTTAATAAGCAATACTCTTTTCATATTTCCTCCATATGTAATTATTCTATAATAATGTATGTACACAGTATTAGATATATGTTTAGATAAATAAAAAACATTTTAAAATAGTAGTCTATTTTAAATTATATTATTTTTTAACAAATATTTTTTAAATTTTATTCATATAAATCAATAAAAGCTTTTGGAGGAGTTTTTATGCCAAATATATCTACTCATATTAATTTTCTAAGAATTCTAAAAAATAAATATTTTAATGAATTTGATATTAATTTTTTAACATTAGGTAGTATTGCTCCTAACTATTATGTTATTTTTAATGATATACCTAGAGGATGTTTGTCTCATTTTAAAGAAGATTCAAGTAAAAAATGTGATTTAAGTAAATTTAAATTAAATTTAGCTAATAAAAAGTTAAACTATTTAGAGAAATCATTTGCTATGGGATATTATACCCACCTTTGGCTTGATAACTATTTTAATGAAAATATTGAAAAACTTTTTATTTCCGACTATAATATTGAATATTTTGGATCTCATGTAATAATAAATGAAAATATTAAAAATTATGATATAAAATTAATAATTGATTTTATATCTAAAATAAATATAATAGATTCATCATTTACAGATTTTCTACCAATAAAATTAAATAAATCAATGAATATTTTTAATGATTTTAAGTATAAATGTCTAAATAAAAATTTTAATACATCTTGCCCTATAATTATTCATGAAAATGACTATATTAAATTTATTAATAGATGTTCAGATGTATTTTTAAAAGAATTTAATATTGAAAGTATAATTAAATCATAATCTTTAATATTTTTAGGAAAATCATGACTAACTCTAAAATCATATTAATCATGTTCATTGTTCTTTTTATTCTAAGCTTACCTACTTCATTTTTATCACCAAGTCCGGCTGTATCTATAAATAAAACTGGACCTAGTGATATAAGCTCAATTGCTTTCAAAACATGATCTGTTGTAGTTCCGGAAAATATTATACAATTGCAATTTGTTGCCCACAAATACTATTAATAAATGATGATTTTCCTACATTAGTTTTTCAGAATATTGTTATATTTTTTCTATTAGCATTTAGTGCACTATTCATATTGACCTCCTAAATATAAATGTCTCTTTGGCCTTCTTTTAATTTAATTACTCCATCATTAATAAATTTTCTTATAGAATCATTATTAATTTTTTCAGCTTCTTCCATCACTAATTTTTCTGCCTTTTTACATGTACTTTCATCACCATAATCTAATGCATATTCCATTAAAGTCATTAATGCATTTGGTTCGCACATTTTTTGAATCTCTCCTGTTTTTGCAAGTCCCATAAAGGTTTCCCCTGTTCTTCCCTTTCTATAACAAGCAGTACAATAGCTTGGTATATATCCTTCATCTAATAACCAATTTAAAACTTCTATAGGTGTTCTTTCGTCTGATGTTTTAAACTGCTCTATACTTTTTCCTTCTTCTCTTTGTTTATATCCACCTACACCTGTTGAAGAACCAGAGCTTACTTGAGTTACTCCAAATTTAAGTGCAACTCTTCTCATTTTTTCATCTTCTCTTGTAGACATAATTATACCTGTAAAAGGAACTGCTATTCTAATTATAGCAACCACTTTTTTAAACATTTCATCACTTAAAATATTAGGGAAATTTTCTAAGGTAACACCTTCGGCTTGTCTAAGTCTTGGAACTGATATAGTATGGAAGCCTACTCCAAATTCTTTTTCAAGATGTTCATTGTGCATCATTAATGATAAAACTTCAAATTTAGGATCTGATAATCCAAATAATACTCCTCCACCGACATCTTCAATTCCGGCTTTCATTGCTCTATCAAAAGCATTTAAATGATATTCATAACTAGATTTTAATGAGTTAGGATGCATTAAATCATAAGTTGGTTTATGATATGTTTCTTGGAATAAAATGTAGGTACCTATATTTGCATCTTTAAGCTTTTTATAATTTTCAACTGTAGTTGCTGCAATGTTTACATTAACTCTTCTTATATTTCCATTTTCATTTTGAGTTTTATAAATTGTATCTAAGCTCTCTAAAACATAATCTATTGGTGCATTTACAGGGTCTTCACCAAGTTCTAATGCTATTCGCTTATGTCCCATCTTTTCTAATATTTTAACTTCTTCTTTTATTTCATCTTGAGTTAACTTTCTTCTATTAAAACTATTACACTTTTTATAGCCGCAATAAACACAATTATTAACACAATAATCACTTATATATAATGGCGCAAATAAAACTACTCTTTTCCCATAAATAGATTTTTTTATATCTCCAGCAACTTTAAACATTTCTTTTTCTAATTCTTTATCCTCTAATTGAAGTAGTGCAGCAATATCTTTATGAGAAATTCCATTTTTCTTTCGTGCTTTTTCTAAAATGTTTATTATGTCTTCCCTAGTTGCCTTCTTTCCTTCTTCCAATAATTCATATACCTCTTCATGATTAATATACATAATTTTTTACACTTCCTTATTAATTTATTAAAAAATATTATCTATCCTAACTTTGTTGTTTTTGTTATTAATCAATTTATTATTTATCCTTGCTCTTTCATTATCACTTAATACTAAGGATATTTTTATTTAAATCGCCCTTTTAGCAATAGCTGTTTTTACTACCACTCCATCAATATTTCCAAGCTTACCTGTTAAACTATTTATTTCTTCTAATGTACCAATTACAGTAATACTTATAACTGAAATTCCTTCTTCAAATGGTATTCCCATTCTACCTTTTATACTTCCTCTAAAATTTGAAACTATATTATTAAATTTTTCTTGACACTCTTTTGGGTCTTCCAAGATTGCACTTATAACGGCTATTTTTCTCATAATTCTAACTCTCCATTATTTCTAGTATAAATAAAAAAGCTAGCTTTCTTAAGATTAAAAGAAAGCTAACTAAATAATATATATAAACGAAAAGAGGCATTTATATATATTTTAACTTAATTAGTAATAACTCTCTTTTAGATCAGACTTAACTTTTCTATCAGATTCTATTATTTTTTACATATTATAAAATTTTTGTAAATATATTCATGTATAAATCATATACCTATTCAAAATACTTGTCAACAAAATAGTTAAAATATTTACTAATTATATAAAATATTGTATAATTTTTATAAAAAATAAGGGGGTATATTTCTATGAATAAAACATTATTAAAATCTTTAGAAAAGTGCATATTATGGGGAGTAATTTGGGCTATTATTCTTTTTATTATTGCTAATATATTAGTGAATTTAAAGGGATTTTTACTAAAAGATGTACTTTTTATTGAAGGAATTATATTTATAATGTTAGGTTTATTTGCATGTATTGGAGGAAATCCAATGGGATTATCATTGCAATCAATGGGGCAAAATAATGCTCAGTATACTTCTAATGCTAATTTAGAAGTTTCAAAAATGGAAAGTATTAATAAATCTAATTTTAAAAATACTATAAGTGTTAGTATTAATACAGTATCATTAATACTGGCTGGTATAGTTTGCATAATAATTAATTATATAATATAAAAAATAGAGTTGAAAATTTCAACTCTATTTTTTATTAATTGTTCTATAAATTAAAATTTCACTCAAAATAAAATTTATAATCTATTTAGAACTATATATTTTATTTATATGATAATATATTAGGTAAAGAATTCTCTAATGCCTCTTTAGTCCACCCACATCTTCTTGCATAGTCTTCAGCTTGATCTTTATCTATTAAATTAGAATTAAAATATCTTGAGTCTTCTGAAGCAAAATATAATCCACATACTGAAGATACTGGATCCATCATATAATTTTCAGTAAGTTTTACTCCAGTTATATTTTCACCATCTAAAACATCAAATAATCTTTTCATTTGACTTTGATCAATAAGTGATGGATATCCAAAAGCAGGCCTTATTCCTCTATAGCTACCTTTTAATATTTCTTTCATACTTAAATTTTCATCTGGTGCATATCCCCAATAATCTTTTCTTATATCTTCATGTAGCTTTTCAGCAAAGGCTTCAGCTAATCTATCACATATAAGTTTTAACATAATTGAATTGTAAGAATCACCTTCTAATTCCAACTTCTTAGCATATTCATTTGCTCCAAGTCCCGCTGTTACAATAAATCCGCCAATATAGTCTTCTTTTTGTAACTCTTTAGGAGCAATAAAATCTGAAAGGCATAAATACTCACCTTTACTTTTTTCTCTTTGTTCTCTAAACAGATTTAATGTTGTAGCTAAACTCTTATCTTTATTATATATCTCAATATTATCTCCATTTGAATTGGCCTCAAAAATTCCAAAGACACCTTTAATATTTACAATATTATATTTTTCAATAAAATCTAACATTGTATTAGCATCATCAAGTATCTTTTTAGCTTCTTTTCCATAGTTTTGATCTTCTAAAATTTCTGGATATAACTTTTTCATTTCCCATGCTATAAAGAAGAATGTCCAATCAATATAAGGTCTTAAATCTGATACTTTATAATTAGTAACTTCTTTTATTCCAATAAAATTAGGTTTAGAAATATTTCTATTATTCCAATCTATTTTAAGTCTCTTTTCTCTAGCTTCTTCTAATGATATCATTTTCTTTTCATATTTATTATAAGTTAATGTTATTTCTTCATACTCTTCTTTAATAGACTTAATATACTCATATTTATTCTCACCCAAAAGATTTTTGCATATTTCAACTGTTTTTGAAGCATCATATCCATATACAATTGTGCCACTATAATTAGGAGCTATTTTTAATGCAGTATGTGGTTTGGATGTTGTAGCCCCTCCAATTATTATTGGTATATTTAAATTTCTTTTTTCCATCTCAGATACTATATGACACATTTCATCTAAAGAAGGTGTAATAAGACCACTTAATCCGATTATATCTACATTTTCTTTAATAGCAGTTTCTATTATAGCTTCACATGGAACCATAACTCCTAAATCTATTATTTCAAAGTTATTACAAGCAAGAACTACACCAACAATATTTTTACCAATGTCATGGACATCTCCTTTTACTGTTGCCAAGAGAATTTTTCCAGCTTTAGATGTGTCCCTTTGTTCTTTATCTTTTTCTATATATGGAAGTAAAAATGAAACAGCTTTTTTCATAACTCTTGCTGACTTAACAACTTGAGGTAAGAACATTTTCCCATCTCCAAATAGCTCTCCAACTTTAGTCATACCGCTCATTAATGGACCTTCTATAATATTAAGAGCCTTAGGATACTTGTTAACAGCTTCTTTTAAATCTTCATCAATATACTCAGTTATTCCTTTAATTAATGAATAACTTAATCTCTCATCTAAAGCATTTTCTCTCCATGCATTTTTATTATTTTGAACTGTATTAGTTCCATTTTTAAACTCTTCTGCTTTATCTAATAATCTTTCAGCAGCATCTTTACGTCTATTTAAAACTACATCTTCAACTAGGTTTAATAAATCTTTTGGAATATCATCATAAATTTGTATCATTCCTGGATTTACAATTCCCATATCCATACCTGCTTCAATTGCATGATATAAAAATACTGAGTGCATAGCTTCTCTTATAGTATTATTACCTCTAAATGAAAATGATAAGTTAGAAACTCCTCCTGAAACTTTAGCATATGGAAGATTTTCTTTTATCCATCTAGTTGCATTTATAAAATCAACAGCATAATTATTATGTTCTTCTATTCCTGTAGCAATTGCTAAAATATTTGGATCAAAGATTATATCTTGTGGCGGAAAATTTAATTTATTTACTAATAAATCATATGCCCTAGCACATATTTCTTTTTTTCTTTCAAAAATATCTGCCTGTCCATTTTCATCAAATGCCATTACTACAACCGCTGCTCCAAACTCTTTAACAACTTTTGCATGATTTAAGAATTCTTCTTCTCCATTTTTTAAAGAAATAGAATTTACTATAGGTTTTCCTTGAATACTTTTAAGACCAGATTCAATTACTTCCCATCTTGATGAATCTATCATTATAGGTTTTGAAGATATATCTGGTTCAGATGCTAATAGTTTTAAAAAATACTCCATTTCTTTAGCACTATCTAGTAATCCATCATCAAAATTAACGTCTATTATTTGAGCACCATTTTCTACTTGATCTTTTGCTATAGATAAGGCTTCTTCATATTTCTTTTCTCTAATAAGTCTTGCAAATTTAGCTGAACCAGCAACATTAGTTCTTTCCCCTATGTTTATAAAGTTATTTTCTTTACTACTTCTAACTATTTCAAGCCCACAATATATACTTTCTATTTTTACTTCAGGAATTACTCTAGGCTCTAATCCTTCTACAGCATCGGCTATTGCTTTTATATGAGCTGCTGTTGTTCCACAACATCCACCAACTATATTAACTTTCCTTTCTTCTGCTAATTGTCTTATAAAGCCTGCAGTTATATCTGGTAATTCATCATAGTCTCCTAAAATATTAGGTAATCCTGCATTAGGATAAACTGATATAAACATATCTTGAGTGTTGGCTAGCTCTTTTATAAATGGTATTATATCTTCTCCACCAAAGGAACAGTTTAATCCTATAGAAATAACATTTTCATTTCTAATTGATTGTGCAAAAGCATCTAATTTTTGACCAGATAAGGTTCTTCCTGATTTATCAGTTAAAGTACCTGAAATCATTATAGGAAGACTTTTTCCTTTCACTTTGTAAACATTATTTGCAGCAACTATAGCAGCTCGAGCATTTAATGTATCAAAAATAGTTTCTATTAATAGACAATCTATTCCACCATCCATAAGTGCAGAGATTTGTTCACTATAAGCTTCCACAAGTTCATCAAAACTTATATTTCTATAACCAGGATTTTCTACATCTGGTGATAGCGATGCTGTTTTATTAGTAGGTCCTACAGAGCCTGCAACGAACCTTGGTTTACTTGGATTTTTGTCTGTAAATTTATCAGCTATTTCTCTTGCAAGCTTTGCTGATTTATAATTTAAATCATAAACTAAATGAGCTAATCCATAATCCTCCTGAGAAATACTATTTGAACTAAATGTATTTGTTTCAATTATATCTGAACCAGCTTCTAAAAATCCCCTATGTATTTTTTTTATAACTTCAGGTTTTGTTATAGATAATAAATCATTATTACCTTTTTGTTCTTTATTAAAATTTTTAAATAGTGCCCCTCTATAATCTTCTTCAGTTAACTTAAAGCTTTGTATACTCGTTCCCATAGCCCCATCTAGAACTACTATTTTCTTTTTTAAAATATCAATTAAATTGCCCCTATTCATTTGCTTACCTGCCTTTACTTTTGAATTTTAGAATAATTATACATTTCTTTGCTTTTATTTACAATATATATTCTTTAGCATACCTTACAATATTTTTTATTTATAAATAAAAAAAGATTATATTTAATAATAAATAATCACTAAATATAATCCCTTATTTCTATAAATAATATTAAATTTTATTATCTACTTTAAACTTTTTATAAAATGAAAATATACCTGAGCCTATTATTCCCAAAACGCCTCCAAGTGCAAAGAAAAATAAAACATCTCCTGCTAAAGAGCCAATTATTATTCCTACCCCAACTCCACTAGCTAATCCTTTTGTTAAATATTCATAATCTTTCTCTGATAAAATTAATTTCTTCCACACGTCTATTACACCCCATAATTATAATCCAAAATTTAATTTATATTTATTAGACGTATACATTACATAAAAAGTTCCATTAATTTCTTTATTTTTTTATCTTACATAAAATTTATATTATAACTATGAAAGATTAACACATATTAAATTTCTCATCTACTAATTCCTCTAGAATTTCTGCTACATCTTCTACACAACCTCTACAAGAACGTAAAACAGTTCCTGTAGTAATACCTTTTAACTCTTTACATATAACTGAAGTATTTTTTTCCTTAAATCTTCTTTCAATTTCATTTAAAAGTTCCATATCATCTTTAATTGGTTCTGCAGGATTTTCTGAATTTACATTTCCATTTAAATAATTAACTATTACATATGCTCCCATTATAGCTCCACATACTTTATATGCTCCACCACTATATCTTCTAACAATTTCTTTCATTGTAACTTCATCTACATCAACCAAATCACAAAAAGCACATGCTACAGCTTGAGAACATGTATATCTATTACTATGCAGCTCTATTGCTTTGTTTTTTCTTATTCCCATTTTAAATCATACCTCTCTTTTATCTTTACTTCACTTAATATTATATATATCTTTTTTATAATTGTCACATTAATACTTTTTTTATAAAGTATTCTAACATTTTTGACTATATCAAAGATTTTAAATAAATATCAATTTTTAATTGTTAACTATATTATATATTTTGGTTGACAAAATATTTTTAGATCAATATAATTTTTGTAGGAGGTAATTTATTATGTTAAAAAGTAAAGTTTTAAAAGTTTTAGAAGAAAATAAAGGAAAAATAGTTTCTGGTGCTGAAATAGCCAAAGCTTTAAATATATCAAGAACTTCAATTTGGAAAGTCATAAATTCATTAAGAAATGATGGATATGCTATTAATGCTGTGACAAATAAGGGTTACTCCCTAGCAGATAATACTGATCTTATATCTAAGGAAGGTATTTCTTTATATTTAAATAAAGAATTTTCAAATATAGAAATATATACTTATAAAACAACTACTTCTACCAATGAAGTTGCAAAAAAATTATCTTTAACTGGAGCTAAACATGGGACAGTTGTTATTTCAGAAGAACAAACAGCTGGTAAAGGTAGAATGGGCAGATCATTTTACTCTCCAGCTAATACAGGTATTTATATGAGTATTATATTACGCCCAAATCTAACAGCAATGGATTCAGTACTAATTACAACATCCTCATCTGTAGCTATATGTGATGCAATACATAAAGTTACAGGTATAGAATGTCAAATTAAATGGATAAATGATATTTATATAAATTATAAAAAAATAGGAGGTATTTTAACTGAAGCCTCAACTAATTTTGAAAGTGGAACTATTGACTACTTAATTTTAGGAATAGGAATTAATTTTAACAATCCTAAAGATAATTTTCCTGATGATCTTAAAGAAATTGCAGACTCTCTTTATAAAGGTAATAGTAATGGTATAAATAGAAATATACTTTGTGCAGAGATACTAAATAATATTTTAAGTATTATTCCAAAGATTAAATACTATGACTTTATTCAAGAATATAAAAAAAGAAGTATTATTTTAAATCAAGAAATAATGTATACAAGTGGAGGAATTTGTTCTAAAGGGAAAGCTATAGATATAAATAATGATGGTTCTTTAGTAATAAAACATGATGATGGTTCTATAAAAATATTAAACTCAGGTGAAGTAAGCATCAGGAGTTTGAACTAAATGAAAAAGCTAACTACAAAATCACTTATTTTATGTTCACTTTTTGCTTCGTTAATTGCAGTTGGAGCTTTTATTAAAGTTCCAATACCAGTAGTTCCATTTACATTGCAAGTTTTATTTACAACATTAGCTGGATTATTATTAGGCCCAAGACTTGCTGCTATTTCGGTAGGTATTTATTTATTAGTAGGTTTAGTTGGTGTTCCTGTTTTTACTCAAGGTGGAGGCCCTAGCTATATACTCCAACCTACTTTTGGATACCTAATTGGATTTTTATTTGGAACTTATGTAACTGGTTATATTGCACATAAAAGTTCTAAACATTCTTTAAAAGGGCTTATATATGCAAGTCTAGTTGGTCTAGCTATAGTTTATATTTTTGGAACGGTTTATTATTATTTCATAGCAAATTATTATTTAAACTCACCTATTACTGCTAGTGCTGTAATACTCTATTGTTGTCTTGTATTTCTCCCTGGTGATATTACTTTATGCATTGTGAGTTCACTAATTGCGAAAAGAACTATACCTGCAATAAAGGAGCAAGTACTTTCAAATGAATTTAAAAAATAAATATACTAATATAAAAAATACTGGAACTGTCTTATTTATTTTTTCGATAATTCCAGTATTTTTATCACTAATTATTTAATTCATTTATTAATTCCTTAACAGTAATAATTTTATCTAATTTATATGCATTTTCACCACAAAATATAAGTGAATTATTAACATCCCCTTTTGCTGCACGTACTAAAGCACCTGTTATACAATAAGGTATAGTTGCCATATCACATTTTTTTAAGCATTTATAACATTTATTTATTTTTTCATTTGTTAACTTTCTTTCTTCCATAAATTTATTACTTATAGCTCGTCCTGGCATACCAACTGGACTTTTTACAATCATTACATCTTCTTTTTTAGCATTTACATACGCCATTTTAAAATTAATATGAGCATCACATTCTTCAGTAGCTACAAATCTTGTTGCCATTTGAACTCCAGAACACCCTAAATTTATATAGTGATTAATATCATCTCTATTATAAACACCACCTGCAAATATTACTGGTATTTTCTTATTATATTTATCTTCATATTGTTTTACTATTTCAATAATTTCAATTACTTCTTTGTCGTAATCTTTAGATTGGTACTCTTTTAAGATTTCACTAGAAAACCCTAGATGTCCACCGGCCTTTGGCCCTTCAATAATTACCATATCTGCAGTTCTTCCATAACGTCTATCCCACATTTTTAAAATTACACTAGCTGATTTTGGTGGTGATACTATAGGTACTAATTTTATATTTGACCCTTCTGTAAACTTTGGTAAATCAGTAGGCAATCCAGCACCTGATATAATTAAATCAGCACCATTATCAATTGTGCATTTTACATACTCTTCATAATTCCTAGTAGCACACATAATATTAACACCAATTATTCCACCATTTGATATTTCTTTTGCTTTTTTTATATGTTTACCTAATGCCCTAATATTAGCTGTTAATGAATCTTTTTCAAAATCATCTTCTAAAAAGCCAGGTTGTGCTGCTGATATTACTCCTATTGCTCCTTCTTTTGCAACTGCTCCTGCAAGTGAAGATAAGCTTACACCAACCCCCATTCCACCTTGTATTATTGGAACATTTGCTACTAAATCTCCTATAATCAATGAATTTAATTTCATATATTAACCCTCCTGATTCTTCAAACTAATTTAAGTAGTTTTTATAACTACATAGTATAATGTAAGTATATATAAGATGAAGATAGCTGTCAATATATATTAATCAAATATTTTGATTGTAAAAATATTTTTCAAAAAAGCTAAGGAAATCCTTAACTTTATTTTTTAAACTTATATAGTTAATATTTAAAATGTTTAAAACATTCAAACATATCTCTGTAAAAATTTTATATAAAATAGTACCAGTAAATAATACATTGGAAAATATGTATTATTTACTGGTACTTATCTATTTATAATATTAATTTTTCAATATTATTCTAAACTCTGTTCCTTTACTTCCATCAACTAACTCTATACTTCCATTATGTTTTTCTATTATAGCCTTAGTTATAGCTAGTCCTAAACCAGTTCCACCTGTAGATGTTCTTCTAGCTTTATCTTCTCTTACAAATGCATCAAATATTGTTCCTCTCACCTCATTGTTAATACCTTTTCCATCATCTGAAATCCTAATTTCTATTCTATCTTCATATTTTAATGATATCACAGACAATGTTGTACTTTTTTCATTGTATTTTATAGCGTTATCTATTAAATTACTTATTGCCCTTGTAAATTTAACTTCATCAATATTAATTAAATATTCCTCTTCAGAAATATCAAAATCATAATTAAATTCTTTCGATTCTAATTCTGGAATATAATAAGCAACAATTTCTCTTAAAATTTCATTCAAATCTAGCATTCTAGTATTAAGCTTATAGTCCATACTATCTAATAAAGAGAATTCAAATAAATCTGTTATAATTTTAGTTGCCCTTTTTGAGTTTCTATTAATTATATTTAAATACTCATTTTTATCTTCCTCTGTTAATTTATTAGAATTAGTTAATATTTCGCTGTAACCTAATACAGCTGACATAGGGTTTTTCAAATCATGTGAAATATGTAATATTAATTTATTTCTTTCTTGTTGAAGCCTCTCATTTTCCTCTTTTTCAAGTTTTATTGCTTCACTCATTAAATTAAATCCATCTGCTAACTCTTTAAATTCATTGTCTTTTTTTATATTAACACATTCACCATAATTACCTTTAGTTATTTCTTTCATTCCATTATTTAAAATATTTATTGGTTTAATAAATTTTCTTGCTGCCCACTTTGCAAATAAATATAAAATAATTAAAAGCAATATTATATTTATAACTATTAATGCTATTATTTGATTCTTATTTCCTGTTAATGGATTATAATTATTATGTTTGTTTATATTTTCATAAGGCACACCAAATACTACCAACTTAGTATCATCTTTTAAAAATCTATATGAAACTGAATATTCAATTCCTTCCTCACTAGTTATTATAGTGCTATCTAAATCTATCATAGTTAGCATACTTTCTAATACCTTTATAGCAGAGCTTGATTCTTTTCCAGAGTATAACTCAAAATCTAATATCTTAAGATAGTCATCTAAAGTTATCTCTTCAAACTCCTTTATTAAATTTCCTCGACTAAATTCTATATTATTATTTTCATCTATTACTATTAAAAATCCATTTATCTCTTTCAAATCTTTTTCACTTATCATTTCATAGTTATTTGCTAGTCTGTAATTAATAACTTCATACTTTAGTGTTGATGGTAAAAATAAATAAGTAATATATATCATAAATGTAATAGCGAACATAATAATCATTATTAAAATAAGAGTAATATACCCAATAAAATAATTTTTAAATAATTCTTTAGCAACTCCTGACTTAAATCTTCTTTTTCTCATTTAATTCACCACTTCAACTTTATATCCAATTCCTCTTATAGTTTTTAAATATTTAGGAGTCTTAGGATTCTCCTCTATCTTTTCTCTTAAATGACTTAAGTGTACTAAAAGAGTATTATCATCTCCAAAATACTGTTCATCCCATACCTTTTCATAAATTTGTTTTTTAGTATATACTCTACCTGGATTGCTCATTAATAAATCTAATATTTTAAATTCCTTAGGGTTTAAATCAATTTTCAGTTCATTTTTATATACTTCAAACTTTTCCTTATTTAATCTTAATTCTCCTAATTTTATTTCAATTGATTCTTCTTTATTTTTTATATATTTATAGCAACGCCTTAATTGAGCTGAAACTCTTGCAGTTAATTCGATTGCATTTATAGGCTTAACTATATAATCATCAGCACCTAATCCTAATGCAAGGACTTTATCAGTATCTCTTGACATTGCAGTTATAAAAATTATTGGAATGATAGATAATTTTCTTATTTCTTCCATTACAGTTATACCATCAATATTAGGCATCATTATATCTAATAAAGCTAAATGGATTTCTTGCTTTTTAAATGCCTCTAAAGCTTCTATTCCATCCTTACACTCAATTACATCATAACCTTCTTTTTTCATATTTAAAGCTAATAATCTTCTTATATCATCTTCATCTTCAGCAATTAAAATTCTCATTATTTACTCTCCTCATCTTCTAAAATAAATATTTTCTATTGATCTCAATGTTTTCTCCTTATATATTATTGCCATAAATCCTATACTTAAATTAGACAATCTATATTAATCATTATTCATTCTTTAACTCAGCATTTTTATCATAACATTCTTTAGCTAAATCAGGCATATTATTATTTTCATAAATTAAAGCTAATTGCCACCATAATCCATCTTCTTTTGGATGTTTTTCAATACTATTCTTTAAAAAATCTACAGCCTTTTCAAATCCACTATTAATCTCATAAAGTGAAGATAAGAATTCATAAGCTCTAATATCATCATCATTATACTTAATATACTCTTCCAAGCATTGAATTTTAACATCTATATTTTTATTTAAATCAGATCTACTAATTGCATAATATTCACTATCATATATGTTATAACTTTTACTTACTTCATTTTCAAATTCATCTAAAGATATTTCCATAACTTCATTAAAACTTTCATTAAAAGTTTTAATTTTACATTTTTCAATCATTTCATTTATTGCACTTTCACTACTAATCTGAATTATTTTATGAATTAAATATGTACTTTGAGCAAATAACCTTGAATTTTCTTCACTTTCACTAGCTTCACTCCATACATTGCTATCATCTAATTCCTTCAATGGTAAAAAAATTGATGTTTCATAAATTGGTTCGGCCATTGAACAATAATACTCTTTAAGTCCATTTATAAACCAAATAGGAAAAATGTCTTCACTTAAATTATTATCCTTTAAAAAATTTTCAATTACATGGTTATAATATAAACTAAACAACTTTTCTTTAAAACTCATAGCCTGCATAACAAATGATCCATCATCAAATTTTTCTACTTTATGCATATCTCGGATAATTTCTCTAAATACATCCTCAACATTCATATATATTGTATTTAATGTTTTACTATAATATCCTGCACCATCTCTTTGAGGATCTCCTATACTTAGTCTATTCTTAAATACATCTTTATTGAAATCTAATTGAATTGTAAGTTCTGATTTAGGAATATAAGAAAATAATTCACTTGCTTTTAATTCCATCTCATCTAAATATGTGAATAATAAAGGTAATATTACTTTTGATTCTTCATTATGCAGTATTTTATAGTTTTTATATTCAGTTTCTTTAAATTGATTTTTATATTCTTCATCTTCAAATTGTGAATAATATATTTCATTTATTTTAATTTTAATATTTTCTTTTCCGCTAGTAGTATTAGCATAAAAAGTACCTGTTCCTATAACAACTACAATACTTGTACCTATTATAAGTTTTAACTTATGTTTTTTTATTTTATTAATCATAGCTCCCCCTAAATATTTGTCATTAAAAATTTTTGATATTTTTATATTAGTTATCTTAATACTATCATAATATATCATAATTAACCTGTTATTATATAAACATTAAATTAACCTTAAATTAATAATATGTATAAAAAAAATCACACGTGAATCAACTATAATTACACATGTGATCTTAAAATTTACAACTTAAATATAAAATTCTTCTGCATATTGTTGTTTCATTCCATAATTACTACTATAAATAACAATACCATTCATTACTTTCCTTATCTCATAATTCATTTTTAAATTCTCATGTTTTAATTCTATTTTAATCCTGTAATATTCCTCTAATTATCTCGTTATGCACTGAAAAAGAGGCATAGCTATTCAAGCTATATCTCTCTTATGTCAATAATTTCATTAATATTATCTATAATATAATCAGCATCTTTAAGTTCATCATTATTTCCATAGCCATAACCACAACCAATAGAAAAGTACCATCATAATCAAAAATAATGTATTTCATAGACTAAAAGTTCTTTAAAAGGTTAGCCATTTCAATAGCTGTAACTGCTGCATCATATCCCTTATTCCCCGCCTTAGTACCTGCTCTTTCTATAGCTTGTTCTATAGTATCTGTAGTTAATACTCCAAATATTACTGGCTTTTCAGTTTGAAGTGCTACACTTGCAATTCCTTTTGATGCTTCTGCACAAACATAATCAAAATGAGGAGTTGATCCCTTTATAACTGCACCTAAACAAATTACTACATCATATTTATCATTTTTAGCCATTTTCTTTGCTACTAATGGTATTTCAAATGCCCCTGGAACCCATGCAACATCTATATTATTTTCCTCTACTCCATGTCTCTTTAACCCATCTAAAGCTCCACCTAATAACTTTGATACTATAAATTCATTAAATCTTCCTACTACTATTCCTACTTTAATCCCTTGTGCCACTAAATTTCCTTCTAATATTCTCATTTCTTCTTCCTCCTAAATTTTTATTTATTTTATATAATTTTTAATTTATAACTTGTACTACATTTTTTTGATTGAATCCGTATTTTTCTAAAAGTAATATAAAATATACTTGTCCATTAGTTTTACTATAAAACTCTCCCAATTTTAAAGCATATGTCCAAGTTTTTCTTTTTTAGTTTGTAAGTAAAACTCATTTTTTTCGTTGTGATTCATTTTAATTGGAACTCTATTTACAATTTCTATGCCATAACTTTCTAATCCATCTATCTTTCTTGGATTATTAGTCATTAAATTAACTTTAGAAACACCTAAATCTTTTAAAATTGCAGCTGCAACATCGTAACTTCTCATATCTGCCGGAAAACCTAACATTTCATTTGCTTCTACAGTATCAAATCCTTTATCTTGAATTGAATAAGCCTTTAATTTATTTATAAGTCCTATTCCTCTTCCCTCTTGTCTCATATAAAGTAAAATTCCACAGCCTTCTTCAGCAATTCTCTTCATAGCTGCATCATATTGTTCTCCACAATCACATCTCTTAGAGCCTAGAGCATCTCCTGTTAAACATTCAGAATGTACTCTAGTTAAAACTTCATTCTTTTCATTTATTTCACCCTTAACTAAAGCAACATGATGTTCACCATTTAACTTATTTATAAAGCCAACCATTTTAAAATCGCCATATCTAGTTGGCATTTTAGTTTCTACTACCCTTTCTACTAAAGTTTCTTTTTCCTCCATCTTTCTTCTATATTCAATTAAGTCTTTAATTGTAATTATTTTTAAATTATGCTCATTTGCAAATTTTATTAAATCTGGTGTTCTAGCCATAGTCCCATCATCCTTCATAATTTCACATATAACTCCAGCACCTTTTAATCCAGCAAGTTTAGGCAAGTCTACTGCTGCTTCTGTATGCCCATTTCTTTCTAATACTCCACCTTTTTTAGCTATTAAAGGGAATACATGTCCCGGTCTCCTAAAATCATCTGGTTTTGAGCTTTTATCTAATACCTTTTGAATTGTTAGAGCCCTTTCAAAAGCAGATATACCCGTAGTTGTATCAACATGATCAATAGCCACGGTAAAAGCAGTTTCATGATTATCTGTATTTTTTTCAACCATTGGTCCTATTTTTAGGTTCCTTAATATTTTTTCTTCAACTGGCATACAAATAAGTCCACGTCCATACTTAGCCATAAAATTTATAGCTTCACCTGTAACTTTCTCTGCTGCCATTAATAAATCGCCTTCATTTTCTCTATTTGGATTATCAACAACAATAATAATTTTTCCTTCCTTTATATCTTTAATCGCATCTTCAACTGTATTAAATTTATACATATTTACATACTTCCTTTCACTTTAGAAGAATCCATTTATCTTTAAAAAATCTTCTGTTATTGATTCACTTTCATTACATTTATCCATAGGTGCAAGCCCCATAAGCTTTTCAACATATTTAGAAATAACATCACATTCAAGATTAACCGTATCACCGTTAGTTTTATTTAATAATGTAGTTTCCTGTGCAGTATGTGGTATTATTGAAACTTTAAAACTTTTATCATCTACATATGCAACTGTTAAACTTATACCATCAATTGTTATTGAACCTTTTAAAACTATATATCTTAAAATATCATTTGTAGTTTTTATAGTAACCCAAGTAGCATTATCTTCCTTTACTAATGAAATAACTTCACCAGTTCCATCTATATGTCCACTTACAATATGACCACCTAATCTGCTTTGTAACGTCAATGCTCTTTCTAAGTTAACTTTACTTCCTACTTTTAAATCTCCTAAATTACTTCTTCTTAATGTTTCAGCCATAATATCGGCTTCAAAACTATTTATTTTTAAATCTGTTACAGTAAGGCATACTCCATTAGTACAAATACTATCTCCTACCTTTGTACTCTCTAAAACCTTATTTGCTTTAATTAATAATTTTGAAGATTTACTACCTTTTTTAATTTCCTGTATAACACCTAATTCTTCAATTATACCTGTAAACATATAATCATCACCTAACCTATATACCCTTCAACTAAAATATCTTCATCTACAATATTGGTAGTAATATATTTTAATTTAAAAGCATCCTTTAATTTATCTATTCCTCTCCCACCTACTGATGTTTTAGAAGATTCTCCACCTATAATTTTAGGAGCTATATAAACCATTACCTTATCAACTATATTTTCTTCTAAAGCTGAATAATTAAGAGTTGATCCACCCTCTAATAGAATACTATCTATACCTAATTCTCCAAGTTTTTTAATAAGCTCACTTAAATCAACTTGTCCATTCTTTTCTTCTATAATTATCACCTGAATATTCTTCTTTAATAACTCTTGCATACTATTTATATTGGCTCTTTTAGTTGTTGCTATTATCGTTTTATCATCTTTGTTTTGTAATACTTTAGAATCCATAGGTATTTTTAATGTACTATCAACAATAATTCTTATTGGATCATTTCCATTTTCTATTCTGCAAGTTAATTCTGGATTATCTTTAATTACAGTATTTACTCCTACCATAATTGCTGAAAGTTTATTTCTTAAATTATGAACTTCTAATCTTGATTTTTCAGAAGTAATCCATTTGGATTCACCAGTTCTTGTTGCTATTTTTCCATCTAAAGACATTGCAGTTTTTAATACTACAAAAGGATTTTTAGTTAATATATATTTTATAAATATCTCGTTAAGCTTTTTACATTTATCTTCTAATACACCAACCTTTACTTCTATACCAGCCTTTTTTAATTTATCTACTCCATTTCCACTAACTAATGGATTAGGATCAATCATTCCAATAACTACTCTCTTAATCTTACTTTGAATTATTTTATCTACACATGGTGGTGTTTTACCATAATGAGAACACGGTTCTAAAGTCACATACATAGTAGCTCCACTTGGATCTTCCTTTAAACTTTTAAATGCATTTACTTCAGCATGTCCTTCTCCATACTTTTCATGATATCCTTCTCCAATTATAGTTCCATCCTTAACAATTACAGCTCCAACCATTGGATTTGGATTTACTTTTCCTTCACCTTTTTTAGCTAATTCAATGGCTAATTTCATAAACTTTTCATCCAAATTTATCACCTCACAATGAAATTAATTTAAATTTAATAAACCTTTCAAAAAATAAAAGCCCTGAGATTTTTACTCAGGGCTTTTATTTTACAATTACTTTTATATTATTAATTTATTTACAATTAGATTTAATAAAAATACTTAATAAATATAACTATAAAAAACAAAGTTTATAAAAATAAATCATATAAATTTTGTGAAAATATAAAAGCTCTGAAATATAAAATATTTCAGAGCGTAAATACACAAAACTAATATAGTAATTAAAAATACTATATTTTCATTTATCTTCTTTCATCCAGACTTTACTGTCGGCCTCGGAATTTCACCGAATCTGCTAAAATAGCTCGCGGGCTTTACCGCCGGTAGGGAATTTCACCCTGCCCTGAAGATTTATTAAATTATAATTAAATATTATTACAGATGCTATTTTTTGTCAATAATTATTTAATTTGTATTTTACCTAATAAAATTTGTTCTTTCTACTGGAACTAATTCTGGAAGTGGTACATTTTTAGCCGCTTCTTTACACTTAATTAAATAAGCCATATTTCTAGCTAATACCTTCATTGTTCTAATACCTTCTAAATCTTGTACAACTTCTTCCGGAGTATTTCCATGTATTTGATTCCAATAAACAGATGATACTATAGGCATCTCATTTATAGTAAAATATTTATTTAATTGATCAAAGGCAGCACTAGCCCCACCTCTACGACATGAAACAATACTAGCTCCAAACATATGTCTTAAGTAATTTTTGTCTGTTTAATAAAAAAGCCTATCTAAAAATGAAGTTGCTGCTCCACTTGCAGCTGCATCTATTACTAATATTTTTCTATTATGCTTTGAGTTCCATAATCTCCGAATCCATTTTTCTCAAGTTCTTCATACATTTCTAATACTTTATTAAGAATAGGCAAATTTTCACCTTTTTCTTCCATAACTTCCTTAGCTATTTTCATATCCTTAATAAAATGTTTATTAAAGAATCCAGGTGCATAATCTTTTTCAATCATCTTATACCCATTGTTTTGAAGTTGCCAGCTTCCGGCAGCACCTTTTGATATAGCATCTAAAACAGTTTTAGGATCTAAACCTGATTTTTTAGCATAGGTAATTGATTCTGCTACTGCCGCTACTGTACCTGCTATAGCAACTTGATTACATGCCTTACAGTTTTGTCCACTACCTGCTTCACCTAGATAAATTATATTTTTACCCATACATTCAAATATACTATACATATATTCAAAATCTCCTTTATTTCCACCTACCATAATTGATAATGTAGCATTTTGTGCACCAATATCTCCACCTGAAACAGGTGCATCTAAAACATGAAATTTATCACCTAATTCATATAATTTTTTAGCAAGAATTGGTGATGAAGTAGTCATGTCAACTAAATAAGCACCTTCCTTTGCATATTTAAAAATTCCATCTTCACCTAAATATACTTCTTCAACATCTTTTGGATATCCTACAATAGTAAATATTGCATCTGCATTTTTTACACATTCTTTAATACTATCTTTAACATCTATTCCAAATTCCTTTAATGGTTCACACTTTGAAATTGTTCTGTTAAAAACAGAAACATTATGTCCATTCTTTGATAAATTTTTAGCCATAGCACTTCCCATGACTCCAGTTCCAATCCACGCTATATTCATTTTTTACCTCCATATTTAACAATATTATATATTTTTCACACTATTATAATGATTTTATCATTTTCAACAAATATTTTCCATTCTTTCTAAGTACATATGTAAAATATATAAAAATCTCTGAATTTCAAATTAGCTATTTCTAAAATAAAAAACTCAAGAAATTTTTTAAATTCCTTAAGTTTTTTATTTAATAAATTATTTTTTATAGAATTGAATTTAGTAATAATTTTATTAATAAAATTTATAATTAAAATCAATAGAAAGTAATTACTAACTAATCACTTTTTATTGCTTCTATAATATACGTAAATATATTAAATTATAACTCCTATTTGATTAAATTTTAATTTTAAAAATAATTAAGATTTAATCAAATAGAACTTTCCAATTTTCATCGTTTTTTGCTTTAAAGCACATCTCTATTTGCTCAAAATTAGATTTTTCATTAGAAAGGTTAGGTAAATTATCAAGTGAAAAATATCCTATTTCTGTAGTCTCAATATTTTCAACAAACTCTCCACCAATAAGATCGCATTGAACAAAAACCTTACATATTCCATAAGGATAAAGTGGAGTATTATGCTTATTTCTATCTTGAATAGCTATAATTTTCTTAGCAACAACATCAAGACCAGCTTCTTCTTTTACCTCTTTTATAGTATTTGATTCTATTGACTCCAATACATCAACCCAGCCACCAGGTAATGACCAAGTACCACTTTTTTCATGTACCAATAGTATTTTCCCATCTTTAAAAATTGCTGCTCTAGTGTCTAATTTAGGGGTTTGATATCCTTCTTCGTTACAAAACAAGTTTTTAATTTTATTAACTGGAATTTCAGTTTTATAACTTAACATTTCAGCTGCAATATTCCTTAACTGTTCATATCGTTCTTTATCATATACATCCTTAGTATATGTTAATCCACATTGGGAAATGCTTTGTATTTCAATAGCCCATTTTAACCATGGTTCTTTTAAAAATGTATTATTCATAAATCCTCCAATTATTAAGCTTCCTATTGAAACTTTTTATACCTAAAATATTATTTATAACCTATATTATTATGATCAATTTCATGTTTTATTATTTTTCTTCAAACCTTTTTGAATTTAATACTCTATATTATTATCATTGCACCATTTAATAGCTAGATTTCTTTCAGCTCCTTCTCTATAATCATACCAATCATTAATAAGACCTTCATTTTCAATTGATTGTCTTAATTCTCTAAAGGAATCTTTATTATTTAATATTTTATTTTTTAATTCTGATTCTTCTATATTATTACAAAACTCAATCATCATACCATACTCATTAATATCCTCATGAGATGGAAGCTGAATATAATCACTTGGATTTTCTCTAAAATCATTAATAGAGAGTATAAGTTCTTTTTCCCATTCTTCAAAGCTGTCTAAATTATGTATATCATCAGCTTTATAAGTTGCAGTGCTACTATCTTCTATATAAATTATAATTCCTGTCTTTTTGTTATAGTAATGTTGTAATAGTTCGCCTTCAAATTCTATACATTCTATTACATCGTTTAAATCTACTTTTAATTTATTATTCAATTATAATCACATCTTTCTTATTTATTACTTATTATTCTTAATTAAAATTAATTACCATCATTATATTAAATTATTCATGGTATCTCAATAAAATATAAAAAATAATCATATCTAAATTATGTATATAATTTAGATATGATTAAAACTTCCTGTTATATATTATTTAAATATAATTATTATAAAAATATGATGATTACCTCATACCCCTATATATATTATACTCTATTTGTAACTTTTATATTTTTAGATACTGATTTTAAAATTGTTAATACAAGTAAGACTGTAATACTTTTATCTAATAAATCAAATAATATTTGTGTAGAAAATATACTTGCTACTATGTTTACTCCAGCCTCTTTTAAATACATTACAATAAAAGAAGTACCTGAAGAAGTTATGCCACCAAAGACAAAAGCTGAAATTAATGATGCCATAAGTGATCCCATTACAGTTGTTATTATAATTCCTAAAATCAAAAATTTACCTTTAAATAAATTCTTTTTATAACATATACCTGCCACTAAACCTATAATTACTTGAACTGGAATAAAATATAGTGAGTATGGGTCAAAAGTTAATCCATTAATTAATGAAGTTACTATTCCTGTTAACATTCCACCAATAGGCCCAAATAAAAATGCTGATAAAAAAGTTCCTATTGTATCAATAAATATTGGTAACTTCAATGCTACAGCAATAAAAGCGCCAATTATATTAAGTACAACTGCTATAGACATAATTGTAATTTTAAAAGTATTAGTTTTTTTCATAGTAAAATCTCCCTATTATTTATACTTTAATTTAGTTAACTCCATACTTAGGATTATTAAATACTATTTCAATATTCTTTTTACTATCTGGAAATATTCTTTCAAGAAACATTTTCATAAATCTTTTAGAGTCTACTTTTGTTAATATACGACCATTATGCTCTTTTCTATAAAAATTTCCTACATCAACTAAAGTTTGTCCTACTGCAATTCCATCTGTAACTATATCTAAATAAGATGTAAAACCTTCGCAAAGAGTTCTATCTATAAAATATGCTACTGCTAAGGGATCATTTATTACACATCCTAAAGTTCTTTCCTGATTCCAATGAAAATCAACATAAAACCTTGTTATATCTACAATAAAATTAGCTACATCTCCTCCAATTTGATTAATAAGTTCTATAAGATTAGGTGTTAATATTATTTCTCTAGTAACATCTAATCCAACCATTGAAAATGGTACTTTACTCTTATCAAAAACTTCTTTAACCCCATGAGGATCTACCCAATAATTAAACTCTGCAACTTGTGAACAATTTCCATGAGATCTAAAAGCCCCTCCCATTGAAACTATTTCATTTATCATATTAAATCCTTCTTCATCTCTTTCTATTGCTGTTGCCAAATTAGTTAATGGACCTAATGCAATTATACTTATATCACCTTTCCTTGCATTTTCTAAAATGAAGTCAACACCACCATAATTAACTTGTACATCAGCTTCTTCATAATTAGTTTCACCAAGACCATCTTCTCCATGTGTATCTTGAGCTGTTATAAGTTCTCTTACTAAAGGAATTTCTTCACCTATATATACTGGTATATCTTCTCTATTCATAAGCTTTAATACCTTTAATGAATTTTTTGCACCTTGATCTGCTTTTACATTACCTGAAACTGTAGTAATCCCCACAATTTCTAGTTCAGGTGAATTCAATGCTAAAATTAAAGCTAATGAATCATCTATACCTGGATCGCAATCAATTATTACTTTCTTTTTCATTTTTATCTGCTCCTTTACTAAATAAATATAAAATTTATATCGAGTAAATAAAAAAAGGAATAAACTTATAAGTTCATTCCATCATAAAACAAAGGGAGCTATTTTTAATAGCTCCCTCATATATCAAAACATAGTATTATTTTATTGAAATTTTTACAACAAAATTATCCTAATATCTTTAATTTTAAAGATTATTAGGGGTCCTAGTTTTTTATAGAGGGATGGTTACGAACCTCTCTCAGAATTACTCTGAGTATATAAATTTTACATGTTTAGTATATATGTTTTTTCTAAATTTATCAATATTAAATATGTAATTTTATTTTTATATTCTAATTTCACTACTCACTAATTTTTAATTCTTCTTCAAACTTTAACATACGCTCTTCATATCCATCTATCTTTTGATCTAAAAACTTTAAAGTTTCTTGTAATTCGTTAACTTTTTCAGCAATTTGCTTCCTTTGCTCAAATAATAATTCCTTTCTTGCTGAAATTGTATCACTACCTTTTTGAAATAAATTAACATACTCAATAAGAATTTCAATAGAAAGTCCTGCACTCCTAAGACATTTTATAAATTTTACCCATTTACAGTCACCTTCCGTGTAATCTCTATTACCACTACTATTTCTATGAACTGGTGGAATTAGTCCAATCCTTTCATAATAACGTAATGTATCTGCTGATAATCCATATTTTTTGCTAACCTCTGTAATTGTCATTTAATCTTCCCCTTAATCTCTATTGTTTTTTATTTATTATATTTTAATTTTATTATTAAAATTTTTATATTAATATAATATAACTTAGAGTTAGCTCCAACGCAATAATTTTATTACCTTATAAAAACTAATAAACCTAAAGAAAATATTCATTTCATTAGGTTTATTTATATCATATAACATTATTTAATTTGTATTTCTAGTTGAATTATAGATTTCTCAGACTCTTTAGAATTTATTCTAGATAATATAGAAAATTCATTAAAATCACCTATTGTTTCTATATTATTCTTATTAATATAATCAAGCATCATTTTATAATATTTTAAATTGTTTTTATACCCATCATCATAATACATAGTAAGGTAACTACCTTTAGGAAGTATGACGCTTTCGCTACTTTCACTTATACTTTCATGTTTATAAAGCATTATAGCAGTATAAACTACTTTATTTTCTATTCTTAACCTATCTAATGATGCTTGAAACACTAACTGAGAATGTAACATCCAATTATCTTTTTCTGATTTAAGTAAAATTTTTCTCAAGTTTAATTCTATATCTTTTTCATCTCTTAATATACATTCATATTTTTTAACTATTCTTTCATCATTATACTTAATAAAGATTTTATTTTCTTCAACCTCTTTAGTTTCTTTTAATCTATCATCTAAAAAGTTAATATATGATTTAACAACTTCAAGTTCCTTTATTTTTTCATCTAACACTTTTCTTTGCTGATCAATTAATTTTAACATAGAATCTACTGATATTTCATTTTTTAATAGTTCTTCTATTTCTTTTAGTGATAATCCTATAAGTTTACACTGCTTTAATAAATCAATCTTTATAAATTGATTTAATGAATAATATCTATAATTATTTTGTTCATTTATGTACGCAGGCTTAAGAAGCCCCATTTTATCATAATATCTTAATGTTTGAATTGGAACATTAGTCAATTTAGATATTTCTCCAACTGAAAAATAAGTTTCCATCTTAAAACTCTCCTAAGTTAATTCGAATTTTCAATAGCCTTTATAGTATAAGACTTAATATTAACAGAATACCTTAATATAATAAAAGTTAGCAACTCAGAAATAAATAAACTAATCCATATACCATTAATCCCCACCAATTTAGATAAAATAAATAGAGATATAGGAAGTATTAATATACTTCTACAACTACAAAAAATATTTGAAATCCTAGGTATACTTATTGCCTGATAATACACTGTGCTTGTTAAATTGAATCCTACCATAATAAATGCAATATTTATTAAATTTAAACCTATGTATGCCATATTAGCAATTGTTGGATCTGAAGTAAAAATTGATATCATACTTTTTCCAAATATAAAACATATACCTATAAATACTATATTTACTATAAATGCTGTTTTCATTGTTATTGAGTAGTATTCTAACATTTTATCAGATTTTTTTGCACCATAGTTATAGCTTAACAAGGGTTGTACACCAAGTGATAATCCTAATAATACCATATATATATTAGTTGTTATATAATTAATTATTGCAAATGATGATAAAGAAATTTCTCCTCCATAGTTAACTAATGCTAAGTTCATAAAAAATATTATTATAGAAAAACTTACTTCTGCAAAGAAAGATGGAAAACCTATATTTATAAATTCCTTTATTATTTCTTTTTCTAATCTAATATTTCCAAATTTTAAAACTCCTTTATTACTTATAAAATGAGGTATTAATATAGCTATAGTTACTATTTGTCCAAGTCCTGTTGCAATAGCAGCACCTTTTATTCCCATTCCTAATGGAAATATAAATATATAATCTAAAACTATATTAGTTATTGCCCCTGACAAAGTAGATACCATTGCAAGTTTTGGTCTACCATCATTTCTAACAAAACTATTTAAAGCAATTCCTATTAAATTAGGAATACAAAATAAACTATAATATTTTAAATAAGTTGAAGCTAATGGAACTAAATTATCTGTAGCACCTAATATTTTTACTATTTCTTTTGAAAATACTATAGAAACTAAGCTTATAGCTACACTTAAAATTAATAAAAATTTAAAAACTTGTCTAAATATCTTTATTGCTTTATCTTTATTATTGCTCCCTATATTCTTTGATACAAGGTCGCCTCCACCAACTGCAAACATAGTTGCAATACCAAATAGCATTATAGTAAATGGCATAACTATATTAACTGCTGCTAAGGCAGAGTCTCCAACACCTTGTCCAACAAAAATCCCATCAACTATTGTATATAGTGATGAAACAAACATTGCTAAAGCTGAAGGAAGTGCATATTTAAAAAATTCTTTTATCATGATTTTACCTCCATATTTTATTCCTTTAATCATGATAAAGTCTATAGTAACTATAGAGTCAATAGTTATTTAAAATTTTATAGTAAATAATATATAATTGCAAAATTTTTATATAAATTAGCGTATTTTTACTGTATTAAAAAAGCTTCTGTAAAAATATTTCTTTACAAAAGCCTTCTTAACTTAATTTATTTAAAATAATAAATTACTACTATTCTATTTGCTCTTCATTTCTATCTTTATTACCAGAATTATAACTTATTTTAGCTACTACTAAGTCAGGATTACTTTCTAATACAATTTCACTTGGTATAGATAAATCCTTAACTAAAATTTGGCTTCCTTCTTCTAAATTTGATAAGTCTACAGTTAATGAATCTGGAAATTTATCAGCTTCCCCTTGTAATTCAACATCTGTAATAAAAGACTCTAATAATAAACCTTTAGACCCTAAGACTTCTTGTCCAACAAAATTTATTGGAATTTTTAACTTTACTACATCCCCTTTATTTATACTTTGAAAATCTATATGAATTATCTTTCCAAAAGCATCTTGTTGAGTTTCCTTAACTATGCATTTCTTTAAAATTCCATTTAACTTTAAAGATACAATTGAACTCTTAGGATATTTTAATAATCTAATCATTTCTTTTTTAGTCATTTTAACAGCTAAAGATTTATTTCGATCATTTCCATAAATAATACATGGAATTTCTCCATTTCTTCTTAATTTACTTCCCTTTTCATATCTTTCACATATGTTGAATACTAAATTATCCATTAAAATCCTTCCTTTATCCTTAATATTATATAATTTTTTATATAATATTTTATTCCTTATAGTTATTCAATATTACTATTTGTTTATAGTTATAATTGTTAATATATTATGATTTAGTAATTCTTGAGTACTTAAAAAATTAATGATATTATTTTCTATAATAAATTTCAGGATTTTTCATATTATCATTATTATATAAGTTTAATTTAAGCAGCTTGATCAAATTGACTGTTATATAATTCAGCATAGAATCCATTCTTAGCAATAAGTTCATCATGATTTCCACTCTCTAAAATATCTCCATCCTTTAATACAAGAATAACATCAGCATTTTTTATAGTTGAAAGTCTATGAGCAATTACAAATGAAGTTCTACCTTCCATAAGTTTATCCATTGCATTTTGAATTAAAAGTTCTGTTCTTGTATCGACTGAACTTGTAGCTTCATCTAAAATTAACATTGGAGCATCCTTAATCATTGCTCTTGCAATTGTAAGCTGTTGTTTTTGACCAGCAGATAAGTTAACTTTATCATTTAAAATAGTATCATATCCCTCATGCAATGTTTCAATAAAATGATCTAATCCAACTGCTTTACATGCATTTTTAATTACTTCATCAGAAACATTATTTTTATTGTATACTAGATTTTCTCTAATTGTACCTTCAAATAACCATGTATCTTGTAGCACCATACAGAATAAATCATGAATATTCTCTCTTGTTAAATCCTTCGTAGAAATATCATCAATTAAAATTTCTCCACTATTTATTTCATTAAAACGCATTAATAAATTTACTAATGTGGATTTACCAGCTCCTGTAGGTCCAACAATAGCCACTTTTTGACCTGGCTTTGCAATTGCAGAAAAATTATTGATTATGATTCTATCTGAACCTTCATATCCAAACTTAACATTTTTAAACTCTACTTTTCCTTTAGCATTTTCAAGTGAAAGTGTTTTATGACTTTCATCTTCCATTTCCTTTGCCTCTAAAAATTCAAATACACGATGACTTGCAGCAGCGGCTGATTGTAAATTTTGTACAGCTTGTGCCATTTGAGCTAAAGGTTGCGTAAAATATCTAACATACATTATAAATGCTACAATTACCCCAAATGAAATATTTCCATTCATTGCAAGTGCTGCACCAACTACACAAACTACAACATAACCTAAATTACCTATAAAAACCATAATAGGCATCATAAGGCCAGATAAAAACTGTGCTCTAAAGGAACTATTTTTAAGGCTAGAATTTAAATCTCTAAATTTAATATCCATTTGTTTTTCTGCATTATATGCTTTAATAACAGTATGACCTGAATATACCTCTTCAATATGACCGTTTATTTTACCTAGATAATCTTGTTGACTTTTAAAATACTTTTGTGAATTTTTCATAATAATCATCATTAATCCAAATCCAATCATAGTAGATAAAACTGCAGCTACTGTCATTATAATATTTGTCTTTAACATCATAATTAAAGATCCAAACAATAAACATATTGCACTTATTAATGTTCCTACACTTTGATTTAAAGCTTGTCCTATTGTATCTACATCATTTGTAACACGAGAAAGCAAATCACCAGTAGTGTTATTATTATAATATGACATAGGTAATTTATTTATTTTCTTAGAAATATCACTTCTTAATCTTTTAGAAACCTTTTGAGTAACAGTTGCCATAATATATCCTTGAGTAAAAGTTAAAATGGCACTAATAACATAAATAGCAACTAATATTAAACCTATAGATTTTATTTTTTCTAAATCAATACTAGTCATTATTCCTTCTGTAATTATATCTGTCATTTCTGAAAGTTTATCTGGGCCAATTAAAGATAATACAGTTCCTATTATTGCACTAATAAGTGCAATAACTATTACTGGAATATATTTTTTACAATAAGTTATAAGTTTACCTAAGTTCTTTTCTGATTTTTTCTTTTTACTCATTATACAACCTCCTCCTTTGCAACTTCTGAACAAGCTACCTCTTTATCTGAAACTAACTCTTCTTTTGAAAGTTGTGAATATGCAATTTCTTTATATACATTACATGTTTTCATTAAATCATCATGAGTTCCAATACCAACCATTTTACCATCTTCTAATACAATAATCTTATCTGCATCTTTTATACTGCTAATTCTTTGTGCAACTATAAGTGTTGTTGTTCCTATGCTTTCCTTTTTTAAGAACTTACGAAGTTTACTATCTGTTTTATAATCAAGTGCTGAAAAAGAATCATCAAAAATTAATATTTCTGGATAACGTGCTATTGCTCTTGCTATAGATATACGTTGTTTTTGACCTCCAGAAAGATTAGTTCCACCTTCTGAAATATGTGCATCATATGCACCCTCTAATTTTTCTACAAACTCAGATGCTTGTGCTGCATACACACCATAAACAACATCATTTTTTGTGATTTCAGCTTTTCCATTTTCTCCAAAGGCTACATTTGATTCAACTGTACCCTCAAATAAAGTAACTTTCTGAGAAGCATATCCTAACTTATTTCTAAGATATTTTTGATCATATTCTTTTACATTAATTCCATCAACTAATACCTCACCTTCTGTAGCATCATAAAAACGTGGAATAAGATTAATTAATGTACTTTTTCCTGCACCTGTTGCTCCAATAAATGCAATTGTTTCTCCCCTATTAGCTTTAAAACTAATATTTTTTATAACATAATCATCTGCATCTGGATATTTGAAACTTACATTTTTAAATTCTACTTCTCCAAGCACTCCAATTGGTGATTGTGTTATTGTACCATTTTTTATTGTTGCTTTCGTATCTAATACTTCATTAATTCTTTTTGCGGCTACAGTAGCACGTGGCATTAAAATAAATACCATAACTAGCATCATAAATGCCATTATTACCTGCATTGCATATGAAGAAAATACTATAACATCAGAAAATAATCCCATCTTATCTGGAAGAGCTGCATTTTGAATTAATATTGCCCCCACCCAATAAATTGCAAGACTAACTCCACTCATTATAAAAGTAATACTTGGCATAATCGTTGCCATAACTCTATTAGTAAATAAGTTAACCTTTGTAAGATCATTATTTGCAACCTCAAATTTATCTTCTTGATATTTTTCTGCATTATATGCACGAGTAACAGAAATACCTGAAAGATTTTCTCTTGAAACACGATTTAAATTATCTGTTAATTGTTGAAGTATTGTAAACTTTGGAAGAGCTAATACTATACAAATAACTACAATAATAATTAATAAAACTACAGCAGCAGCTACAGTTAATGACAACTGCCAGTTTCTACCTACAATTTTTAATATTGCCCATACTGCAAGTATAGGTGCTTTTACTAATGCTTGTAATCCCATAACTATAAAAATTTGAATTTGAGTAATATCATTTGTAGAACGTGTTATTAAACTTGCTGTAGAAAAATTATTTATTTCTTCCATAGAAAATGACTGTACTTTATCAAACATCTTAAATCTAAGTCTTGCAGATAAGTTTGCAGCTATTTTTGCCGCTAAAGCAGCAACAATAATTGAAGCTACTAAACTTCCTAATGCACAAAGCAACATCCATCCCCCTGAAGTTAAAATTTCACTCATTTCACTTCCAGGTGTTTGGACAAGTTTTGTAATTTCGCTCATATAATCTGGTAATTTTAAATCAAGCCATACTTGTGAAACTATAAATATTATACTAATGGCAAATAATATCCATTCTTTTCCCTTAAAATTCTTAAATATTTTTAACATATATTCAATCTCCCTCCTTGTTGTCTTGATTACATGATAAATTGTAAAGATTAACTGAAAATAAACTACCATAGAATTTTTAAATAATATATTTTTTTATTGAGTTCAATTGAATTTATTGATTACCTACTAACTTATAACTAAAAAGGGCCATACTCTCTTTAAACTGAGTATGACCCTTAATATATTTTATTATATAGGTAACATTATTGTAAATTTACTTCCTTTTGAGACAATACTATCACATTTTATTGTTCCATTATGTAACTCTACTATTTTCTTAACTATAGCAAGACCTAAACCATTACCATTTGTTGAGTGAGATGTATCTACTTGATAAAATTTATCAAATATTTTAGGAATAAATTCCTTGGAAATTCCACGACCTGTATCTGAAATATTTATAAAAATATTTTCTTCTTTCTTTTTGATATTAACACTAACTATACCATTTTCTCTATTAAATTTAATAGCATTTTCTAATAGATTTACCCATACTTGATTTAACATTTCCTTATTACCATTTATATAACAATCTTCAATATTAATATCTAATAAAATATTCTTAGCTTGAAATTTTGAATCTAATAAAAGAATACTTTGACGAATTTGCTCTCCAATATTAAATCTTTGTATGTCATGTAATATAACTTGAGTTTCTATTTTAGAAAGATTTAATACATTTGTAGCAAGAGAAGATAATCTTTTAGATTCTTCTATAATTATATCTAGATACTCATTTTTTTCTTCCTTAGATAAATCATCGTCCTTTAAAATTTCTGCAAAACCTTTAATTGATATAATTGGAGTTTTAAATTCATGGGAAAAATTATTTATAAAATCTGTACGCAACACTTCAATTCCACCCAACTCTTCTGCCATAGCATTAAAATTTTTAGATAATATTTGAAATTCAGGTGGTTTCTTTATATTTAAACGTGCAGAAAAATCTCCACGAGATAATTTCTCAGTTGCTTCAATAAACTCTCTAATATTTTTTAATACAACTCTACTTGAACAAGATGATACTATAACCCCTACTAACATGCAAGAAACTAATGTTATTATAGGTAATACCATCTTACTATTAATATTATTTTCATTTAAAATACCTATAGAAAATAATAGATACATTAAACCAGCAGTAATACATGTAGTTATTAAATTAATAATAAATATAGAAATTCCAAAATGCATTGATAATGTTATTCTTTTACTTATTTTATTTAGTATTCTATTCATCATTTTTTACCGCCTTATATCCTAAACCTCGTACTGAAATTATTTCAAATTCAGGGTAAGAATCAAAACGCTTTCTTAGCCTATTAATATGAACATTTACTGTAGTATCACTACTTTCAGTTTCCATTCCCCAAATTTCATCCATTAACTGAATACGTGTAAAAATTCTATCTGGATAAGATAAAAGCTTATATAATAAATAAAACTCTTTTTGAGGAAGTGTTTGCTTTTCATTTTCACGAGTTACAGTTAAGGTATCATAATCTAAAATAACTTTTCCAATTGTAAGTTTTCTAGCACTTGCAATTTGTGACCTTCTTAGAAGTGCTTTAATTCTTAAAAGCATTTCTTCTGTATCTATAGGTTTTGTCATATAATCATCTGTTCCTACTATGAATCCTCTTTTTTTATCTTCTGGAAGTTGTTTTGCAGTTGCCATAAGTATAGGTATCATACAATCTGCATCTCTAAGCTCCTGTGCAAACTCATACCCATCCATATTAGGCATCATTATATCTAAAATAATCAAATCTACATGATGATTATCTAATACTTCCATTGCCTTTATTCCATCCTCAGCCTTTAAAACTAAATATCCTTCTCTTTTTAAAATAGTTTCTAATAATTTTCTTGTATGTTTATCATCTTCAACAACTAATATATTAATCATAATATTCCTGCCTTTAGTATTAATAAAATTAAATTTTGTCTAAAAAATTATCATTAAATAAAATCTACTTAATTAAATGATTTCCTATAAATAGATTTTTACTTTTATAATAATACTAAATTATAAACTAAAAATAAACTTATAAAGTTAAGGTACTAGTTTGTTTATTACAAAAATTCCTGTGCACTAAAGCTTTTATGTGCACAGGAATTTCTATTTTTAAAACTCTTTTAATACATATATTTACATTCGTTTTTTTATTAACATATCAATATCTATAGTTTTTTCAGGTTTAAAATTATCTGATTTAATATATTCAATTAAACTATATCTAAGCCATTGTGATTCTCTACTATCCTTTATATCCTCAAGTGGTGAAGTACAAACTAATATATTAGACTCATTTACCTTAAATTCATAAATTAATCCTAACAAATGATTTCTTTCGAAATTATCAATCATTTGTACAATTGGATGTATTTTTACATCATCTAAAATTGATAATTGAGAATTCATAACAATGTGCCACCATTGTTGTGTTGAATAAAATTCACATGGAAAATTTTCTAACGCTGGATGTTTTTCATTTATTAATAACCCCATAGTTCCTACTGGAATTGGTTTACCCATACTCTCTGAAATAGATCTAAACATTGGATAGCACCAGAAATCTGTACAATAAGTTCCCTCTATAGAATTTAAAATTTCATCTTCACCTGGATAATATAAAATATTTTTATTATTTGAAATACCATTCAATAACTCATCTAAATTATTTGTAATAAGAATATCTTTATTATCTATTTCTGGTACTATTGGATATACCCATAAATCATAATGATTTGAAATACTTAAAGTAGTACTAGATAATTTTAATATATATTTTTGTGGTATTTTACAATCAGGTAATTTAAAACTTAAACTAGCTAAATTATTAACTCCAATATGAAGTTTATTTATTTGTATTTCTTTACTCCAAACAGCCTCTGTATCACTTAAAAGTTCTGCTTTTATTATAATATCAGATTTCATTTCTTTCTTATAATTTGTAATTTTTATATTACATTTAAACTCTTCTTTCGAGTTCCAGACATATTTTGAAAATTCTCCAAGCAATACACAATCCGAACAGAATTCTCTCCATTTCTCTTCTGATATTATTCCCTTATTATCCATAAAAGCATCTAAAATTCCAACCAAAGCAGTTCCTTGCCCACTAAAGTCTTGCAAATCCAATAATTGAAATCCAGCTAACTCATTACTTCTAAATGCAGTTTCTAACTCTCTTTTATAACAATCTGCAGCTAATTTACCAGAAGCTTTAAAATACATATCTGCCTTATCAATCAAGCCTTTTTCTTCTAATCGCTCTTTAAATACTTCAAAATTCCTTGCTCTTAATACTCCTGTATATTTATCTATTTCCTTGAAATTAGGGAAAGTTTCATATTGGCCAATTTCATGTGAGATAACAGGAACATTAGGAATAAACTCTTCTGTTTCAGATACAATTACTTCTTTTACTCCTGTTCCATATTGAATTTGTTTAACTCCTACTTCACCTGCTGAACCTTTCTTACTTGCTGATGGCCTTATGATTTCATCGTAATTATGATTTGTATTTGGAGCATCTGTTTGAATATGGCCTTGTGGTGCATCACACATTGCATATGAACCTCTGTATAATCTATCTCTAGAAAAACGAACTCCACTAAAGAAATCATCCTCTTCTAAAATACATGGAGCCCATTGGAAATTGTTACATCCTTGTACATAAAGATGTCTATTATCATATTCTTTATATCCCTTAATAATAGAATTTAAAGCTTCCTTACTCCCCCATAATTCATTACCTAAAGACATCATAACAAAAGAAGGATGATTACCAAATTCATCTAACATTCTATATCCTTCTTCAATTAAATAAGCTTGCATTGCTGCATCATGATTTTCATCATCTTCTTTAGTTATTGTTCCCCAGAAAGGTAATTCTGGCTCCATATAAATACCAAGCATATCAGCTGCTTCAAAGGCTGCTTTAGGTGGACAACATGTATGGAATCTATAGTGATTAATACCATATTCCTTTGATGTCTTTAAAACTTTTATCCAACTTTCTATATCTGTTGGTGCATAGCCTGTAAGTAGAAAGATTAGTCCATCATGTTTCCCCCTAAGAAATGTTTCTTTTCCATTTATCAAAAATTTCTTTTCGTTAGTTTTAAAAGAAACCATTCCAAAGGAATATATATCTTCATTTAAAATTTGCTTATCTTTTTCAATTCTAATTTCCATTTTATAAGTATGTGGATTATATTCACTCCAAAACTCTACATCTTCACTCATAAAATACTTAACCTCAAAAGAATTATTATTTATATTGTAACTTTGTTTCTCAAATGTTTTATTATAATCAAATGCTATTAAGGAAATTTTATCAATTTTATCACCTAAAATATTTCCTTTTACCGTAACAGTTTTATCTTCTATGTTAGGATAAAACTTAACATTAGATAATCTTGTCTTATTAGTAATATTTATTGAAATTTCTCCTGTTATACCATTCCAATTTGTTTGAGTATCTGGTGAAGTCATATGTCCACCTTTTGTTGGATATGAAGTATTATCAACCATTATTGTTATCTTATGTTTATTTTTGCTTATGTAAGAAGTAATATCATAATGATGTGAAGTACATAAACTATTATAAGTACCTACATATTTATCATCTATCCAAAGATGAGTTACTCTTGTTCTTTCCATAACTAATTCTATATAACTATCACTATAATTTTCTGTAAATTCTATCTCTTTAGAAAACCATGCAAAGCCTTCAAATTTATATAAATCAGTAAGAAAACTCACTTCCCTATTAGTATTTATTTTCCCCTTCTTTGCTTCTGATGTTGTTGTTGGCAAAATAATTGTATCATTTAACTCTTTTTTAAATAATTCATCATTAATTCCTGTTTTATCATCATCTAATTGAAAATTCCATTTTCCATGTAAATTTATCTTTATCATTTCTATTCCATCCCTTTATATAAATTTTAATTTATAATTTTTAAACAAAAATATAGCCAAAATGTATATGTTTTCATTATAATATTAAATATTTTTTATAAATACCCGAAAAATATCACATAAATTATAGTATTTATTGGATTTATTTTTTCTTTTTTCATCATTTACGATGATATTAATTAAGATAATAAATATTTTATTATTATATTTTTTAATACTAAAATTTTAGCTTTTTTACTAAGTATTCTATCTAAAATCAAGTTTAATTCCTTCATAAAACTATTAAATAATGTTATAGTACTATATAGATAAACGATTATTAGCAAAAAAAAAGGTCAAACATAGAAAAAAACTATATTTCAACCTTTTATATTATAAAGAACTCACTATTAAATTATATAGTTTAAGCTTTATTTTCTTTTGTTTGTTTTCTTTTTCTAACTGGTACAAATTCTGATGTTGTATCACTTGGATCTATATATGTATAATCTCCATTACTATCCTTTTTAAGTCCTAAGGATGCCATTTTCTTTTTAGTATTTCTTTGTTTTGTTACCAATTCAATCACCTCCATATTTATATTTACCCTTAAACTATCCAGTTATTCTTATATCTTTTATATATAATTTTATTTTTTATGATTTTATACATATTTTTAATTAACTCTCTTGTTATTTACAACACATAAAATTTACAAATATAGCTTATCCTAAACATAGAAACATTTAAAATTAAAATTACTTAGAGGTATATGCTATGAAAGAATTTAAAACACTTAAAACTTATACTACATTCTCACGAAATGTCCAAATAATGGTCTTAAGTGAGTTAGCCTTAGCATTTGCATTTGGAATATATAGCTTCTTACAAATTCTTTATTTAAATGATATTAATATTCCTTCAGATAAAATAGGACTTATTTTTTCTATAGGTTCATTATTTTCAATTATTGGATTTTTCTTAGGACCTTTTATGCATATATTAGGCAGAAAAACTATTTTGCTATTGGGTTGTCTTCTAAGTGCTTTAGGCATAGGTTCTTATATCTTATTTACAAACTTTTTTTTACTTTTAATTTCTCAAATTTTAATTAATATAGGCTTATGTTTTATACAAGTTACAGAACTTCAATTATTATATTCATATACAACACCTGATAAAGAATGTTGTGCTTATAGTTATAAGTCTTCAATTAACTTTATTGCATCAACCCTTGGAGGGTTACTTGCAGGAAATATAAATAAAATTCCACTGTTTGAAAACATAGGATATAGAAAATTATTCTTTTTATCAATAATTTTAATTTTCATTGCTTTTACTTTAAGATTGTTCTTACTTCCTAGAGACAAAAGAATTAAAGCAGATGATAGAATATTAAAAAACTCAATAAGTAACACTATAACTTTATTAAAATCACATAAATCTATGCGTATTTTTGCAATATTCCTTTTTATAATTGCTATAGGTGGAAGCGCTGTTTGGCCCTATAATAACTTAATTTTAAAAACCCAATTTGGTTTAAGTAATACATATATATCAATAATAAGCTTTATTATAACCACATTAAATATGGTTGGAATTTTAACTATGCCAATCATAATCGAAAAATTTAGTATAAAAACATTTGAAATAGTATCTCTAATATCACTAGCTACAAGCATGATTTTATTAAGCTTTAATATTTCAAAAATATTTTTTATTATTATGTTGATAAGCAGATCTGCTTTTGCCTGCCTTGTTGGCTCTTCTTTAGATAGCTCTATGATGAGCCACATTGAACTTGATAATAGAGATGTTTTTGCTGGAGTAAAACTATTAGTTAATAGTTTAGCTTGTGCTATAGGTAATTTTATTGGTGGGTTTATTATTGAAAATATTAATTTTAGAGGAATTTATATTTATGGATTTTGTGTATTAATTATAGTAATTACTTTCTTCTATATAAAGGTATCTAAATTATTTGATCGATCTATTATTATTGAAAGATATAATAAAAATTGTAAGTGCCACTTACGTCATAAATACGTAGAACGTAAAATTTAAAGATTAAGCCACTAAGAATTTTATTTCCTAGTGGCTTAATCTTTAATATTTATTTTAAATACCTTAATCTAATACTTTTATTAAAAATACTAATTATATTTAATCCTAATACATTTCTTTTTTAATTACTTTTTCTTATTAATTCGTAATTTTAATATCTTTATTATTTAATCTTTTATCTACAATATCCTTAAATACCTTATATATTACAGAAAATATAGGTATACCTAATAATATTCCTATAAGTCCAAATGTATTTCCTCCAATAACCATAGCTAATATTACCCATATCGGTGGTAATCCTATGGATCCCCCTACAACTTTAGGATAAATTAAATTCCCCTCTATTTGCTGAAGTATAATTATAAATAATATAAACCAAAGAGCTTTCATTGGATCTATTATTAAAATTATAAAAGCTGAAGGTATAGTCCCTATAAATGCTCCAAAAATAGGTATTAAAGCTGTTACTGATATTATAACACTTATAAGTAATGCATATGGCATATTTAATATAATCATTCCTATGAAGCATAAAACTCCTATAATAATTGCTTCTATAAATTGTCCACCAATATAATTAGAAAAAGCTTCATTTGATATTTTTCCCAAATACATTACTTTATCAGCAAACTTCTTTCCACTAAAAGCATATAAAACTTTTTTCATTCCTAATTGTAATTTTTCTTTATTTAATAACATATATATTGCAAAAAATAGAGAAATAATAAAATTAAATAATCCACTAGTAAAACCTAAAGTAATATTTAATACACCTGATAACGATGATGCCAATATTTGTCCAGTAAACTGAAGAACTTCCTTCCAGGCAGATAAAAAATTATTCCATACTGTATTTAATATTTCTGTATGACTAACATACTTGCTTATTAATACTTCAAATGATTTCATATATGATGGTACTGCATTAGTTAATGTAGATATACTATCAATAAGCTGTGGAATTATAAATCTAATTAATCCTATAATTACCACAAATACAAGTATAAAAGTTAAAGCTACTGATAATGGTCTTTTAAATTTTGAATACTTTATATATTTTTTATTATCTAAAAAACTAAATATTTTCTTCTCAAAAATTACCATAATTAAATTTAATACAAAGGCTATTGCAATTCCTATAATAAATGGTGAAATTATTCCTATTATATTCGTGGCACCAGAAATAAGATTTTTAAAATTAAAAATTGCATAAGCTAAAATTATTACATATGTAACTATTCCCCAATATTCCTTAAACTTATCTCCTAAAAAGTTTTTCAAAATTTAATTCTCCTCTCTTAATATGATATATTTTCATAATTTTAATTAATGGATATTATACACTATTTCTTATGTTAATTAAACTTTTTATTTCATTATTAAATATAAAATAAAAAAGAAAGCTTAGTTTAAAAATAAAATAACTAAGATTTCTTCTATAATATGTTAAGTGTAATTTTGCTTTAGATATTTAATTATATTTTTATATATTTTTCTTTTCCTCACTACCTCTTGTAAAAATTACTGCTATTACAATTGCACATAATCCAGCGAATAACTTACTTAATATCACTGGAATTATCATTTTTGTTTCAACACCAGCTGTAAATCCTAAATGAGCACCTAAAGTTGATGTGGCTGAAACTAGCCATGCTACATTTATTATCTTTCCTTTATTATTCATATCTTTTAACATTTTAAAAACAGGGATACTATTTGCTAATGAAAAAATTATACCTGCTACACTTGTAGAATCTAATCCTATATATTTCCCTAATTTTCTAAGAGGTTTGTCCAATAAATTAATTATTAATGTTAACATAGGAAATGTTCCTAACAGAACTATTCCAATATTTATTACTACATTCATTCCTTCATTAATAGGTGCCATTCCTTTTATTAATACTACTCCAGTTAAGCTCTCAAAAGCTGCTGCTGCTAAACCTATTGTGCTAATCCACATAATAAATTTTCCAAAATATAATACACCTTTTATCATTGTAGCTTGGAAAAATTTCAATCCTAAAATTAGTATTAAGGAAATTAAAATAATAGGAATAATATTTATTAAAAGTAGCTTTATATTTATTTTCATTATTAATCCGCCAATAATTGAACCTAACGGTATAGTTGATAATCCTATTAATAATCCTTTTGCAAAAAACTCTTTATCTTTTTCTTCTATTAAGCCTAATGCAACAGGAATTGAAAATACTATAGTACATCCCAACATAGATGCAACTATTAATCCAGAAAATAAAGCAATTTCTTTATTTTCACCTAATGATAAAGCTAACTGATACCCCCCCATATCATTGGCTAAAATTGAAGCAAACATTGCTGGATCTGCACCCAAAAATTTGTAAAAAGGTATTATTATTGGCCCTAAAATATTAGATATTACTGGTGATAAACTAACTATACCAACCATACTAAGAGCTAAAGGCCCCATTGAGTTGAGCCCATCCTCAAATTTTTCTCCTAATCCAAATTTATTTTTAAGTAATCTGTCAATAGCTCCAATAAGTATTCCTATTGCCATTAACCATATTATAATTTTGTCAAATGTCATATCTCGACTCGTCTCCCACTATCTATTTTATATTCCTTAAAATTATACCATGTAATTTATGTTTTTTCTTCTATTATTAATTAATTTTTATGTATATAATAATTTATAACTTAATTAAAAAAAGAAAAACTTAGAAAATACTATAAAAATATTTCCCAAGTTTTTCTTTTTTAAATATTATTTTTTCTTCTTTTTGAAAGCAAATGCTCCACTAATTAATGATGTCATACCTAACAATAAAGCTGCTACTCCAGCTGAATTTCCTGTTTGAGGAAGCTTATTTGGTTTATTTCCTGGTTTATTTCCTGGTTTATTTTCTGGATTTTGCTCAGGTTTAACTTCAGGTTTTTCTCCTGGAGTAACCTCTGGATTTTCTTCTGGTTTAGTCTCTTCACTATATTCTACATATGACTTAATAGCATTTTCTAATTGTCTATTTAATTTAAATAAATCTTCTCTATTTGCACCATCTATTAATGCATTTTCAACTTCAGAAGATGCTGTTTTTAATGTATTTATAACCTCTTCTGATTTACCTTCAGTTTTTGTTAATAATTCTTTTGCTTGTGCTAAATTAGATTTTGCAAACTCTTTAATAGCCTCTAATGTAAAGTTTTCTGTTACTATTTCATATATTTCTGGTGTTCCTGAACCATCTTGGAATTCTAAAGTTATAGAAACAATCTCTTCTGGTTTTTCCATAGCAAATACATTGTAACCTTTATCTAATGTACCAACTTCTATTCTTCTGTCATCAGAAGTTCTTGCAATAACTTTTGCATTAGAAATTGTACTTTCATTTTGGAATATTTCAATATTATTTATTAATGCACCATCAAATATATTATAAACTACTCTATCTCCACTCTTAACTTCAGCTCTTGGGATATAAGAAGTTTGAATATTTTCATCCATTAAATTATTTAATCTATGACTATCACTTACTGGTTTAACAGTTGATTCAAAAATAACCTCAGCTTCTGGAGAATTTACAGAGAAATCAGACATTCTAACCCATGAATCTGTTCCAGCAGTTGCTGTAACTCTTACATATTGTGCATTAAAATCTAAATCAAACATTCTAAATTGTTCTGAAATATTTCCATTGTAAATTTCAGTCCAAGTTTCTCCATCTAAAGAATATTCAACTTTACCTTCTCTTATTCTATCTCCACCAAAGTTTCTATCTCCAATGAATTGAATATTTCTTACATTAGTAACTTTTCCAAGGTTTAAAGTGAAATAATCTCCTTGCTTTAAAGCACCTGATGAAATAAAGCTTGAGTCTACATCTCCATCAACAATTGCATTTAAATCTTTGTACTCCCCACTACCATTTCTATTTGTTGTAACTGATTCTTCACCTTTTCCTTCAATTACTAAGTCCATTGTAAAGTTCTTAGTAGACTTTTCTTCAGTAGCAACAAATCTAACTTGTTTAACAACTTGTGGTTTTTCTAGAGATAAAGTAGTTTCTCCATTTACTTCACCTAATACAAACCAATCCATTCCATTAATTGTATATTCAACATTTCCTTTAACATTACTATTAACATTTATTGATGTTACATATTTATATTCTGGAAGTTCTAGACCTATATTGTCTCCTACTTTTAAAGTAACCTTTTCTTTAGCAACTACTGAATTAACTTCATTTCTTCCAACAACACTCTTATTATATTCAAAGCTACCTTCTACATTAGTTCTAATTCCACTTACAGTATTTTTATTTACCATAAATTCTCTAACATATACTTGGTTTTCTTGATCTTCTGTTGCTACATATTTAATATATCTAGCACTTTCATTTAAATCACCAACAAATACTTCTCTAAAGTCATTATTTTCTAATACAGTTTTCCATTCAACTCCATCTACTGAAATTTGAACATTTCCCTTCATAATTGCAGTATCATGAGAAGTTCTTCCCATTAACATATAAATATTATTTAAGTTTTCAACTTTTCCTAAGTCTACAACTATTTCATCTCCAGCCTTAACATTATTAGCAGATCTATATGCTGTATCTAACTTACCATCAAACATATTTGAAACTTCATATGGAGCTTTTCCATTGTACCATTCTTCAAACTTTAATGAAGAAATATTTTCAGATACACTTCCTGAATAGCTATAAGTTTTAACTTGATCTTTTAATACACCTTCAAAATACATAGAGTCAGTCTTTGAATTTGCTTGTTTAACAAAGTCATCTAAAACCTTATCTGATATAATTGCCTTTGATTCATTTAAAATATCTATTTGTGCTGAAAGTTGAGTCTTTAAATCCCACCATGATTTATTATCACTATTTAACATTGCTATAACCATATCAGCTGCAGTAGTTGCTGCATCTGCATAATTAGTAAGCTTTTGTAATTGTGGTGCAACTTCATCTAACATAGCTTTATGCAATTTTCCTTGAGTATCTGCTACTGCTGATTTTATTACCCCAAAATTTTCTTTTAAATTCTCTAATTCTGCTGCTGGAATTTGTCTATTATCAACCTTCTTCCAGAATTCATCCATTACAGCTCTCATTTCTGGTGCATCATCTCTACCAGTATCAAGTTTTGTACTATGATCTGCAAACACCTTAAAGCTTTCTTTTAATTCTTCTCCAACTACATCTGCAATTGCATTATCCCATGCTTTATCATAATTATAAGCTTCTGTATTCCATGCATAATCAGCACCTGTATGAATACTTATTTTTGATGCTTCAGCAAATTCCATTGGATTTATTATAAATCCACCAATTTTAGTAGCTAAATCATTACCAAGATTATATATTGGTCCTAAAGCTAATTTATCAACTTTATAATCAGTAACAGGGTAGTTCCACCATAAAAGCATCTTTCTTCCATAAAGGCTATTTACTTTTTCCGCATCTTCTAAAGTTACACTCTCAGGAATAACATGTTCCCCTGTCCACATAACTTCAATATCTTTATCTAAGTTTTTAGAAAACCCTTCTGTATATGGCTTTACTTCTGAACCATTAAACATTGATGTTCCCCAGTATTGTGTTGGAACTGTTATTAAAGGTTTAACTCCTTCTTTTGTTTTAACAAATTCTGCATTAAATCTATTCATTATTGCAGCTTGTCCAGCCCCATCATCTGTAAATATATCATCCCAAAGAATAGCAAAGCTTCTAACACCCATGTCATATAATGATTCACACTTATCAACAAGTGCCTTATAATCAGCTTCTGAATTTATATCTATATCCTTACCTGGAGAAATTGCAAATACAAAATCAACTTTATTTTCATTTGCTGTATTTATAAGTTCTTGCATTCTTGCCATTTCTTCTTGTGGATATGGATCTCTCCATTGATCTCTATGATATGGATCATCCTTTGGAGCATATATATACATATTTAATTTATTTTCACCATAAAATTTAAATTGATCTAATCTATCTTGATGTGTCCATGGTGTTCCATAGAATCCTTCAACTACAGCTCTAACATGTTGTGTTGGGTAATCATTTACATAAACTTCTGGAACAACATTTCTATCACTTTCTTCTATTAATAGTTGTTTTAAAGTTTTTACTCCATAATAAGTACCAACTTCATCGGTTCCTTCAATGGCAATTGTCATTTTTCCATCTTCATTTTGATTAGATGCAAGTACATATCCTTCTTTAACTTCTATTGATTCTGCACCTGATTTACCGATACCTTCAAAAAAATCATGCATCTCCTCAATATTATCATCATCTTCTCCAATTATTATTGTAGTTGCATTTTCATCAAAATCATTATTAACTTCTATACCTAATTCTTTTAATGCTTGTACTAATTCTCTTATAGCATCTTGATCAGCTTGATTTTGTCCAACTATATTTACTTTTTCAGTAAGAATAAATCCTTCCCCTGATCCTTCAATATTATGTGGTGTAGGACTTACAGTAGGAATATTAACTTGTAATTTTACTAATTCTTTATTATCATTAACAACCTCTGCAAAAGTAGCGGTTGGTAAAGTAGTAAATATAAATGATGTTGTAACTACTTTAGCTAAAATTGAATTTAATTTTGTTCTTTTCATTATTTATCCCTCTTTCTTAATAATTAAATTGTTATTTTTTGGAATTTAAGATGCAAAAAAGCCATAACAAAAATTATGCAAAATAGCATATTTTTGTTATGGCTAATGCCCAAAATTTCATTTGGTTACATGCCCTTTTTTATAGTACAATTAAATTATATCATGTAAACGTTTCTTTGTAAATACATTTTTCTTCTTTTTTCTACATAAACTACTAAATAAATTTATCAATATTTTCTCTAATAAAATATTTTTATTTAAGTTAATTTTCTAGGTATTTTCACTATAAATTCTGTAATTGATTCATTACTAGAAACTATTACTTTTCCATTATGTCTTTCTACTATTTCTTTAACAATAGCTAATCCAAATCCATGTTCCTTAGACTTATTGTCCTTTGTAGTAAATCCAACTTCAAAGATTTTATCTATTATTCCATCATCAATTTTAGGTCCATTATTTTGTATTTTTATAAAAATATTATTAATTCCATAGTATGTTCTAATTGAAATTAATCCTTTTTCATCCATAGCTGTAATAGAATTTCTTAATATATTTGAAACTACTCTCTGTATTTCCATTTCAGACATGCCTATATCTTCTAATGATACTTGATCATCAACTAATACATTAATACCTTTATGATTAATACCATTAACTACCATAGAAATAATTGAATCATTATTAGATATATTTATTTCTGATATAATATTATCATATCCATTTATAATTGACTTTAAGGATTCTCCAAGTCTATCGTATTTTCCCATAAGATGCATTCCATATAAATATGAAATTTGAGCACCATAATCATGTTTTACTTTTTTTAAATCATTTATTTTTTCTTGTAACTCTTTATTTAGTAAAGAAACTTCTTTTGACTTCTTATCAATATTGGCAAAATAAAAAGTAATCCCTATAATGAATAATCCCATTAACATAAACATAACATTTTTAAATACTGGATTATCTAAATCATGCATTATAAAATTAAAAGATATTATAAAATCTGCCATAACAGTAGTTATTATTAATGTCATTATAGATATGTTTTTATTCCTAATTAATAAATAAATTTTATAAATTAAATCTTTTCTTAATAGTATAACAATATCCATTAGATAGTGTGGCAAATATATAAATATTATATATCCCATTTCAAAATACTCAGTTGGTATTTTATATTGAAAATATCCTAAAAACAAATTAGACATAATAAGTGTATTAATAATTATACATAAATATACTATAGATATAGCAATGGTTGCTCCTAATGAATCCTTTCTAAATACAAAAATTCCTGTCAATATCAGCACTACATGAATAATAATCGTTCCCAGACTTGAATTTCCTATTATATATGTTGTTATTGTAACAATAAAACAAAAAAGTCCTGTTAAAAATAACAGTTTAAGTTTACTATTTTTATAGTTTGTACAAAAATTAGGAATTAATATTAACATTAAGCTCTGTAATATTATGTTAATTCCATCAGCTAAATTTATCATTTCTATTCTCGTAATTTCCTTATCTTATATTTTTATTGAATTTTGCATTTATTCTAATCCAACAAAAGTCACTGTTGCATCTCTTGAATTTATTAAAACTTTTGTTAATAATAAATAAAAATGCCCATGTAATAATTTTCACATTATGTTTTCTTGTCGATTATACTACTTTTTAAAATTTTTGTATATATTTTTTCGACTTTAACATATACATTTTATCGGTTAAAATTACAGTATTTAGGTAAAACTAGAGTTAATATCATAAAAATATTAATTATATTAAAATTTATAATTAAAACACTAATATTCTATTATTAAGTGAAAGGTTCTGAATATAGATCGAATTAATAAATTGTATTAAACCTAAAAGTAAAAGCCACTAAGAGTTTACCAATATTCTTAGTGGCTTTTAAAATTATATTATTTTCTTTTAAAATTAACTAAACAATATAATGAAAATGTTATAATACAACCAATTAAATATGAACTATCATAAACCCATGCCAATCCACTAATATATTTACAAATTAAAATAGCTAAAGACGCACAAATTAATATACTTATAGCCGTTATATTCCATCCATTATAATAGTAATATTCACCTTTATCTTGTATATAAAGATCAGCTACTTTTAATTCAGTTTTATATTGAACCCAATATGTTGCTATACATATACCTGTTATAGGACCTAATAAAACAGCTAACGTTCCATTTATAATATATACATAACTGTTAGGATTAGCCACAAGTTTCCATGGCATAAATAATAATCCAATAAAACCTACAACAATTATTGCATTTTTATAGTTTATATGCTTACTAAATATAGTTGAAAAAATTACTCCGGCAGATGCAAGATTACAAGCAACATTAGTGGTTAAAGTTGCAAGTATTATAAATATTGAAAAAACAATAACTATAATTGGATTTGTAAATTTTGATACTAATATACTAGGATCCCAAAACGCCTCCCCAAAAGCTACTTCTGACCCCGCTGTTCCACAAATGCCTACAAATACTATAAATGCAGTCATAATAGGTGCTCCTATTAACTGGCCAATAGCTTGAGACTTTTGTTCTTTTGCATGTCTAGTATAATCCGAAAAATTTAATGCTATAGTTGAATCAAACGCTATCATAGCTGTTAATGATGGAAAGAATAACTTCCAAAAATCCGAATTATTGGTTCCTGCAACCTCAGTACTAAATATTCCTCTAAAACCTCCACAAACATACAAAGCCCATATAATAACCACTGCGCTTAATATAATTAATATTGGAGCCGAAAAATCTTCTAAATATTTAATGGCCTTTGAACCATGATATCCTATATAAATATTAAATATTATAAAAATTAAAAAACTTAGAATTCCATGTATAGATAAGCTGCTCCATACTGGTACTATTACTCCAATAATTGAATCTAATGCAACACCTCCCACCCAGCTTTGAATTCCGAACCATAGACACCCCATGAAGGCTCTTATTAAAGTAGGTATAGATGTTCCGTTAGGTCCAAATACCATTTTTGATAAAACAGGAAAACTAGCTCCATACTTTGTTCCAAAATGTCCCAATAATATAGATGGTATTAATACTAATGTATGTCCCAAAATACAAACAAAGAATGCCTGATACCATGTCATTCCAATTGATAATAAGCTACTTGCCATCATATATACTGGAATTGATACTAAAATTCCAGTCCATAAATTTATATAATTTTTAGTGGACCAATCTCTTTCATTCTTAGGTATTGGTCTAGTATCATCTGTTAACATATTCTTAGATTGGTTTATTTTCTTAATATCATTAGCCTTTAATTCGACAAATTCAGTTTTACTTCCAAAACTATTCTTTATATTCATTATACCCTTCTCTCCCTTAAATCTAATTATCATAAAACTTTTCCTGATATTATAAATTTCTATTTAATTTATCATGTAATACCTTCTGCAAAGCATTTTTGTACTACAAAAAAATTATTATTTTGAAATTATACAAGATATCACTCCCAGCATTAACATTCCATAGTAAAAAATACTTGAATTTCATTTAATGAATCTAATCTAGCAGCTTCATTTATATCGTAAAGAAATAAACGTATACGTTTTCTAAATTATTTTGATTTCTATTTAAATATATAAACTTATTTATAATTATGCTTTTTCTAATATTAATATTCCAAAAAAATTTTACAATTTCAATAAATATAGATAATTAAATTGTAAAATTTACATTATGGTAATCTAATAAATATATAAATAAAATCCAAGTAGCATCAATATTTTTACTCTACTTGGATTTCTAATTACTATTTCTCTCTATATTGAGACGGTGTGCAACCATATATATTACGGAACGTTTTTGCAAAATAACTCATATCTTGAAAACCACAAATTATACCAATATCAACTATTTTCATATCTGTATTCGTTAATAGCTCAGCAGCTTTTTTAATACGCAAAGATTTTAAATATTGTATAGGTGTTGTTCCAATAGTTCTATGAAAACAACGAAGGCATTCACTTACACTTAAAGATACACTTTCAGCAATTTCATTAATAGTAATATTATCTGAATAGTGCTCATCAATATATTGAAGCATATTTTTCATACGCTGACTATCTCTCAACTTCTTTGTTGAAGTATTTGATTCTATACAATCTAAATTTTTATACATAAGATAAATTATTTTTGATAAAACATTACGAGCTTCAAATTCATACCCTTCTTCTTCATTAACACAATGAAACCATGCCTCATCTATACCACATAGTAAATCTTTTTGCCATTCTATTGAATAATCTAAAAACAACCCTTTAAAAGAAATATTTCCTAAAATTGGATTCAAATATTTTTTCCAAAATATACTACTAGTATTACCACCAACTAAACGAGGATGAAATACAATAGAATGAAATCTACAAGTAGGACTTTTATAAATCCAACCACCATGAAGAACTCCTGTATTAATAAAAAATCCATTTCCTTTATTTACAATATATTTTTCACAATCTACAGCAATAATGGCACTACCTTCTGAAACAACAATCAATTCTAACTCTTCATGCCAATGCCAATCAACAGCTTCTCTCTGTAAATCATCATGGTAACATGCTATAGGAAAGCTAGTAACTCCATGCTCAATTAATTCAAGGCCAGTTTTATCTATTTTTGATATACATTTTGATAACGCCATAACTACTCCTTTTTGAAGATATTATCATATAACTATGACTATTTTGTTTTAACATTTTTATTTTTTTGATGATATAATCATATCAGCATATAAAGGGGGAAAGCAATATGTTTAATTTATTATTAGCAGTTATATATTTAGCTTTTATTAGTTTAGGACTGCCAGATTCATTATTAGGTTCTGTTTGGCCTACAATCTATCAGGAATTTAATGTACCTGTATCTTATGCAGGTGCAATTTTTATGATTATTTCTGCTGGCACAATTTTTTCCAGTTTACAAAGTGATCGTCTTACAAAATCATTAGGCACAGGTAAAGTTACAGCATTTAGTGTTCTTATGACAGCTGTAGCTTTGTTTGGATTTTCTATAAGTCATTCTTATTGGATGTTAGTATTATGGGCAATACCTTATGGCCTTGGTGCAGGTAGTGTTGATGCTTCATTAAATAATTATGTAGCACTACATTATAAGAGTCATCATATGAGTTGGCTTCATTGTATGTGGGGTGTTGGAGCTAGTTTAGGTCCTTATATTATGAGTTTTGCATTACTTAATGGCCAAACTTGGAATATCGGATATCGTTATATATCACTAATTCAAATTGCTCTAACTATAATAATTATGTTAAGTTTACCACTTTGGAAAAAAGCTCCTATTACAGGTGAAATGCAAGAAATTGAAAGTGGAAATAATAAAAATAAAGTACTTACATTAAAAGAAATATTTAATATTCCTGGAGCAAAACAAGTAATGCTTATGTTTTTCTGTTATTGTGCATTAGAACAAACAACTGGTTTATGGGCTAGTAGTTACTTGGTATTACAACATGGACTTGATTTAGATGTAGCAGCCAGTTATGGAAGTTTATTTTTTATAGGAATTACAGTTGGACGAGCAATTAGTGGATTTATTACAATGAAACTCAATGATAAACAAATGATTTATTTAGGACAAGGTATAATTTTAATTGGTATTATACTTATGTGTTTACCTTTTGGTCATCAAATAGCTTTAATAGGGTTAGTTACTATTGGTCTTGGTTGCGCTCCAATATATCCTTGTATTATTCATTCTACACCAAACAACTTTGGAGCAGATAAATCACAAGCAGTTATAGGTGTACAAATGGCAAGTGCCTATGTTGGAAACTTATTAATGCCACCACTATTTGGTATTATTGCAAATCATATAAGTGTAAGAGTTTTTCCAATATATTTACTATTAATTTTAATAGTTATGGTGGTAATGCATATTAAATTAAATAAAAGTGTATCAAAAGATATATTAATAAATTAAAAAAATATAATCGAAATAACAATATAATTTAATTAAAAAAGTGCTAGGTATTTATATTTTAATATATCTAGCACTTTTTATATAAATATTATCTTATGTCATTTAATATAATATAGAAACTATACAGTTTCTGAAGATACATATTGTCTTTTTTGCAGTTCATCATCAAGTAAATACAATGCTGCCTGATTATCTCCAACTCTTCTTACTTTTTTAAGTAAAGCATTAAAATTATTTTCTTCTTCTACTTGCTCATCAATAAACCATTTAAGTAAACTGATTGTAGAATGTTCTCTTTCTTCGTAAGCTATATCTGTTAATAAATATATTTTCTTTGTAACTAATTGCTCATGCTCATATCCTTTTTGGAATACATCAATAATTCCATCATATTCTATTTGCGGCTTATTTACTTGTTCTAATTCAATTGATCCATTTTTTTGATATACATAATCATATAATTTCATAGCATGATCTAATTCTTCTTTAGCTTGAACTCTAAAGAAATTTGCAAATCCACTTAAGTCAATAGATTCACAATATCCAGCCATTGCAAGATATGTATAAGAAGAATAAAATTCAAAGTTAACTTGTTCATTAAGGGCTTTTAATAATTTTTCACTAAGCATTTCCTTAAATCCTCCTCTATGTAATATATAATTATATAATATATTAAATATTATGTTAATAGCAATAATTTGTTATAAAATTCAACAAAAACTACTACTAATTAAGATTAAGATTAATATTTTTACTTATTTAAAATAACTTTATAAGTAAATTAAGTTTATTTTTCTAAATTAATTTATTAATCAATATTATTTTTATAGTAATAATGGTAAAATATAAATAAATAGTAATTTATTGAGGTGAATTATGTTGAATGAAAATTATATATTAGAAATGATAAATTTAAAGAAAAATTATGGTAATAAGGAAGTTCTTAAAGGTATAAACCTTAAAGTAAAAAAAGGCGAAATTATTGGATATATAGGGGCAAACGGTGCTGGTAAAAGTACTACAGTAAAAATTATCTTAGGTCTAATTGAGGATTATGAAGGTGATGTAATATTATTTGGTGAAAATATAAAAAATGGAGACGGAGAATATAAAAAAAGAATAGGATATGTACCTGAAATTGCAGATCTTTATGAAAGCTTAACAGCTATGGAATATTTAAATTTCATTGGGCAGTTATATGGATTAGAAGTAAATATTCTTGAAAAAAGAGCAAAGTCACTTATGGATTTATTAGGAATATCACAATGTATTAATACAAGAATATCAGCTTGCTCTAAAGGTATGAAACAAAAGATACTACTTATATCTAGCTTATTACATAATCCAGATATTTTATTTTTAGATGAGCCTTTAAGTGGATTAGATGCAAATACAGTTATGATAGTTAAAGAGCTTATGTCATCTCTTGCAGCACAAGGGAAAACTATCTTTTACTCATCTCACATCATGGATGTCGTTGAAAAATTAAGTAATAGAATTATACTTCTTAATAAAGGAAATATAGTTGCAGATGGTACCTTTGAAGAACTTCAAAAAGGTAGTGATGAAGGAACTTTAGAAGAAATATTTAATCAATTAACAGGATTTAATAACCATAAAGAAATAGCTAATGAAATTACATCCTTAATTAGTGAGGTGTAAATTTATGAAGGACCATATATTTTTAAAAGTATTAGATAAAATAAAATCATTATATATATCTATAGGTGTAGATTATGAAAAAATGAGGTTAATTTTAAAATATAAATTAACTATGGATAGTAGAAGAACTTCAACTTTAGCAAATGGAAATATTAATGAAGGAAAAGAAAAAAACTATTTTATTATATCTTTGATTCTGTATGCTTTTATGGGCTTGTTTATTGGACTAATAACTTTTATACCAATAAATAAAATGTATGTATATACAATGATTTTTGCTTTATTTATGTTTTTAGTATTAACTGTTTTTATTGCAGACTTTTCTACCGTATTACTTGACGTAAAAGATAGCAATTTAATTAAAATTACTGGTGTTAATAATAAAACATTAAATGCTGCAAAAATAACACATATTGTATATTATATATTTATGATTTCAATGGCTTTAGGATGGCTTGCTATAATAGGCGCTTTTATTAATGGAATAGCCATAGGAATATTATTCTTATTAAATATCATAATAATTGATATATTTATGATAGTTATTACAGCCTTAGTATATTATTTTATACTTAAATATTTTAATGGGGAAAAGGTAAAAGACATTATAAATTTTGTACAAATAATATTAACATCAACTATGGTTATAGGATATCAAATTATTCCAAGAATATTTGAATTTACTGATTTAAATATTTCATACAAAGAAAAAATTTGGAACTTATTAGTTCCTCCAATGTGGTTTGCGTCACCAATATATGCTTTAGATCAAGGTAAGTTAACAAGTATCTCTTTATTATTAGTAGTTTTTTCTATAATTATACCATTAATCGCAATAATAACTTATATAAAGAAGAGTAAGCAATTTGAAAATTATTTATCAAAACTAAATGCTAATGATGGAAAAGAAAATAAAAAGAAAAAAGGGCTACTATATAAACTAGGATATATGTTTTGTAAAGGTAATGAAGAAAAAGCTATTTATAGTTTTGGTAGCTCACTTATAAAAAATGAAAGAGACTTTAAACTAAAATTATATCCGAATTTAGGATTTTCGCTTATTATGCCTTTCTTATTTATGTTTATAATTAATGATAGTCATAATATAGGAAGTTTTTCAGAATGGAAAAATAATATGGGAAATTCAAATTCTTATTTATATATTTACTTTTTCATTTTAATGTTTGGTAATACACTATCGCTTCTTCAATTTTCTAGTAATTATAAAGCTTCATGGTTATATATAAGTACACCTATTAAAAATAAATCCATAATATATAAAGGATGTTATAAAGCTGTTTTTATAAATTTATTATTGCCAATATTTATAGTTCAAGCAATAGCTTTTATATGGTTATTTGGTTTAAAAGTAGTACCTCATTTAATAGTTGTGATTGCTTTCGCAACTTTAGTTATTCCAATACAACACTTTATTAGTAATTTTAAATTACCATTTAGTTTACAAACAAATGTAGCAGATTCATCACAAAATCTCATTGTTTTATTTATATCATTTTGTACAGTTGGTTTAGGTGCATTTATACATTTTTTATTAAGTAAAAATATTTTTGCAATATTAATATATAGTTTAATTTTAATTATATTGAATTTAGTTGTTTGGAATAAGGCTATAATAGTTAAAAATAAAATTTAATTTAACTATATGAAAATATAAGTGAAGTCTCTTTCTTAGAGAAGCTTCACTTTTTATATTTAATCTAATGTAATTGTTTGTTTAGTATTAATTTTATTTTTATATTAATATTCATTTACGAGTATATTATTTAAAAGTACTATTTTTATATTCAACTAACTCCCTTAATTATAAGTTTAATTCTATTTCTTTTAAAAATTCTTCTTTTTCAGATTCACCTGGTTCAACATTAATGTTAATCCATTTTATATTGCTCATACCAGCTACTTCTAATGTTGATTTTATAATGGTATTTTCAATAGGATTTCCTAAATCATTTTTAATATAAGAAGTATCACTTTCTGATGTTGTTATTAATAATCCCTTATTTATATTAGTTAATAATCCTTTAGGTCTATTATTTTCTTCTATAAATGCAAATTCTTTTATAAATACCTTGTCAAAAAAACCCTTTAACATGGCAGGTACATTATTCCACCATATTGGAAAGATAAATATTACTTCATCACTTTGTTTAATATAGTTTTGATATTTCTTAACTAGTTCATCACTACTTTCACCTTTACTATATAATTTTTCATCCATCTCATTCATTACAGGATTAAAGTTATCTTGATATAAATCAATTACATCATATGCTTTTTTCTTTTCTTCTAAAGCACTTTTTATTTTTTCTTTAATAATTTCACTAAATGAATTTTTACTAGGGTTACATTCAATTATTATAGCCTTCATAATTTTCATCCTTTCGTATAATTTTTTATTTCTTATCTATTTATTCTTAGCTATTATACTCAGAATTATTACTATCCTCTTTGTTAATTTAAATAAAAGATAAATTTTATTGCTTAAAATCAAAAAATACAAAAGAGATAAAATTTAACATTATCATACCTATTAAAATTAGGTATACATAATTTTAGTTAAATTCTATCTCTTAATTTTATATTTCCTAAATATAACTATTTAAGCTTCTTCATTCATAATTCCAAGTTTATCAAATATTATAAATGCTAAATTTATAATAATTCCAACTATAGTTGCTAATCCCATTCCCTTTAATTCTACAACACCTATACTTAAATTTATACCACTTAAACCTACCATAAATATTACTGATGTAAGTATTAAATTTCTAGACTTTGAAAAGTCTACTTTTGCTTCTATAAAAGTTCTAAGTCCTGATGTTGCAATAGTTCCAAATAGTAATAAGCTAACACCACCTATTACAGGAGTTGGTATTGTATTTATTATAGCTGAAAGCTTACCTGAAAACCCTAATATTATTGAAATTATTCCTGCACCACATATTACATATACGCTATATACTTTTGTTAGTGCCATAACTCCTATATTTTCTCCATAAGTAGTTGTTGGTACTGAACCAAACATACCAGAAATCATAGTTGATAATCCATCTCCTAAAAGCGATCTATGAAGTCCTGGATTTTTTGATAAATCCCTACCTACTATACTACTAGTAACTTTTAAATGACCTATATGTTCTGCTATTACTACAAATGTTGCTGGAAGTATAGTTAATATAGCTGTAATATCAAACTTAGCTAATCTTATTTGTGGTACTGTAAAAAATGATGCACTTTCTATAGCTCCAAAATCAACAAGCCCCATAAAGCAACCTGTTATATATCCAACAACAACACCTATTAAAATAGGTATTACTTTTAAAAATCCTTTTAACAATACACTACTTAATATAACTGATATAAGAGTAACCATTGATACTATAACCCAAGTTTTATTAAACTCTGGTGAATTTGACCCTCCAACAGGGAAACCTGCCATATCAGCTGCTGTAGTTGCAAGTTCTAAACCTATAATAGTAACTATTGCCCCCATTGCTGCTGGTGGAAATAATTTATTAATCCAGTCTGTTCCTGTATAACCTACAATAACTGCTACTATTGAAAAAACAAGTCCTGAAGCTACAAATCCTCCCTGCACAGTTTGAAAACTATGCCCTTGACTAAATAATAAAAATGTTGGAGTTAGAAAAGCAAAACTTGATCCCAAATATGCTGGTATACTTTTCTTTGTAATAAAGGCATAAAGTAAAGTACCTATCCCATTAAAAAATAACACTGTTGTTGGGTCAATGTTAAATAAAATTGGAACCAAAACAGATGATCCAAACATTGCAAATAAATGTTGTATACTTAATGGAATTGCTTTCTTTATTGGCACCTTCTCATTAACATCTACCATTAATAATTCATTTTCTGATATTTTTTTCATATTGTCATTCTCCTTCTTAGTTTCTCTGAACTAAATTTAAAGTATTTTTATACAATATATCATCTTTTATACCAAAATACAACATTTTTCTCTTATTTCATAACAAATAAATTAACTATATTCTCATTGCAATATTAGCTATTCCTAATATACCAGCCTTATTACCTATTCTTGCTCCTTCAAATTTAACATTTCTATAATTAGGCATTATAAGCTTATCAATATTTCCTTTAATATATTCTATTATATACTCTTGTTCCATAATTCCTCCACCTAATACTATAAGTGATGGATTAAATATATGAATTAAATTTGCTAAACCAACCATTATTTCAAATATCCATTGATTAACTATATTTTTAACTTTTTCATTATCATTAATAAGGCTAAAAATTATTCTACCATCTACTTCTGTTAAGCCTAATTCTTTTTTTACTTTTTCAACTAATGCTGTCGTAGATGCATAAGCTTCATAACATCCATTTGCCCCACAAGTACATTCTTTTCCATGTACATGAGTAATTATATGTCCAACTTCACCAGCAGAACCATAAGCCCCTCTATATATTTCTCTATTTTCTACAATAGCACCACCAATCCCAGTACCATATGCAATACATAAAAAACTTTTATTATTTAAACCAGCTCCATAATAGGCTTCACCTATAGCTGCTGCATTTACATCATTTTCTACAACTGTTGGTATATTAAACTTCTCTTCTATTCTTTTTTTTATCTCCATTCCTGTCCATCCTGGAATATTATCTGAGGCAAAAATTATTTTACCTTTAACATGATCTACTTGTCCTGCTGTACTTATCCCTATTCTATCTATATTTTTATATTCACTAATAATATTAAAAACTCTATTTATTAATACTTCTCCACCATCTTTGGCCATAGTTGGTACTTGGCTTTTATCAATAATTTCCCCCTTTTCATTGATAACACCTATTTTTATAGCTGTTCCTCCAATATCTAAAGCTAAAACTCTCATTTTTACCACCTCATAATATACTTAAACACCAAAATAATTTTATAAATATAAAATATAGGCATAGACTTATCTACGCCTATACCTTTATTTAAAGAGTATATTTTTCTATTGCACTAATAATTTTTTCATAAAGTGCCCTTACTCTTGGCATTTCAAACTCATCTACAGGTTCTAATGGAAGCCTTGTTGTACCTATATCAATCCCCCTTAATTTAACAATTTCTTTTGCAACTCCATAAAGAGATGGAAATGAAAGAAGTTCCTCTATTATTTCATTAATTGTAAATTGTACTTCTTTTGCTTTTTCTATGTTATTATTTGAAAAATATTCTTCAGCTTTCAAGAAAAGTTCTGGCATTACTCCATAAGTGCCTCCTATTCCTGAATCTGCTCCCATAATTCTTCCTGATATATATTGCTCATCAGGTCCATTGAAAACTATTAGTCTTTCTCCTCCAATAGCCTTAAATCTTTGAATGTCATAAGTACTCATACTACTATTTTTTACCCCTATAACACTTGGACAAGATAACATTTTCTTTAATAAATTATTTGATAGTGAATATCCTGTAGTTTGAGGTATGTTATAAATTATAAATGGAAGGTTTGTACTATTAATTATATTTTTCCAATGTAATTCAATACTTCTTTCTGGAAGACCATAATAAACATTAGGAACTGCTGATAATGCATGAGCTCCTTTCTCCTCCGCATGTTTAGCAAGTTCAACACTATCTCTAGTTGCTGCAGCTCCTACATGAACAATAATAGTTAATTCTTTTCCTACTTCATCTATTACTGCTTCAAGTAATTTTTTTCTTTCATCTACAGTTAATAAGAAACCTTCCCCTGAACTTCCGCCAACATATAAACCTTTTACTCCTTTATTAGCATAAAATCTTGCTAATTTTTTAATAGCATCTACACTTATATTTCCTTCTTCATTGAAACAAGTATAAAATGCTATAAATACTCCTTTAAAATCTTCTTTACAAAAATCCATCCTTCTACACCTTCTTTTTTATATCTATCCTTTTACAGCTCCCATAGCTATGCCTTGAGTGAAATATTTTTGGAATGCTATAAATATTATTATCATAGGCAATGATGCTAAAGTTGCACCAGCCATAATTGATCCATAATTTGTTGTAAACTCTGATTGTAATAAGGCAACTCCTAAAGGTAAAGTAACCATATCCTTACTCCTTATAAGTATGAGTTGCATAAAATAATCATTCCAAGAACTTATAAATGTAAATATAGCAAGTGCACCAATACCTGGTTTTACAAGTGGAATTACTATATTACAGAAAATTCTAATCTCTGAACATCCATCTATTTTTGCAGATTCTAAAAGCTCACCTGGAATTCCTTGTGAAAATTGTTTCATCAAAAATACTCCAAATGGCCAAGCTACAGCTGGAAGTATTAACGCTTTATAAGAGTTAATCCAATCTAATTTTGCTAATATTGTAAATAAAGGTATTAAAACAGCTTGTTTAGGTAAAGCCATAGCTATTATAAATAACCAAAATATAATTCTACGTCCTGGAAATCTTTTTTTTGCTAATACATATCCCCCCATAGTTGATGTTATACACACTAATAACATTGTACAAAAGGAAATGAAAAAACTATTAAATGTCCACTTTAACAGTGGTGACTTAGCCAAATCTATAAAATTTTGAAAAGTAGCAGGTTTTGGAAACCATTGAGGTGGTATTTGTATTGTAGCACTTTGATTTTTAAACGCGCCTGTTAATATCCAATAAAACGGGAAAAGAAATAAGATACTTAACAGTATTATAATCGCCATAAAAATTATATCTTTAATTGAAATTTTTTTACGTTTACTCATCCATATGCACTCCTTTCTTTTAGTAATCAACTTCTTCTCCAAAGAATTTGTATTGTACTATTGAAATCATCATTATTATTATTGCAAGAATAACTCCCATTGCTGAAGCTAAACCATATTTATTTAATGTAAATGCTCTTTCATATACTAAATACATAATAGTTGATGTAGAATATGCAGGACCACCTGAAGTTAAAAGTTGTATTATTGCAAATGTTTGGAATGAGTTTATCGTTGAGATTATTACAATATATAATGTAGTTGGCATTAAAAGAGGCCATGTGATTTTCGTAAATACCTGCCATGGTGTTGCTCCATCAATTTGAGCTGCTTCTAAATAAGATGTTGGAATATTTCCTAGTGATGCTACATACAAAATTATAGGTTGTCCTATTGATAAGGTTACTAAAACTACTATAATACATATCAATGCATACTTTGGATCACCAAGCCATGTTTTTGGTTCAGCTCCAAAAAGACCAGTTATATAGTTTAATATTCCGTAATTGGGATGTAATATCCATCCCCAAACTACTGTTATACTAACTATAGATGAAACTGCTGGAAGATAGAATATCCCTCTAAATAAAGATCTTAAAAAAGGATTTTTCTTATAGATTACTAATGATATAAACAATGATAAAATAATTACTACTGGCACTGTCCCAAGTACTATAACTAAGGTGTTTACTAAGGATTTTATAAATATTTCATCAGATAATAAACTTTTATAATTACCTAGACCTATAAAGTCAAAGTTTCTAAGAGAATAATCAAAGAAACTTATATATATACCTTTAATCATTGGATAAATAACAAAATAACCAAAAATAATTAAAATTGGTGCTAGAAATAAGTAAGCAGAAATCCATTCTTTTAAAGCTAATTTATTAAATCTTTTACGTTTTTTTACTAAATTAGGCTCTATTTTCTGAGTATTTTGCATAATAAAACCTCCACTATTATTTATAAAAATTAAATATAGTATGGAGTGATTTCTCATTCCATACGTAATACTATAAATTTGCTACTTATTTAAAGTTTCATTTGCCTTTTCAACAAAATCATCTAATCCATCTTTTGCAGTTGTGTTTCCAAGTAAAACATTTTGAAGAGTTGGGAACCAGTAAGTTCTCATTTCTGTAAATCCAGGAACTGCATTATAGTATGTGCCTATATATTTAATCATATTTTCAGCATACTTAAATTCTTCATTATCATATAAGTCTGTAACTGAGTTTCTTACTGATAATCCTCCAGTAGCTATTAAGTTAGTTTTAAATGTTTCTGGATCATTAGCTATAAAATCAACTAATTTTTTAGCTGCATCAACTTTATCTGGATCATTATTATCAAATATAGCCATACCACCTATAAAAGCTTCTAATTTTGGTTCTACAGATGTACTTGGAGTTGGGAATGGAACTAACACCTCTTCAAAATCTCCAGCTTTCTTCGTAGAATTTGTTTTCATTAACACTGTTGAATAAATTATAGTTGATGCTGATTTTCCTTGTAGATACATATCCATAGCATCATTACTTGTTAAAGCTTCAGACCCCTTTGCTATATATCCTTCTTTAACCCCATTAACAACCCATTCAAGAGCCTTTACAGCCTCTGGACTATTTAGCGTATACTCTGTTAAATCATCTGTTATTGTTTCTCCACCATATATATTAGATATTAAAGCTCTTGTAGCTTGATCTCCACCACTTGATTTACTAAATAATGTCATAGGTGCAACATCTGGAATTTTCTCTTGTATTGCTTTTAAAAGAGCTGTCATGTCATCAATTGTCCATAATCTATCTGGATTATCTAATGGAAGCATATCTGCAATACCAGCTTCTTCTAACATAGTTTTGTTAAATGACATCATAAAAGGTGCTGTATTTATAGGATACATATAGTAATTATCATCTAATTTACATGAATCTAAAATTGTTGAATTTACATCTTCTTTAAGAGATTCTGTAAACATATCATCTAATGGAGCTAATACACCACTTCTTGCATATTCAATAATTCTTCCTGGATAATCATAAATTAAATCTGGTGCAGAATTAGATGCTATAGCTGTATTTATTTTTTGTGGTCCACTATTAAAATCAATCATCTCTATATTTACTTTTATATTTGGATATTTTTTATTAAATTCATCAACAATTTGTTCCTCAAATTTTCCTGGAGTATTATCAATGGTGTCATAATTAGGATAATTCCACCATGTTATTTCAACTACTTCATCAGAACCTTCTGTTTTTTCTTCCTTTGTCGCTTCACTTTTTCCACATCCAACAAAAACACTTGAAAATATTAATGTAGCAAGGCTTAAAGCCACTAAGTTTTTAACTTTTCTCATTACTCTTCCCCCTATACTTATAAAAAATTTATTTTAACTTTTATAAACGTTTTCATAAAGTGGAGTTTTTAATATATTCTACGAATTTTTTAGTAATTAATTGTGGTCTAGTTATTGCTCCACCAACAACTACTGCCCAAGCCCCTGCTTCTAAAGATTTCATAGCATTTTCAGGAGTATCTATATTTCCTTCAGCAATAATAGGAATTTTTATAGACTCCCTTAAACTTTTTATTAATTCAATATCAGGTTTAGGTCTATTTAATGTATAATCAGTATATCCACTAAGTGTTGTTGATACCATATCAAAGCCTATTTTTTCAGCTCTTACTCCTTCTTCTAAGTCAGATATATCAGCTAAAACTAATCCATTATAGACTTCTCTTATTTCTTTTAAAAATTCTTCAAGGGATCTTCCATCTGGTCTTTCCCTTCTTGTAGCGTCAACAGCAATTATTTCAGGATTTATAGACAGAAGCTCTTTTACTTCATTAATTGTAGGTGTTATATAAACTTTGCTTGTACCATAAATCCTCTTATAAATTGATATCATTGGTAAATTAACATTATTTTTAATTTCTTTACAGTCTTCTGGTGAATTAGCCCTTATACCTATTGCTCCACCCTCTAATGCCGCCTTAGCCATTCGCATCATTATATACGAACTATGTAAAGGCTCATCTTCAAGTGCTTGACAAGATACAATTAATCCCCCTTTAATTGCTTTTAGTACTTTCTCTGAATTATCCACCTTATCCCTCCATCTTTTTTTAAATTAAATAAGTATTTATTTTATATACATATAATACTATATTTACCAATTATTGTCTATATGTTTTTTTACTGTCTATACAATTTTTATTAAATTTAAATTATATTTCTATATTTAAAGTTATACTTATATTTTTTAATTATTATTATTAAATAAAACCATATTAAATGTATATCTTTCAGAATGATAAATTGTTTTAGTAAATTCAATAGGATATCCATCAATATTATATATAAGTCTTTCAGATAGTAATCCTACACCTTTTGGCTTTCCTAATAACATTTCTGCCTCCTTTTTATTAAGAGAAATTGCCTTTAAACTTTGCTTCATATAATTAAAATGCATATTATACTCTTCTTTCATTACTTTATATAAAGAACAATAAACCATATTATACTTTATAAGATCAGGAAAAAACTTTTCAGGTAGATAACAGTATTCTATTGCTATTGGTTCATTATCAGCTAATCTAAGTCTATTTAAAAAATATATTTCTTCATTATCTTCTAATTCAAGTTTATCTTTTATTTCATCAGTACTCTTAATTTTTTCAAACTTTATTATTATACTTCCTGGAGTAAGCCCCCTTTTCATCATATCTTGACTAAAACTTTCAATATCAAGTTTTTTCTCTATTACTTCTTTTGATACAAAAGCTCCTTTTCCACGAATTTTATAAAGAATACCTTTATTTACAAGATTAGCTATAGCTTGTCTTATTGTCATTCTACTTACTCCATATAGTTCAGTAAGTTCTCTTTCTGTTGGTAATGCCTGACCTGGCAAATATTCTTTATTTTTAATTTTTTCCTTTATTGACTCTTCTAATTGAATATAAATTGGGAGTGTTGAATTTTTATCCATTTTTTAGAATACCTCCTATTTTTTAGCACTATATCATTATTATATATAATTATCCATAAATTATCTATACAATTATTTATTTATATATACCATTTTTAAATTTCTGTAATTTTTTATTTTCACTATTTTATACTAAATACAAAAAATAGAGACAAGCTCCTACTTTTATATAAGCTTGTCTCCACATTCTAATTTTTTATTAAATACCAATTTATCAGCCAAAAGAGCTAATATAATTCCTATACATATATAACCTACTCTTTCTATAGCTGTTGTAATAGTTCCATTAGTTAATGAAATAGAAGCAACTACTGACATAGTTACACATATAATTTTATCTCTATAATTAGTTGTATATGTATCTAAATAACCACCTAGCAATACTATTAGTCCTCTTATAGTATTATCTTTAATAACTACAAATAATAACATTATTATAATTATACCTATAACAGTACCCTGTAAACGTTGTTTTGATCTTACTCTACAATGTTCTGAATATAATTCTGTTAATGAAAATATCGTATATACTATCCAACGTCCTTGAGCTAAATTAAAGAAATCTACTATGAATACTGATATAGTAGTAAGTAAAGCTATTCTAATTGCATAAGCTCCTCTTACATGATGAATATTAAATTTATTAAGTACTCTTATATATTCATTTTCCTCTTTATTTTCATTATTTATAGTATTTTCAACCTCACTATCTTCAACCTTCTTATTATTTTTACTACCTCTATAAATTACAAGTTGAACTAACATTATTAAAATAGCACCAGTTGCTAAACCTACTAACCTTTTTATAAAATCACTACCTTCTACAGGTGTATATAACATAAATAAATATTGCAGACCAAAAGGCACAACCATTACTTTATTTAGTTTAGAAGTTAAAGAATATCCAATTAGCAATAGAATACTAAAATTTAGCACTAGGCCTAAATACATATTATTAGTTGCTATATTAGAAAAAACTCCAGAAATTAAATTCATAAAAAGTAACTTAATTAAATTACTAGATAAGTTTTTAGTTAAATCCTCTTGCATTAATACTAATATAGATATTATTATAGTAACTCCAACTAAGCTATTATTTGATCCAAATATAACTTCAAACCCCTTAACAAACAATAAAATCACTAAAAATATTATAGTGTTAGATATAACCTTCTTTTTCATAAAACCCCTCTTTCTTTTATTTTTTAAATATTTAACTTTAAACAACGAACAATATTATCATAAAAAATTAATAAAAACAATATATTAAAGCAAAAAAATAACTGCCTTCTTAAAAGTCAGTTATTTTTAAATTAAACTTATTAATTTCTTTAATATTAGTAGTATAAATCTCTAAGTATTTCATTACCTTAATCTAATTTCATTTTTAAATTTTGCTATTTCTATTCTTCTTTTCTCTACTCTAGATTTTTCACATGCATAAGACATAATATGAGATTGTATTGACTGTTCAACACAAGTTCTTACTTCCTTTGTATTACCACTAACTAACCTAACAAAATCATTCATAAGTCCAACATCACCGCCATTATGACCTCCAATAGTTCTCTCTGGTTTAATTACATAAGTACATGTTTCTGCATTTTCATCAATCATATGCCTTCTAATAATTATTTCATTTGTTAATCCACTTGCATAAATTGAACCCTTTGTTCCAAAAAGACTTATTTCTCTAAATTGATTATTAGTAAATGCTGTTACTGTAAAAGTTCCCCTAACGCCATTTTTAAATTCTAATACCGAAACTTGATTGTCACAAACATCATTGTCATCTACTTTCCATACACATGTTCCATAACTTGTTGTATCTAAAATCGCCTTTACATTATCATAAGTAGGATTTGCACATAACGTATTGATTGGCCATACATCATTACATCTATCTAAGTATACCTTCTTTGCTGAAAATATACACTCCTCTTTAAACTTACAATCTAAACATTTCTTTGAGCTTCCTTCTGGGGCATTATTTTTATTAAAATAACTTAAATCACCACTTGAATAAACTGCTGTACATTCATCATCTACAAGCCAAGTAATAATATCCATATCATGACATGTTTTTGCTAATATAAGTGGTGATGTTTCACTAGAATTTCTCCAATTACCTCTTACAAAGCTATGAGCCATATGATAATGTCCAATATTCTCCCTATGATCAAAGCCTACTAAATCACCAATAACCTTCTCTTCTACTAACTGCTTGATCTTTTCAAAGAATTTTGTATATCTTAAAACATGACAAACCATTAAATTAACTTTATTTTTCTTAGCGCAGACTTCTAAATCCATGCATTCTTTTGCATCTGGTGTCATAGGTTTTTCAAGTAATACATCATACCCTAAGTTAAGTGCTTTAATTGTAGTATTGTAATGTTGTTTATCTTGATGTGAAACTATAACAGCATCACACACTTTTCCTAATGCATAAAATCTATCTTCATTTTCAAAACACATTTCTTCTGGAATATTATGTTCCTTTGCTAATGCGATTCTTTTATCATAATCTGGCTCTACAACTGCAATATATCTTATTTTATCTTGATTATCTAATATATACTTTCCATAAGCATGTCTTCCTCTAGAACCAGCTCCAATCACTGCTACCTTAATATAACTCATAATAACACTCCTTTATTTTTCATATTAATAATTTTACTTTTTAATTATTTATTATATTTTTTATGATTCTGTCGCATTAAGAATAAAACCACAATATATTGTCTTGATTTTTAATTACAAAATAATATATTGTGTATAAAATTTTAGTGCGACTGCACCTAAAACTTAATTTATAGTCTAAAACAAATATTTACTATCTATTTAATTGCAACTCCTATACCTGTATTTTGAAATTTTTTCTGCACTAAAATATATACTATAATCATTGGTAATACAACCATAGTTGCTGCAGCCATCATAGTAGGTATATCTGAGCTATGTTGACCTTCCATAAATGCCATTGAAACTGGGAGTGTTAATTTTTTAATATCTGAATTAACAATTAATGGCCAAATTAAATCATTCCATGCTGAAATAGCTGTTTGAACTCCAAGAACCATAATTCCTGGTGATACCATTGGAGATGCAATCTTATAAAAAACTCTAATTGGACTAGCTCCATCAACCCTTGCTGATTCTAATAATTCATTAGGAACAGCTGAATAAAACTGCTTCATCATAAATATTCCATATGCAGTAAATAAATTTGGAATAATTATTGCTTTAAGAGAATTTAACCACCCAAATGCATTCATAGTTAAGTATTGTGGAAGTGAAAACATTTGTCCTGGAACCATCATAATTGCCATAATACCTGCAAAAATTACCTTTTTGCCTGGAAAGTTTAATTTAGCGAAAGCATATCCTGCAGTTGTACAAGTTATTAAAGTTCCTACTACACGACAACTTGCTGTAATAATACTATTTAAATATAACTTTAAAAATGGTAAAGTATTAAATACACTTTTATACCCATCTAATCCAGGTGATTTAGATATAAGTGTTGGAGGAGATGATATAGCTTCTTCATAAGTCATAAAAGAAGTACTTACCATTTGAAAAAATGGCCAAAGTATTATAATTGATAAAATAATTAAAAAAATATAAACATATATGTTTTTTTTAACTTTATTTTTTATTCTCATATCATATCAACCCTTTCTAATAGTGTACGTATTTCTTTTCAAATATTTTTTGCACTAAAGTTACAAGCATAATAATAAAGAATATTACAACTGCTATGGCTGCTCCCATTCCCTTATTTGTTTGTACAAAAGCTACTTCAAAAAATTCTACTACAATAGTTCTAGTAGAATCCAATCCTGCATTTTTACCTATCATAATATATATTAAATCAAATAACTGGAACATACTAATAAAACCTGTTACACTTAAGAAAAATATTGTTGGTGAAATACTTGGTATTGTTATTTTGCAAAACTTCTTAAAACTTCCTGCCCCATCTATATCTGCTGCTTCATAAATTGAATAATCTATATTTTGAAGAGCTGCTAATAAAATAATAATTTGAGTGCCAATAACTGACCAAATTAAAATACATACTATAACTATCCAAGAATATTTTGCATTGCTTAACCATTCTACTGCTTCTAAATTAAAAAATTTGAGTATTTCATTAATTATTCCATAGTTATAATTAAATATGTATTTAAATACTACTGCTATAGCTGCTGGCATTGTAACTATTGGCAAATAAAATATTACTCTAAAAATCCCCTTTCCCCTAACAGTTGGTGAATTTAACATATTTGCAATAATCAAAGAAATCATAATTGATATAGGTAATGCAAATATAGTTATTCTAAATGTATTAATTATAGAATCATATATCTCTTTGTTTTGTAATATAATCTTAAAATTATCCAATCCTATAAAAGTCTTTTCACCAAATCCAATCCACTCATGTAAACTCAAGAAAAAACTTTGTAATATTGGCCAAACTGCAAATATTAATAACCCTATAACTGCTGGTGCTATAAAAATATATCCCCACATAGCTTCTTGTTTCTTCACCTATTTCACTCCATTTCTAAACTTAATCATAAATACTAATGTTTTAAATAAAGGCTAGTCCAACTTAAGTTAAATAAACAATATTATTTATTGTATGAACCGCCTTCATTTAGCTTCTATTTTAATATTTTATTAGCTTCATCAGCTAACATTTTAACTGTTTCTTCTGGCGTAAGATCTCCATTTAGCATTTTTGTAATTATTTCAACTTCTTTACTATCCCATCCTGTTTTTCCTGATTTAAAATAACCAACACCTCTACTAGCACTTTCTACTGTATCTTTAAGACCAGTAAGATTACTATTAGCCTTATATAGTGTATCTGCAAAGCCATTCTTAGCAGGCATAACACCTGATTTTTCTGCTAAAATTTTATTAGCCTCATCACTTGCCATAAATTCAATAAATTTCTTGGCTTCTTCAGGATATTTAGTGTTTTCAGCTACTGCTGTTCCAACGCCATGAATTACAGAGCTAATATCATTTTTCCCACTAGTTGGAAGTGGAGCAATATCTATATCCTCTTTATTAGATAATTGTGATACCTCTGCTGTAGTCCATACACCTGAGTAAAACATACCTATTTTTTTATTTGCTACTGAAGTTATATTATCAATTCCCTCTGATTTAGTCGGTTTTATACTTAATCCATCTTGAACTAAATTATTATAAAAATTCATAGCTTCTAACGCTTCTGAAGAATCCCATCCACTTGTGCCATCCTCATTTACAATTTCTCCACCTGCTTGAATAACTAAATTCCAATAACCTGCTTGATTATCTGTATGAGGAATTAAAATAGGGATTATATTTGGATCATTTTCTTTTAATTTTTTAGCTACTTCTATCATTTCATCATATGTTTTAGGTGGTTCTAACCCTAACTCATTAAATAATTTCTTATTATAAAACATTCCAATGGCATCAAAATCCCTAGGTAATGCATATATTTTATTATCAACTGTATAAATTTCTGTAACTGCCTGATTAAATTCATTTAAATCAATATTACACTCTGATAAATCCATTAATTTTCCCCCTTCTTGATATTTCAAAAAATTTGGAGCATTAATTGTGAAAATATCTGGTAAATTATTTGCTTGAGCAGCAGTATCTAAAGTTGTAAAATAATTTTTATAAGGTGTAACTTCTATAACAACGTTAATATCAGGATTCTCTTCATTAAATTTAGTTACAATTTCTTCAAATCCTGGTTTTTGCTCTAAGTCCCATATAGCAAAACGAAGTTGTTTTTTACCACTTTCTCCTTGTGAATTGTTTTTAGAATCAGTATTTGTTGAGCATGAGACTATGCTTAAACTTAAACATAGTATAGAAGCTAAAGTAAGTATTTTTTTTAGTTTCATATTAAGTATTCCCCCCTAAAACATATAATTTATACAAAAGCTTTTTGTAATCGTTTAAAATTTATATCCTTATTTTCTACTACATACTTTTGAATATTTTGCTAATTAGAATATATTTAAGTTTATTTTTGTTTTTGCTATATACTGGAATTATATTCTTTTTCTTTTTATTATATTCTCTTTACTTTAAATATTTTTGTAAAATTTTACAAAAATGTGCTATATCAATTGTATGTTTCTTTCTGCTTAATAAGCATAAAATAAAAAGAAATCCTAATTGATTATTTTCAACTAAGATTTCTTAAATAAAAAAATATTTAAATTAGTTAAATTATATTTAAATAAGCTTTTTTCATACTATATACTCTTATAATTTTTTTCCCATTTCATAAGCTTGTGAAAATGCTGGAGTATTTTTAATTTCTCCTTTTCCCCATGACCCTGTTCCATAAATTATCCCTTTTTCCTTTGCTCCTGAAAGACAATCCTCTGTAAATCCTCGTATTGTCTCTACTGTACGATTAAGCATATTTTTATTTGTATCAGCAGCAGTCATAATATAATAAAATTCCTTATTTGAAATTTCAGTATACCTTGCTACAGTTCTATCAATAAGGGTCTTCAATTGTCCATCTATTGAATAAAAATAAACAGGTGTTGCTAAAACAATTGTATCAGATAAAATCATTTTATTAAGAAGCTCTGCCATATCATCATTTTGAACACATTTGTGTGTAGAATTACAGACTCCACATCCTGTACAATAATTTATTTTCTTCTCAGCTATAAAAATCTTTTCAACATCATGTCCGCTTTCTTTTGCCCCTCTCATAAATTCATCACAAAGCAAATCTGAATTTCCACCTTTTCGTGGACTTGAAGATAAAATTAATACTTTTTTGCTCATTTCTACACCCCATTATATATTTTTTATTTATTTCAATTTTAAATATTCTTCATCACAAACTGGTTCACACCATTGATTTGAAGCACCTTCAGCTGGAACTTCAATTGCAAGATGACAAAAAGCACTATCCTTTGCTGCTCCATGCCAATGTTTTACCTCTGCAGGAATATTAACTACGTCTCCTGGATGTAACTCTCTTGGCTCTTCTCCTTCTGCTTGATACCATCCTCTTCCTGCAGTTACAAGAAGAATTTGTCCTCCTTTATGATGAATATGCCAATTATTACGACATCCAGCTTCAAATGTAACACTTCCTATTCCAACACCACTTGTTGTAAGCATATTTAAATATGCTTTTCCTATAAAATATTTCGAAACCATTTCTGGAAGTGGTTCTCCTATTGGAAATATAGTATTAATATCCTTAATTGTTTCTTTGCTCATTACTACGCCTCCTAAAAATAAGCTTATTAACTACTTAGTTTGCTTTTCCTTCATATTCTCTACTGCATTATTTACACATCTTAAAGCATTCAAACTTCTTGGATACCCTATAAATGGTAAAGATTGAGATATAATTTTTATTAAAAATAATTTATCATTTCCAAGTCTTATATTTGCTTTTGCATGACTAGTTAATTGTGGTTCGCATCCACCTTGTGCAAAAAGAAAACAAAATTTAATAAATTATTTTTTTAGCTTTAATATTCTTTCAATTGATGCTTGATCTGGTTAATAATTTTCTCTTATTAAATTCATCATACAACTTAGAGTTTACTCTAAGTCAATACTAAAATTTTTTATCTAGCTATTTAATTCACTCATATGAATCACCCTTTTAATATATTTATCTAAATGCCCCTAATACATTATATATATTTAATAATACAAGAGATAAAATTACAATATTTATAGTTTCAAGATTATATCTAATATAGGTTTTATTATAACTCCTCAACCTATATCAGCCGTGGCTCCTATACTTGTTGCTAAAATAGCTATTAAAAATATAATATTTGCATATGTCTTCCTCCCATTTTCAATATTTACACTTAAAATGCTACATTTAAATATAGATTGCTTCTATCCCCCTTTAATAAGAGAAAAAGAAGGGTTATCCCTTCTTTTTTTCTCTTATTAAAATCTATTTAATTTTTACATTAATAAATTTATCTCATAAATAAAAACTTTTATTCTAAAAGCTCTTTTGAAATCATACGATTTTTGAAGTAATATTTTTTATCATCTTCATTAACTTCACGAAGCACCTTACATGGATTTCCTACAGCAACTACATTAGAAGGAATATCCTTTGTTACAATACTTCCTGCTCCAATTACAACATTATCTCCTATTGTAATCCCAGGCAAAATAATTGCACCAGCTCCAATCCAACAATTCTTCCCTATATTAATAGGCGCATTATATTGATACCCCTCTTTTCTAAGTTCTGGCAATATTGGATGTCCTGCTGTAGCTACAGTTACATTTGGGCCAAACATAGTATAATCTCCTACATAAATATGTGTATCATCTACTAATGTGAGATTAAAATTTGCATAAATATTCTTTCCAAAGTGAACATGCTTACCACCAAAATTTGCATGAAATGGAGGTTCAATATAGCATCCTTCACCAATTTCAGCAAACATTTCTTTTAAAATAGCTTCTCGCTTTTCTAATTCTGTAGAGCGTGTCATATTAAAATCATATAATCGATTTAAATACCCCAATTGCTCTTTCATTAATTCTTCATTTCCTGGCAAATACAATTCTGTATTATGCATTTTTTCCTTTATATCCATTTTCCCTCTCCCTAATATGTTAAAAAAAATTTTTTATACTATTAATTTAACATTATTTTTTCTATAAATCCATAACATAATAATATTATTTTTCATAATTTTATAGTAATAGTATGTAAATTTAATTATTATTTCCCTAAATTAAAAGAGACTTAGAATTACTCCTAAGCCTCCTTTATATTTATACTTTATACTAATTTTTGTTTAAATATATTATCTAAATTAACCTTCTTAATTCTATCATTAATTTCTTCTTTATCAATAGTATAAAGTCCTACCTCTTGCATTCTCTTAAAATAGCTAGCACCAGCAAAAGTATATCTATCCTTTCTACCTTCCCTAGTTTCAACTTTTTCATTAGCAAAAGAAATTAAATCACCTATTGCTATTGATGATGGTAAAATTAATAATGGCATTCCCATCATAAGCCTTATAGCATTATGACCTGCTAAACTACCTGTACATATAGCTTCAGTATGATGGATAAACTGCGAAATTTTTAGTCAACTCTGCACATTTTATTATATTTCATGACCTCTCTAATATTTTTATATTTTATTAGAGTATGTAATACTTATTGTATTACATTCACTATCCCAAACAATTTTTTTGAAAATATTCCCCAAGACTTTCTTTTTATCTGCATGATTCAAAATATCGAATGTGCTTTGAAAATTATTTATTTTATTTCTTATACTTTCAATATCTATTTCTTCATTTATAATAATAGCATTTTTTTGTATTACACTATTTAATGATTCTTCTAATTCTTTAATTTGAAAATTAATATCCCTAATTATTTGCTGATATTCTAAAATTATGTCTTTATCTAGATTAGAATCTAAAGTTTGTAATTGTAAAAACATATTTCCCTTTTTACTCTTTAGTTGTTGAATAGTATTATTTATTTCATCTACTTCAGTATTATTATTTATTAAGTTATCATTTTTCAATATCTTATCCAACTCTTCTATTACTTTAGAAGAATCATATCCAACTACCTCTTCAACAATCCTTTTATCAACAATTGCTCCATTTAGATTTTTAATATTACAAATAGTATTACTGCTATCTATTTTCATGCCACATGCATAATAATAAGGCCTTGTCCCATCCTTTAATTGACGAGCCTTAACTACATTCATTACAGCTCCACACTTGCAACGTAATATCCCACTTAAAAGTGCAACATTAGAATTACCTCTATTAGGTTTGTTATGTCTATTCTTAGATATTAATTCTTGTACCTTTATCCACTTTTCAGCTGGTATTACACCATCATGCTTTGATGTTGCAGCAAGCTTTGGATTATTCCTAGTTTTATCATTACTCCTTTTGCAATAAGTTAAAATACCTTTTCCCTCTTCTTGTTTAGTTACAATGTAGCCTTGTTCTTCTAAAAACTCTGCAATATCCTCATTGCACATTGCATAAGTTGGATTAACAAGAACACTCATAATTGAACTTTTATTAATATATCCCCCCTTTTTTCCCCTAACCTTATTTTTAAGGAGATATTTATGAACCCTACTTACTGATTCAAACTCTAAATAAAGATTAAACATCTGTATTACTTTATCTATTTCTTCCTCATTAATAACTAATGAACTATAATATCTAGTCTTACCATGTCCATCTATAAAAGATTCCCTTACATGATTAAACCCCAAAGGAGCTTGACCACCAAGCCACCTACCATCTCTAGCTAAAAGGTACATATTATCTGTAATACGTTGTATTAAATCATCTCTTTCAAACTGGGATATACTTGCTAATATTGTTATAAACATAGTTCCCATTGGACTACTAGTATCTATTTTTTCTGTGACACTGTGTAATGCACATTTATATTCTTTAAAAATATCAATTGTCTCTAAAATATCTTTGACTTTTCTTCCAAGACGATTAAGCTGATAAACTATAACTGCATCTAACTCTTTTAGCTTAATCATATGCATCATATTTTTAAATGCTGGTCTATCTGTATTTTTACCACTATAACCTTCATCTTCAAAAATTTCAATTTCTATATCTTTATCTTCCATAAATATAAAGTTTATATAATCTTTACATCTATCAATCTGATTACCAATAGAGTCTCCCTTTCCTGTAAATTTTGACTTTCTGGAATATATAGCAATTTTCATTTTTGTATTACCCCTTCTAACTAATGTTTATATTCTTCGTCATTAAATTTTTCAACCAACAATCTACAAATGTCAACTCCATATATATTTATTAAAGCTCTTGCTAATGACTTATATACCTCTGCCCCTATTGTTTCATTATTTTCTTTAAGTATCACAATATTATCTTTTTTCAAAATAATTTTTACTCCACAACTAAATTATTATTATAATATTGTATTTAAATTATTATTGAAATGTTACAACTTAAATAAAAATGCAGAGTTAGATTTTTACTATCCTACTCTGCATTTTATGGTTTTATAAATATATTACAATCTATTAAATTTTCTACTTCCAAAGATTAGAATACTCATTTTTAAAATCATCTAATGATAATATATATTTTTCTAAAGGTGAAAAGTCTAAATCATTACATTCATTAAGTGATTTTCTGTATAAATCTTCAGTATCCCATGATATAATTTTCACTTCTAAATTTTGTTCTAACATTTGTTTTAACATTATAAACCTTCCTATTCTTCCATTACCATCTTGGAATGGATGAATAAGTTCAAATCTATAATGAAATTCAGCTACCTCTTTTAAAGTAATTTTATTTAATGAATAATACCATTCTAAAAGTTCATCTAGTTTACTTTCAACTTCAAATGGTTGAGCTATCTTTGCATTTGTTCCTATAATCATATTGGGAATAACTTTATAAATTCCTGCATATCCTTTTGCATGCATACTAGTATTAAACATTAAACTTGCATGTATATTTTTAAGAAATTTATGATCTATCTTTTCTCCTAATGTTTCTATAATTGTATCAAAAACATAACTTGAATTAACCGTTTCTTGTACATCATCTAAAGTATGCTTACCTTCAACAACATTTTTATCTAATAATAAAGCCAATGCTTCTGTTGTAAATGTACTTCCTTCAATTTTATTTGAATGATATAAAAAGCTATGTTTTAAAACAGCATATAATGAATTTTTAAAATCCCTAGTTTCATTTAAAGCATCTATAAAAGTTTTTTCGTTAACCATCCTATATCTTACACCTTTCACTTTCTTCTTATCCTTTATTATAGCCTAAATAAATAAACTATTAAACATTGAAAAAGATATCCATTGTACCATTTCTTTATAATATCTTCTTTATCTTCAAATCCATAATATTTAAGCATATCACTTACTTCATTTTCTGTAAAACCAAAATACTCATCATAGTGGGTATTTAATATAGAAATAATATTTAAGTTATTTAATCCAGTAAAAATACTTTCTTTAGATATTCTCAAGCATCCTGTCATAATTGCAAACTCTAAATATTCATTTGTCTTTAATGCAGATTCAAAAAGTGATCTTAAAAAATCTATCATTTCATTGTAAAATCCTTTAAAATATGAGTTTTCTCTTGGAACATCATATTCATCTATTAAAATAATAACCTTTTTATTATGGTACTTCTCAAGGCATCTTGATAAAAACTTTAATGCTGTTACCATATTACCTTTATTATCTTTTTTATTAATAATATTTAAATAATCCTCTTTTTCATAATGAAGCTTTTCTGAATTTAATACGTAATCATGTCTTTTAAACTCTTCAATAATCTCATTTACAAGACAATCATATGCTAATTCGTAATTAGGTTGCTTAGCTGATTTTAAAGAAAGATTTATAACAGGATATTGTCCCATATGTGATTTGTACTTTTCACCTTCATTCATTATGTTAAGTTTATTGAATAAATATGAATTATCATCCTTACCATTTTCAAAGAAGTATTGTATCATGCTAATATTTAAAGTCTTACCAAATCTTCTTGGCCTAGTAAATAAATTCACTTTTGCCTTACTATCTAGAATATCCTTTATTAGTAATGTTTTATCTACATAATAATAATTATTTAATCTTATATCCTTAAAATTATCTACACCTATTGGTAATGGTTTTAAATTCATATTTTCACTTCCTTTTATCTGTTTTTAAGCTATCTATTATTATATCCTAATTGTAAATTTTATTAAACCCACTATTTTTACTAAAGCATTGAGTATTTTTGCTTATATCTCAGCCATATATCTCCATTATCAACAAACTTTCCTATGGCATTATTCCTAGTTAAAAAGTATGGCAAGTGCCACTGAAAGTCATAAAAATAATCGCTATTATAAACATTGGCATAATTATCAATTGCTTTTTTAATTTCATCAAAACTATATTTAGTCATAGCATTATTTATACTTTCTATAATCTTAATATTTAAACTAACAACTTCACCTATTTTCTTACTATTCCAATGATTAATTATATTTATATATATTTTATTATTATTATATATATTATTTATATTATTATTATTATTTATATATATATTATTACGTGAAGTAGATACATTATCGTATCTACCTTGGTCATCACTAGATACATCAACGTACCTACTTTCTGCATAACTAGGTACATCAGCGTAACTATCCTGTATATTACTAGTTGCATCAATGTATCTACCTTCTTCCTTTGTAGATACATCAGTGTACCCACTTTCTTCATTACTAGGTACATCAGCGTATCTACCTTCTTCTCTTGTAGATACATCAATGTACCCACTTTCTTCATTACTAGGTACATCAGCGTAACTATATTGTGCATTACCAGTTACATCAATGTATCTATCTTCTTCCATTGTAGATACATCAATGTACCCACTTTCTGCATAACTAGATACATCAGCGTAACTATCCTGTGAATTACCAGTTACATCAGCGTATCTACACTCTTCCTTTGTAGATACATCAGTGTACCTACTTTCTTCAGGATTATTAGATAATAAATAATCCTTTATTATCACATATATATTTTTATTTCCATCATTCTTTTCAATTCTTATATACTTCTTATCTTGTAATGTTTTTAAAACACTATAAATAGATTTCTTATTCTTAATGCAAAAATAATCTAATAAAGTCTGTAATCCTACAGAAATAATATTACTATCTTCAAAATCAAATGCCTTTAACGCAATAAGCATATCTCTTTCTTTTCTGTTAATTTCTTTATCTAACATAAGTTTATGTAATAGATCTAACTGCTTCACCATAACTTAACCCTACCTTTCTATACCACTAGATATATAGTTTTTTAACCTCATTTGGTATATTTCATAATCAATATAACCGATTTCATTTAATAATTAAATTTTACCATTGAAATGTTAAGGAAATATAAATTTAAAAAATTTTTTTGTTAAATTAGTAAATCAAAAAAGTCAGAATTTCTTTTGGCTAGATAATAAACCCTATGAAAAAGAATATATTAATCACACTATATAATTATCTATATATGTAACCTTCATCGCACTTTAGAATATCATGCTTCAGTATGACCAACAAATAACCCTGCTTTTTCACCTGCACACAAAAGATTATCTACTCCAATAACCTTCATATCATTAGTCCTTGGTGCCACAGATAAATATCTTATAGAATTACCTTTACTTCCTGCATAAGGATCAACATACTTAGCATATTCAAGACCTGGAATCTTTCTAAGCTTTTCAAGTGGATAATAAGTTGTCATAAGCTTTGCATGTGCAGTGTGTACAAAAGTGCAACATTTTCAATAATATTCTGACCTATAAGTTTAAATCTCAATGCTAATATACTATAAAATATGGAATTAGATACATTTAGTCAAAATTTAAGCTGTCTTAGACTTAATAGAAATCTAGATCAACGTGAATTTGCAAATCAAAGCTTTACTAGTGTATATAATTAGGAATAGTAGGTTAGAAGTTCCTAAGCTTGAAATTATAAAGAAGATAGGCAAGATTCTTAATATTGATTTTACAGTTTTATGTAATCGCCGCCAATAGTAACCCTTATGTCGTTTAAATAATAATTACATATTAAACGTAAAATACCCCATCATATTTGCTCTAGATGACTCTACAAAAAATGCACAAAAATATTCATTCTTTTGTTCTGCCTAATATCTACTTATATGAATTTGCCATATTATTATCTAATAAACGTTTGTAAAATTACAACTTATCCTTAACAAACGCTTATTCTCTATTAAATACTATTATCATAGCTATTTATATTGTTTTACTTAAATCAATTTCCATTAGTATTCCTTCTCTTTTTAGCCTCTCCATAAACCTTTTCAAATGATCGCTTACCTGTATCTGTCGCTGTTGCTACATCGAAATACTCTTTTAAAAACTCTACTTCATCTATATCTTTATCAAATCGTATCGTTACATCATTTTTCTTATACAAATCTTTGTTCATAGATAAAAATCTATACATATATTTAATTACTTCTCTCATTATATCTGACTCAAAATCTATTCTATCCTTTGTTGATTTAACTGGTAATTCCCTAACATTTATCCCTGTAATAAATACTTCCCCAACAAATCTTTTATAACTATATCCACTTTGTTTTTTTATTCTATTCCACTGTATTTCATTAGATCTTTCTCTTTCACACACACATTTATTATTAATAAACAAATCCCAACCACTTTCTTCTGTTGAACTAATTTTTGAGTACAATTTTATCTGCACCTCTACATTTTTATTAATTTTATAAATCGGTGAGATTTTATCTGCCTCTTCTTTAATTTTATACTTAGGAATCTTATCGCCATTTAACTTTATTGTTAATCCATTTTTTATAAAATTTCTATATCTTCTAGCAATAGCTTGTCCAAGTTCATTGCATTGTCCTCGTTTAAAATATTTTTTGGCTTCACTATTTAATTGTAAAATTGAAATTTCTAACCCAAATGAGCTTTTATGTTCTTTTTTAATTTCATTAACACTTAAATCTAATTCAGCATTTTTACACTTATTTATATCGAAATATATATTAAAAGATTTATTAGCATTAAAAGAATTAATATTAGCCTTATTCCCTAGCTTAATAATAGCCCTTTTCATACCTATTCCAAAACCTGAACTACCACTTCTATAACCAATATTAAATATATCCTTAATCTTATCCGGCTCAAAGCCACCACAATCATCAAATATTTTAAATTCATCATTAGTTGTTATAATTGATATAATATGCCCTCGTACACCACCATTTATAATTGCTGCTTCAACAGAATTATCTATCAAATCAAAAATTGCAGCTTTTATTGATACGTCTTTTATCATTGCTCCTATAATAAACTCTTTTGTAACTCCAGCTTTCATACTAATAATATCCCCTTTATTAATACTATATTTAATACCTATGTAGTAATTTTGGTTGCTATTCATATATTTTTTTAATTTTTACACTTTTTCTACCTAAATGTACATACTTTAAATATTTTATTTAGTTTTAAATTTAACCACTATATAAATAACATACAAATTGATAAAAGATCCCTAGCTTCAAAGTAATCTTTGAAATCTAGAGACCTTTTTAATTAGTTTACTATAAATTTAAAATTAAACATAAATACTAACTAATAATTTTATAACTCAATACTATTAAGCAACTCTTTTAAAGCCTTCACTTCCTCACCACTAAGTGTAACACCCTTACCCATCTTTTCATGATCTGGTGCCCATTCTCTTAAATCATATTTAGCTTCTTTTCCATTCCAGCTAATTAAGTTTAATTCTTTCTTCCATCCTTTAGATGATTCAGCTATAACACCAACTTTTTCTTTAATTTCATATTTTATATCCGCCATAATTTTACACCTCCATATCTCCAATTCCTTCTACTAAAAGCATTGCCTTTAATATTGAATTTAATAAATCATAAAGAATATCTTCACCCTTATTATCATTAAATAAATCCTTTAATGATATCTTTGATATAACTATCCACTCTTTACCTTCATATTTTAATATTTCACTATTAAACTCTTCTATAAATCTTTCTCTTCTATTTTCCTTTTTGGCTCTATCTTTACCTAATCCTCTATATAATCTAACCAAGGCCCCCTTGCCAGATAAGTTAGTTATATTTTTTACAATATAAAGGTTTTCTTTATCTTTAATTGCTTGAGATAATTCTAATTGAAAACTATAATCATGAAATTTAGATGAACCTACTGTAATGTGAGTATTTTTCAATCTTGTTTTATACGCCCACTCTCCAAAGTTTACAAACACTTCATACAATTTATTTTTATACTCTAGAACATCATACTTATTATAATAGTCTATTAAGTAAAATTCATTCATATCATATTTATGATGTTCCGTCTTACAGCTCTCTGTAATATCAAAAGCATTAATTTTATATTTACCATTTAATACTGCTATATTAATATCTTCTTTTAATCTAGTTTCATTTAATATTTGCTTAATTCTATTTACTTCATTTTGTGTTATTAATTCAAACATAATTCTCTCATCCCTTAATGTAAATCTAATATATTCTTCTATTTATTTATATAATATTTAATTTATTGACTCTAACTTATTTTTTCTCCACTCCCAGTTAGGCATATGAACACTCATATACTCCCAAAATTGCTTACTATGATTAGGATACTTTAAGTGTGCCAATTCATGGAGTATTACATATTCAATACAATAACGTGGCTTTTTAATTAATTCTAAATTAAGATTAATATTTCTACTTTCAACATTACAGCTACCCCATCTTGTTTGCATTGTTATAACTCTAATACTATTAACCTCTTCTTTTACCACTTCTTCATATTCATGCACCAATTCTGCAAACTTCTTTTTTGCTTTCTCTTGATACCATTTTTTAAGTAGTTCTTGTTTTTTTACAGTATTATTTTTATCCTTAACATAGATTTCAATATATCCTCTATAAAGTCTTACAAACTCTTCTTTTGATTCAATTACCTTAAGCCTATAATTCTTACCAAGATACTTAAAGCTTTCTCCACTAACCATTTCTTTTTCTTTAGGCTTTTCGTAATTTTCGTTAAAATGTTTTAATTGTGATTCTATCCACTCTTGCTTATTAGCTATAACTCTTTCTATATAATCATCAGTAGCTGCTTCTGGTACTGTTAAATGAATGCTTCCATCTCTTTTAACCTTTAATGTTACATTCTTTACTTTCTTTTTATGAATTTCAATTTTTTCTCTCATAGCTTTCTCCTAGATGATAACTTCATCTTTACTCACTAATTCTTATATTAAAAATATATAAGTTTTATCTTAAGTTATCTATTTCCGTATTTTCTAATAGATATAGTTATTGTTTTTTCTAATATTTTATCTGTATCTAAAGATACACCATATTCATCTTCTATATCCCAAAGCTTCTCTTCTAAGTCTTGACTTATTTTATTATGAATATCCGTATTAGTTGTCCAATCTGGTTTTGCTGCATATCCTTTAATAATTTCATCAAATTCTAATGAAGTATTTGCAACAATATATTCAAATTGCTCTTCTGCAACTTTAGATGCTATAGGTTCATATATATCATCTTTAATATTGTCATATATAACTTGTGCACTTCTATTATTAACAATTGGTCCTGGATAAGTTTCTTCTACTGATCCATTTCTTACATCATTCATAACATCATTCATACTATTTAAATACTCTTCTTCTGAAATTCTCTTTTTCCTATACTCTTCAAGAACTCTATTTATTCTATCCTTTAAGTTCTCATAATAGGCTGGGTTTTCATCATATTTCATAGTAATAACTTTATCTATTGCATTTCTTATTGTATCTGCCTTTGCTCTCTTTCCTTGAACCCTTTGAATTTCTTCATCAAAGTTTTTATCATCAAATATATTAACTAGCTTTGTAAGTCTATTAACTTCATTAGCACTTATATAAGTATCTAATAACTTTTGCATTTGCTCTTCATATTCGCCAAAGTCAACCTCTTCATGATATCTTAGTCTTACACTTTTTCTTAAATTACTAAAGAATTTTAATTCCTTCTTGTAATTATCCAATTCTTGTTTAGATAGTAAGTCTAATATTCCTTGAGAAGCTAAACATATATTTAAGCTCTTTGAATAATTCTTTAGTCTGTCGTAAAAATCTAATCTTTTACTTTCATTTGCTAGATATATCTCATATTCTTCCTTATCCTCTTTATTCTTAATAGGATTGAAAATATCTTTTAAATATGAGTAATTTGCCTTCAATTCATCTAATTGCTTCTTTATATCTATAACAGCACCTTTTATATCATCTTCATCAAAACCTTCTAATGAACTATATGAAGTTAGCGCTTTATCTAAGTTACCTAAAAGTCCTCTATAATCAATTATATATCCGTAATCTTTACCTTCATATAATCTATTAACTCTTGCTATAGCTTGTAACAATTTATGTTCTTTTAACTCCTTATCTACATATAGTCCAACAGCTACTGGTGCATCAAAACCTGTTAGTAATTTATCTACTACAATTAGAATTTCTACATCATCACCATCACAAAATTCTTCTTTAATTTTAGTTTCATAATCATCAAGATTACCGTATTCTCTAACTATTCTTTCTAGTTCCTTTTGAACCAATAGTTTATTTTCATCATGAATATCTTCATTACCTTCTCTGTTATCAGCAGATGATATAACAAATGCTGTTTTAACATCTCCATACATTTCAAATATTTGATGATATCTTATAGCCTCAAACTTTGAAGAGGTTGCAAGCATAGCTTTAAAACCTGTACCTTGCCATGTATTTTTATAATGCTCGTTTATATCTAAAGCAATCATTTCTAATCTTCTCTCTGAAGATGCAACCTTTTGGAATCTTCCCCATTTTTGTTTTAAATCTTCTTTTTGTTCATCATTAAGGTTTCTAGAAATCATTTCAAACTTTCTTTCTAGTCCAGCTTCATCACTAATCCATTGCTCAACTAATCTTCCTTCATATAATAACGGTAATACTGCCTTATCATCTACAGCTTGATTAATTGTATACCTATGAATTTCTTTCCCAAATTGAGTAAATGAATTTTTTTCTTTCTTCATAAGTGGTGTTCCTGTAAATCCTATATAACAACCACTTGGAAAAACCTTTCTCATTTTTGCATGAAGTTGTCCATTTTGAGTTCTGTGAGATTCATCTACAAGAACAAATATATTAGGATCATCTATTTTTGAACCTACATTAAATACTTTATCAAACTTATTAATTATAGTAGTAATTATCTTGCTTTCCTTACTTAATAATTGACTATTTAAATGACTTCCACTTGCAGCTTGTATAATATCATTACTAAATCCACTTTGAGTAAATGTCTTTTTAATTTGTGAATCTAATTCTTTTCTATCAGTAACTATTATTATTTTTGCATTACTTATTCTTCTTCTTAATGCTCTTGCAAGCATAACCATAGTTAATGACTTACCACTTCCTTGTGTATGCCAAATAAGACCACCATTTCTTTTACCTGTATTATCAAAAGTTTGAATTCTTTCTAATGTCTTTTTAATTCCAAAGTATTGTTGATATCTTGCTACCTTCTTAATATTATTATCAAATAAAGTATATTCTCTAATTATTTCAAGAACTCTATCTAAATTTAATAGCGATATAATTGTTCTATCAAGCTCAGTTGCTAATCTTCCTGTAACTAAAGATTCAACCTCTAACATTTCTTCCTCTTTCCATACAGCCCAGAACTTAGCTGGTGTTCCTGTAGTGGCATATCTAACTTCTCTAGTATTACCTGCTAATACTAATTGAACATATTTAAAAAGATGTGGAATGTTTTCTTTCTTTTGATTTCCTATCATTTGAGAAATACCTTGCTTTAAAGATACTGAACTTGCCTTTAATTCAATTACGCAAAAAGGAATACCATTAACAAATAGAACTATATCTGGTCTTTTAGTTTTTTCTTTAGTGGATTGATCTTGTTTTTCTACCACAAATTCTTGCGTAAAATGAAATACATTATTTTTTGGATTTTCCCAATCTATGTATTGTAATGAAAAATTCTTCTTTGTACCATCTTCTAAAAACTCTTCTAAGCTTTTCTTAAGAATAATTTCATCATAAATCTTCTCATTAACCTTAATTAACCCTTCAGTTAACGGCATATCTAATGCTTCAATAGCTTTGTTAATATTATTAAAACTAAATTTTCTTTTTGTACCTTTATATTCAAAGCTATTCATTTCCATTAACTTATTTCTTGCTATGTCTTTTAATATAACTTCTTTAAGTCTTTCACCTCTAGCAGCATTACACTCCTCTGGCGAAAGATATATATATCCCATATTTTTAAGTAACTCTATAACATTTTCTTGATCATATTCCTCTAAAAAAGGATTATCCATTTCCAATCCCCCTGACATGTTTTGCATTATAATATAATTATACAAAATTAAAGGTAGAGATTAAACACCCCTACCAATTAATTGTTACAGTTAAACCTTAACCCTAACTTCACCAGTTAATAATCTTTGCATTAAACCTTTCTTTTGTAGCTTTAATAATTCTAACTCTTTTTCTAACAATTCAACTTCAGTATTTGCCACCCCAATTATTCTTGCTATTTGTTTTTGCTCATCTATACTAACCGGAACCTTAACATTTAACTTTTTAAGTGTGGTTTCAGAGATTTCTTTTTGTCCAGTTCCTCCGATAATATTATCTACTCTTTTGTAAAATGAAGGATTTGATAAATAGTAGAAATAAAATTGCAAATCACCATTAATTACTTGTAAGCTTGTAATAGCATTTGATGCAATATAACCTTTCATTTCACTAGGAACAATACCTATTCCACCATTATGAAAATTTTGTCTTCCTATTAATAGTTCCCCTGGCATTCTTAAATAATATGGTCTACCTTTTTCTGTTGCATTAGGCTTTTTATCTGTTTTCTCAATACCTTTCACATGAAGTTTTACTGTTAGCAAGTTATAATCCTGTGGATTAGGTAAAGCTTCTTTTTTTATTACATCTATAGTTGATCCTAACTTTACTTGTTTCCACTCATCATTAAATCCACTTAATCTAACTTCACCACTTAAAAGTCTTTGCATTAATCCTTTTTTTAATTCTTTTTTCTTTTCAATAAGTTGCTCTTGCTTTTCTATAGCTAAATCCCAAGTTGAAAGAATTTCTACTATTTTATTTTGCTCTTCTATAGAAGGAATAGCTACTTTTGTATTACGTACCTGTTCTAAACTAATTTGTGGATAAGCTAATCCTGTTTTAATTTTGTCATAATTTTTCTTTACATCACTTCTAGATAACTGATAATATATATATTTATTAGATACATCTTTACTACTAACTCTTATTCGTGCAATATGCTGATTAATATTTGCCTCTTCTATATGTTGTGGTATTAAAGCAACCCTTCCTATATTTCCTGTAATGCTTATTAAAATGTCACCGTTTCTAACTTTAGAACGACTCATATATTCATTTGCATCTTCAGTAATGTAAAGTTTTTCGCCTTCAATAAAACCATTATCTGATACGCAATCACTTTTTAAAAATAGTATTCCATCTTCACTCCATTGAAACCCATATGTAGTTGGAGTAGCTCCTTTAGTAATAAACTCTGAAATTTCTGATAGTCTTTTAAGACTCCAATCATCTCTATTTGATACTATCTTGGCATTATTAAAATCATCTACATCCTTTTTCATAAACATACCTCACATCAATATTAGTATTTTAAATTCCTAATTCATCTAAATAGCTATTTAAATTTCGTTTTATTAAAGCTATTTCTTTTTCAATATCTTTAATATCTTCCTTTAATTTTATTATATCTATTTTCTCTTCTTCCTCAAAAGTATCTATATATCTAGGTATATTTAAATTGAAGTCATTCTCTTTTACTTCATCAAAGTTACCTATATGACAATACTTTTCAACTTCTTTTCTATCTATATAAGCTTTTAATATTTTTTCTATATCTTCATTTCTTAATATATTTTGATTTTTCCCTTTATCAAACTCATTACTTGCATCAATAAATACTACATTATTATCAACTTTATTTTTCTTAAATATTAATATACAAGCTGGTATTGGAGTCCCGAAAAATAGATTTTCCGGTAACCCAATTACTGCATCTAGCCAGTTATTTTCTATTATTTGTTTTCTTATTTTACCTTCACTTGCTGCTCTAAAAAGTACCCCATGAGGTAGTATTATTCCTGCTGTTCCATTTTCATTTAGTGATGCTAACATGTGAGAAATAAATGCATAGTCTCCCTTTGATTTTGGAGGTAATCCCATTTCAAATCTTCCATAAGTATCATCTTTTAAATCTTCTGCTCCCCACTTATCAAGTGAAAATGGTGGGTTAGAAACTATTTTATCAAACTTCATTAACCTTTCATTTTCTAAATGAAGTGGATTTCTTAATGTGTCTCCCCATTCTATAACAGCATCATTTATTTCATGTAAGAACATATTCATCTTGGCTAAGGCTTGTGTTTGACCATTTCTTTCTTGTCCATATAATCTAAAGTTTTGAGTTCCTACTTCTTTAGCTGCTTTAATAAGCAGTGAGCCTGATCCGCACGTTGGGTCATATATTCTATCTCCATCTTTAGCTCCAACAAGCTTTGCAAGTAATGTTGAAACTTCGCTTGGAGTATAGAACTCGCCCCCTTTCTTACCAGCATCTGATGCAAAATTCGCTATTAGGAATTCATATGCATCTCCAATAACATCACTACCATCTAGCATACTAGGTCTTAAATCAAGTGAATTATCTGCAAAATCTTCTATTAAATGCCTTAATGCTGCATTTCTTTCCTTAGTTCTACCAAGCTCTGCTTCTGAGTTAAAATCTATATTTCTAAAGATACCTTCAAGTTTTTCCTTGTTATCATCTTCAATTCTCATTAATATTTTGTTTATTATTTCACCAATATCCTCAGCATTTCTATTTTCATATATTATATCAAATGTACATATAGGATCTAATTGGAACTTTTCTCTCTTTAAACTCTTTTGAATTCTATCTTCATTATCCCCAAACTTAGCTTTTAATTCTTCTAACTTTTCTTTATAAAAATCTGATACGTATTTTACAAATAGCATTGTTAATATGTAATCTTTATACTTAGAACTATCCATAGTACCTCTAAAGGTATCACAGGCTTTCCAAACTATCTTTATAACATCTTGTGATGTTGTTTTATTCATCATAATATTGCCTCTTTTCATTTTATTTTTATTATTTATTATAAAAATCATAAATAAAGATAATGAATTAGAAATTATATCTTCATTTATAATATAGCTATTCATAATTATAACATTACTTAACTATAATTCGAATACTCAATATACTATATTCCAGATATAATTTTATATCATTTATGATCTCTAAAAAAAAGAGTTAATGCTTAATAACATAAGCTTTAACTCCAAAATCATTATTTATTTTTTATTTTTATAAGATAATCTTTTTTGTAAATACTCTGAAAAACAGTAGTTATTAAATAAATTTCTATATTCATCTTCATATGAAAATGATTGAAACTCTCTCCGAGTTGTTAGTAGAGCGTGAAGTATCCCAATTTATAATGTTGTTACTTTAAATATTCTTCTACTATTCAAAATTAATTTCACACCTTAATAAGACTTTGTTCATTAACTTCTTTAGTTATTAATTCATCTATGTCCTTATTACATCCAATTATCTCATACCCATACTGTTTGAAATCGTTTATTCTCCCCTTTATTGTATCATATTGAATCGCAACACAAGTTAATTTTTCAGCTCTACTCATAGCAACATATGCATTCATTAATGCTTCTTTATCATTGCCATCAACTTCATCTTTTTTATTTACCATATAGTCTAATATTCTGCTAATGTCACTTCTATCTTCTCCGTTACTATATACTAATTTACTCTCTAAATATAAGGTAGCCTTATGCGTTTCTCCTTTAGTACTGATTATAGTATTTATATTATCCATACTTATATTTGTATATATCTCTTCCTGTGTTGCTGCTACCTCATCTTCATTATTACGATTAATACTACTTCTCAATATTTCAATATCATAATTAATTTCTTGAACTTTAGTAAATAAAACTTCAGTTTTTTGTAAGATATCTTCTAATACTGAACTCGTATCCTCTGTAAATTCTTTAGTCCATTTCAATATATTAGAGCGATATTCTGTAAATTCATTAATATATCTCTCTTCCATCAATCTAGTAAATTCTTCTTTGCTAACTTTTTTCCCATTAATATTTATAGCTAGTAAAATTATTGATATTAAGTAATCATAAAACTCCTTAGTAGTATTTATTTTATTTAATTTATTAATAACTTTTTTATTTAGTTGCATATTTCTATTTCCTTTTGCATTATACCCCTTTACATAAGATGATATCGATTTATATGGATTACTAACTGAAAGCGCCAATTTTCCAATTACTTTAATTTTCTTATTTTTTTCTTCCATAATATTGTACTTATCTAATAACTCTATATATTTGGGTACGACCCTTTCTATTGAAGAGTCATCAAATATTATTATATGAGGATTTAAAGTATTAATATCTTCATTTCCTTTCATACTTCCGATTTTCTCTACTCTTAATGGTTCTAAAAATTTAACCATTTCACTTCCATATCTTTTACTAGAATTTATTGTTTTAGTATCTTTATTAAATATCCAATTGTTATTATTAGAATTAAATTTGCTTATACTCTGATTTATATCTCCAAATCTTTGAATTATAACTTTATCATTATTAAAAATATCACCTATAATTTTCATTTGTATTTCACTTACATCTTGCATTTCATCTATAAATACATATTTAAACCTATTTGAAAAATATCTTTTTATATTAGGAAATTTTTTCAGATATAATCCTGCTAGAAAATATGCATCTTCATATCTTAATATTCCTTTATGTAATGTTTTATCTATCATAATATTTTTCAGTTCACCATAGTAAGGCTTATCTATTAATGATCTATTATCATTATCTCTTATATCGTTATTATCAATATCAAAGTGTTTATTAGCTATAAAGGTGATAAAATTTCTCTCATGAGACTCACTAGTATAATTACCATATCCATGTTCAATACAAAATTGTATTGAGCTATCTATTTTAGGATACCTTTCTTTTGATAGCTTTCTTATATAATCATAATATATATCATCATCTATACTTTTAATATTTTCATTCTTTACCCGTTTAAAATGAGGTATTGCTAAATACTTATCTACAAAATTTTGAATAGTTCCAAAATAGTTAGGATATTTAAATAATATATCACTCTTATCACCTAGTTTACTTTTTATTTCATCTATTGCAACATTAGTATGAGTTAGTACACATATCCCTTGTCCATTATTTAACGGCATTTTTCTAGATAGTATAATTAATTTTGCTAGTAAAACCGTAGTCTTTCCACTTCCTGGACATGCATTTATATCAAATGAATTATTGAAGTTTTCGATTATTGGTATTCTCTCTTCCTTATCAAAAACATCATGTTTACCAAAAAGCACTTCCTCTGCATATCTAATATCCCCCTCTGTTACTTCAACACTATTAAATATTCTATTCATTATTCTGTAACCTCACTTATAGTATTAGTCACATGATGTATAGCATCTAATATATATTTTATATTTTCATCTGCATTAATTTTATTAACTAGTTCCTCATTTTCATTTGACTTTCTTAATAAAATTTTAGATAAGTATTGTGCACATACAGCTTTAGATGCATTTCCTTTTAATAGTGGCTTATATATTTGATATGCTATATCCATATCAACTTTATCCTCTTCAATAAATTCATCTATTTCTTCTTTAGCATTATTAATATATTTATCTATATCAATATCATCAATACTACCTTCATCAGATTTTATATCCTTTGCTATTAAAACTGCTGCATATACATATTCTCTTATACAGCTTAATGCTAAATCAAACTCCATAGTCCAGTTGTTTGTAAATACTTTTATATCATCTAAATTATATTTTTTTTCTTTCTCTTCCTTTACAACTTCCTTATATTTATCATAATCATTGTCAATAACTTCAACTTGCTCTTGATACTCCCCTGTCTTAAACCTATCTGTCTTTTCTTTACCTAAAATTTCTTTTACTCTTTGTTTTGCATCATCTTCTTTGGTAAAGTGTTCGTCACGTCCATTTATTTTATATATTTTATATCCTTTAAATTCACTCTTATTATCCTCATCTTGATAATACTGAATAGGTCTTACATCTAAATCTGTAACAATTGAAGTAGGTATTCCTATAGTTTCTTTTCCATCTTTTGAAATAAATATATTCGAATATCTTAAAAATGCTACATTTCCAACATTAACAATTGATACTCCATGCATATATAATGGTCTTCCTATAATCTTAGCAATAGTCGGTATTAATATATTCTCAGCATCTCCTTCAACCATAATTACACCTTTTGCAAAAAATAAATTTGCTTTTGTAGAGTCTAAAAATCTTTCTAAGAACTCATAATCACCTGAAGATAAACGTGTATATTTACTATTTAAAGAATATGCATTGTTATTCCTACAAAGAATTAAACTATTTAAATTAGCTATTGATGCTAATGTTATACTGTGAGTTGTAAGTATCGTTTGTGATTTAATGTTTTCCTCTAAATGCTTTATTACTCTTAACTGTGCTTGTGGATGTATATGTGCTTCAATCTCCTCAATTAAAGCTAATCCAAATTCATTGTTTTTTTCCTTTATATCTAATAATAATAATTCCATTGCCATATATAATTGATTTAGAGTCCCTAATCCAACCTTATCTTCATCTATTTTTAACATAAGCCTAGATAATATCTTGTTTAATTCCATTTCAGATATATTAATATTCACATCATATTGATCTTTATTATTTCCTAAAAAGTTACTTAATGTATCTGAAATTGAACTTATAATACTTGATGGATCGTCTTTATAATTAAGTTCCTCATTATTTTCTTTTGCAGAATCACTACCTGAACTTTCACTATTATCTTGAGATATACTTACTTTAAAATATTCTTCAATATTTTTATTTGCATCTTGCATAATTTCTTCTATCTTGTGAGTGTTCCCATTATTTTTAAATATAGGATGACTCTTTAGTACTTGTGCAAACCTTGATCTATATCCTGGGTTTAATTCATGTTCTGCATCTCTTAACGGCTTTAAATATGTAACTCTTAGATTTTCTGATGCTTCAAAGTTAATATCTACCCCTTCCTTACCTCCAGTTTTTCTTATAGTTACCTTGTTATCCTTGATTCTTGCTACTAGTCTAACTTCTAATTTAGCTTTACCTTCATCATCTATATAAATCCATTCTAAAAATCTACCTGCTTCTAAATCAGATAGATCTTCAAATGCACATTCAATCTTTAATGAATCCGTTCTAGTTCCACCTTTACTTCTATAAAAATCATTTTCTTCTATTCTAATATTGTCATAACTCTGAGTACCTAGAACTAACTTTATTGCATCTATAATAGCTGTTTTTCCACTATCATTTTCACCAACAATTAGGTTTAACCTATCATTAAATGATACTGCAACTCCTGGCTCTCCATTCTCTTTCATTCCATATTTCCTAAAATTCCATATTTTTAATTTTGATAAAAACATACCCTATTCCCCTTTATTTTAATATATATAACTATTTTAACATTAAATCACATTTTACATATTACTATTTATTAATTCGTTAGGTATTATTTTATGAAATTAAATTTACTTATAAAAAACGTATCCTTATTTGCAATACGATTCATTATTTAAAACTATTATTTAGTCAGTAAATAAATCCCAATTCGATAAAACCTATTATCTTTTTATTCTCATAATCGAGTAGGAGGTAGATAATTATTTTATCTACCGACCTCTCACACCACCGTGCGTACCGGTCTGGTACACGGCGGTTCCTTAAGTTTAATGAATTTTAATATATTGACGTGTTAGGCTTTTCAAGCCTAAGTCGTTAAAGAATTGATTTGTTAGTGTAGTATTTAATATTGCACTATTTGCTACTCGCCAGTATCCTTTACGGGTATTGGCGAATTTTATTGCTTGATAGTGATTAAGTCCTAATTTCTTAAGGTTTTTATATCTTGTTTTAACCTTCTTCCATTGTTTCCATATACACATTCTTAATCTCTGTTTAATCCATTTATCCAATTGAGCAACAATACCTTTGCACTTTGCTATTCCATAATAATTAATCCAACCTATATTAACTTGATTTAGCTTAATTATTCTTTGTTCCAAAGTCATCGGTTTTGACCTTGATAATATTTCTCGGAGTTTGTCTTTATGCTTCCTTACTGATTGTTTAGATATGCTTGAGTATGCCTTACCAAACATAATTCCTATTGTGAACCCTAAGAATTTTCTTTTCCAAGGTCTTTCAACTGCACTTTTATTAATATTTACTTTGAGTCTTAGTTTCCCTTCAATAAATCTGGTTATGTTTTCCATAACCCTCTCTCCGGATCTTTTACTCTTTACATAAATATTACAGTCATCCGCGTAGCGACAAAATCTATGTCCTCTTTTCTCTAATTCCTTATCTAATTCATCTAGTATAATTTTAGATAATAACGGACTTAGCGGCCCACCTTGTGGCGTTCATTCTTCGTTTGATACCACTATTCCATTAATCATTATTCCTGATTGTAGATATTTTCTTATTAATTTCAAAACTCTTTTATCTTTAATGTCTTTCGATAGCTTATACATTAAAATATCATGGTTTACTTTATCAAAGAATTTCTCTAAGTCTATGTCTACAACCCATCTATAACCTTGATTAATATAACTTTCAGCTTTCTTTATTGCATCTTTTGCACCTCTGCGAGGGCGGAATCCAAAGCTACTTTCTGAGAAATTTTCATCATAAATTAGGTTTAGTTCTTGCGCAATTGCTTGTTGGATAAATCTATCTAAAACCGTAGGTATTCCTAGTAATCTAGTACCTCCATCTGATTTTGGAATTTCAACCCTTCTAACTGGCATTGGTCTATACTCATTATTAAATATATCTTCTCTAATTTGAGGCCAATTTGTTTGTAGAAATTGTTTAAGTTCATAAACTGTTATTCCATCAACTCCATAACTTCCTTTATTAGATATTACTCTATTCATTGCTAGAAGCAAGTTTTCCCTAGATAATATTCTTTCTAATGAGCCATATTCAAATTCACCGTTCTCTCCTTTTGAAGTTGCCGAGAATCCTCTATGCGCTCTTTGCTTATGTTCAAGTTCCACTCTATCTTGGGCACTAGAGCCTAAATATTTAGTTTTCTGCAATCTTTGATTATTCTGCGAAACTTTCAAAATTCAAAACCTCCTTAAAGTTCAGTCCTTCATCTGCTATCGCGATTAGCGGAGTTACTATGACTTCTGCTGACTTCTGCTGACTTCTGATAGTTCAGCTACATATCACTATGTAGGTTATTGCTTTAGAAATTCATCTTTATTAGCAATATATCTATCAGACCTCCCCAGGTAAGAGCAACAACCTTCATCTCATACATCTGCTACATTTACTCCTAAAGTTTCGGGTAGTGTTGGACTTTGTTTTGTGTTGCAAACTCGTCCGACCTTAGTAAGCCTTATATGTAGTTCGTGTCCCTCAGACCGAGATTTTGCCTCCGACTTCCTTCAGATTCCACCTCACGATGGACACCCTTGTCATTAGCTAGTGGTTCCCACTACCAAGCCCACAACGGACTTTCACCGTCAAGTTGTTACCCATGCTGGGCGCACAACAACAAAAAGTCTTACATACCTTAATACATAAGCCTTTTATCCACATTAGTTTTATTAACTATATCTGCAACCTCCAGAGTTAATATAATTGAGCTTGGAGTAATTCTGTTAGCTCTGCACCAGTAAACGTTAATACGCTTTATTTTACTTTATCCTTAATTTTTGTCAAACATAAATTTAATTTCTATTTGCTATATTATTTAATCCTACTAATTTATCTACAGTAGTGTTGAATATTCTACTTATTCCTCATAATGTATCTCCATATTTAACAATGTAATATTCTTGATTATTGGTACTTGGTTTTTGATTTTCTGTTATAAAGCAAGTGCTGTGCATATTCCTTTGTATATTGTAGCTGAGCTTTTTTCTGGGTTATCTACCTATCACCACAATATTTATAGAATTACTTTCACATCAAAAAAGAGCTAATGCTTAATACCTAAACATTAACTCTAAACCCATTATTTAATCTTTTATTTTTACAAGACAATCCTTTTTATAAAAAGCTATTCCATATTTAAATATATTTTTATAACCTTCACTTCTAAGTTCCATATCATATCTTCTATCTTCTATTTGCTCTATAGCTTCATCTGCCTTTTTTTCCAAATCATCAATATCATTTGCTATTTTGAATTCTATTACTATAGCAATTCCACGTCTTGAAACTGACTTAATAAATAAGTCGCTTCTTCCTGTGCCACCTTCTCTGTTAGATTTAACTATATACCCTTTCATATTAGAAAGAACTCCTGCTAAAAATCCATGATAGAAATTTTCATATGCATCGTTAAAACTTATTGTGTCTAAAAGTAAATTATTTAACTCCACTTCAAAAAGTTCTGGATTTTTATTAACTATAGCATTAAACATTTTTGTCATATCATAAAGTTTTATTTGTTCATTAAACCATTTAAGTATCTTAGTTCTAAAGATATACTTTACTTCTAAGTTTGGTATTGCTAGCTCTACAAAGTTTTCTTGGGTATTTTCATCCATTCTTTCACTTATCTTTTTAAAATATCCTGTAAAGAACATAAAATTCCATAAATTATCTAAACTATCATAAACATCATCATAGGTTATATCTTCATGTACTGGTTTTTCTATAGTTTTTCCTTCTATTAAAGCCTCTATTTCGCCTTTTGTTATATCATCTGCTCTTTCTATAAGGCTTTTCACTATACTGTTTGAGCTTGTATTTGCCCAGTATGATTTAGGTAATCTATTTATATTGGCTTTTAAATCATCAACATATTGCATTACACTCCATGGATTATATACATTTGTTTCTCCAAATATATATCCATTAAACCACTGCTTTATAGTTTCATACTTTTGCTCCATATTATAATCTTTACAAATTTTTACAACCTCATCATCTGTAAATCCAAAATGCTCTGCATATCTATCATCTAAAATTGATATAATTTTCAAGTTATTTAATCCAGTAAAAATACTTTCTTTTGAAATACGTAAGCAACCTGTAATTACTGAAAACTCTAATGATGAATTTGTTTTTAATGCTGATTCAAATAGTGATCTTATAAAACCTATCATTTCTTTATAAAAGCCTTCAAAAAATGCATTTTCTAGAGGCACATCATATTCATCTATTAAAATGATTACTTTTTCATTGTAATATTTATTTAAGCAATCACTTAGAAATTTTAGTGCTGTAATATATAATGACATATCCTTATCATTATTTACAATTTTCATAAAATGTTCTTTTTCAGCTTTTAATACATCACTTTCTATTATATATTTATGTCTTTTAAATTCATTTGAAATTTCTTCTCTGATGCATTGAAATGCTAAATCCAAACTTCCTTGCTTTGCCGATTTAAGAGAAAGATTAATTACAGGATACTTACCTATATACTGAGTATATTTTTCACTTTCTCTCTTAATATTTAATCCTTCAAAAAGATAAGAGTTATCTATTTTCTCTCCAGTAAATTCATCTCTTCTATCTTCAAAATAATATTGAAGCATACTCATATTTAATGTTTTACCAAACCTTCTTGGTCTAGTAAATAGATTTACTGCAGCTTTATTATCTAATAAATCCTTTATAAGAAGAGTTTTATCTACAAAGTAATATCCTCTTGTTATTAACATTTCAAAATTATCTATTCCTATTGGAAGTGGTTTTTGATCCATTTTGCCTTACCTCCACTTTCTTTCTTATCTCTTATTATATCCTAACTTTTATGTTGATTAAACAATAAGTTGAAATTATTTTGACAGTCAATTTAGCTAAAATTTTATAAAAGCTGTAATCTTTTTATTCTCTTAGACAACAAAAAAGTATAATATTTCTATAAGTTAATCGAAGTACTTACAATCATTTTTCTCAAGATAATCAACAATTAAATCTATTTCCTCAGACGTAAATTTTTGTATTGCAATATCTGTTAATATATCTATTAACTTATTTTCTAAAATACTCATATCCTCTGGATAAATGCATGTAATCGTCACTATCCTGCCCCCTATAAATTAATAATCTATACTATGCTTGTACACTTCTTTTGGTTACACTGAGTAACACTTTCTACTCTAAAGAAAAAATTGAGATTGTATTTATCTAAAGAACTTATTAGGATAAATATAAAATATATTTATTTTAAAATAATGTTGCATATATTAAACTGAGGTGATTAGATGAAGATTGCTATTTACTCAAGAAAGAGCAAATACACAGGAAAAGGTGATTCCATAGGTAACCAAATTCAAATGTGTAAGGACTACATTGAGACTAATTATAGAAATAAGGACCATGAATATATTATTTATGAAGACGAAGGGTTTTCTGGTGGAAATATCAACAGGCCAAAATTCCAGAAACTTCTTAATGATATAAAAAAAGAAAAATTTGATATTCTAATATGCTATAGGCTTGATAGAATTAGTAGAAATGTATCTGACTTCTCTACAACCTTAGACGAAATTCAAAGCTATGGAGTTGACTTTATAAGTGTTAAAGAACAATTTGATACAACTACTCCAATGGGAAGAGCTATGATATACATAGCATCAGTATTTGCCCAACTTGAACGCGAAACCATTGCTGAGCGTGTAAGAGATAATATGGTTGAACTAGCCAAGTCAGGAAAATGGTCTGGAGGTAGAACCCCTCTTGGTTTTAATAGTGAAGGTTCATCTTATATTGATGAAGAAGGAAATGAAAGAAGATTAGTTAAACTTGTAAAAAATGATGAGGAGCTAAAACTAGTTAATCTTATTTATGATACTTATCTAAAAGAAGGATCATTGCATAAAACAGAAGCTTACTTTGCTTCTCACAACATTAAATCAAATAGAAATATCCTTCTTGAAAAAACATCATTAAAGGTAATCTTAAATAATCCTGTTTATGCAATAAGCTCACTATCACTTAAAGAATGGCTTGAGAATGATGGATGGAATGTATATGGTGAACCTGATGGCAAACATAGCTATCTTAGTTATAACAAGACAAAGCACGTAACTAGAAATGGGAAATCAATGAAAATACCAAACGATAAAGAAAATTGGATAGCTGCAATAAGTAATTGCCCTGGTGTAATTGAAGCAGATAAATGGATTCAAGTCCAAGAACAATTTACAGGCAATAGAGGTTCATTCCCTAAAAAAGCAAGAACTCATGATGCAAAACTTGTTGGAAAAATATATTGTTCCCACTGTAATAACTACATGCAGGTAGTTCATGGAAATATTAAAAAAGATACAGGAAAAAGACAACACTACTACTCCTGCTCATTAAAAAAGAAATCTAAAAGTGAACTATGCCAAAACAAAAATGTTAAAACCGATGATATAGAAAATTTATTACTCCAAGAGCTAGAGAGGCTAGGTAAAAATAAAAAAAACTATATTCAAAGCCTTAAAAAGAAAAATGAAACAGTTAAGAAAAAGAAAGATGTAAAACAAAAACAGATAGAAATCCAAAAGAAAATTGATGCCAAACAAAAAATACTTAATAATTTAGTAGATAAGTTAGCTGTTGCAGATGACATAGATGATATAATAATACAAAGAATAAAAACCACCAAAAATGAAATGCAAGAGCTACAACAAGAACTAGAGAAATTTTCACAAGAGATAGAAGATTCAAACTACAAAAAATTAGACTTAGATTTTATAGAAAGCTTACTAGAAAAGTGTGCTGATATAACAAAACTAAATTCAAATGAACAAAGACTCTTAATCGGTGTTTTAATAGATAAGATTCTATGGGATGGCAATACTCAAAATGTAACAATATATTTTATTGGAAGTGGAGACGAAAAAAAAAAGTAGGTTCTCTACTTCCAGATTTATTACATTTGTTGCAAATCCAACCACACAGCATGACCAGTATCAAGTAAAACTATATTCTCAGCAAACTCCTTAAGTGCATATTGTTGACATACCTTTGTACTAAGCTTACCATAATTTACATCCTCATCAGGAACCTTTAAAACAACTACCCCTGTTTTATCTAGTTGCTCTCTAATTTCATTAGATAAACTTTCCTTTGCAAGCTTACAAGATCCCGAAAACGCTCCAAGTGCATCTCCATTTCTTTCACCTTGAATATCTGAAACTCCACATCTCGCACTTATACTTAATCTTGGTCCAAAAGCAGGACAACGCAAAACACACATAGAACATCCATTACCATATCTCAAACAATTCCCCATAGGTCCTGTTGAACCTGTTGTTTCAATAAAAACATCACCTTTAACGTAAGTGTCATCACTTAATAAAATTCCCCTTATTTTATTATTTTCAACATCAACATCTTTAACACGACTCTCTAAATGAAGGTGTATTCCTAACGATTTCAAATGATCTCTTACTACACCTTCAATAATATTAACATCATAAAGAGTTGCATGTTTATGACCAGGGAATTCTATATTAGCATGTCTTGCACATTTATCTGTTATTTCAATTAAATCTCCTGCACCTAAGGCTATAAGTTCTTCTGATGCAGTATAACGTCCATTATTTCTCATTATACCACCAACATTACCAAGCCCAAGTAAAAGATCTGTCTTCTCATAGATATGGACCTCTGCGCCAGCTTTCTTGGCTGTTATTGCAGCAGCACATCCTAACCATCTAAAATTACATCTATTTATTATTTATTATTTATTATTGTTATTCTTTTATTTTTTATTTTAATAACCTTTCCTAATAACTTTAATAATTCTCTTTCGTTTTTTGTCATACCTTTCTCCCCCAAAAAAACTTTATAAAAGAACAAATGTTCTTATTTAATTTTAGCAAACATATGTTCTTTTTTCAACCTATTTTTTCCTTAAAACTCTAGTACTTATATGGCAATATACTATAAAAAAATACTAGATACTAACTTATTAGTACCTAGCATTTTTTATTATTTTTTCTTCTATAGATGATTATTTTACTTTTTATTGTCTATAATTAAAATATAATTAATATACTTTTTACAATTTAATAAATCACCATAAGACCAGTTGATATAACTGGTCTTATTCTTTTGAATAATACGTCATTTTAACTTTTTAAGTATAGGAATTATTTTTGATTTTATTGACTTATTTTGTATTATATGGTATAAATAATACAGAAGTATATATATACTTTAAATTGTTATTATTACCCAAAAGACAATCCCCCTAAAATAAGGATTGTCTTTTTTTAATATAATAAAAAGCACCAAGTTGATTTTGGTGCTTAATTATTTAAGATTGTTTCTTTTCATTAATCAATATAGAACATGCTTTTAATATTATAGCCAATGCTTTACAAGCAAATATAATAAATACTATAAGAGAAATAGGTCTTATTACTAATGATATAAGATAAATATTCATAACAATAAGCTCACTATTCAATGAACTTAAACTCATAATCTGTATTAATACCCCAACTAATAATGTTAATGCATAAATTATTCCACTTATCATAATTCCTTTACTGATATTTACTTTTTTCATATTTATCCCCCTTTTTATTATTTATGATAACCAAATTAATACAATTATAATTTAATAGTAACATATTTTTCAAATGTAGTGTTATTATATAAAAACTGTTCATAATATATTATTAAATTACCTTCTAAAATGCTATATGAATCAGTCCACACCCTATAATTATTAATGTAACTACAAATATAATTTTATCATTTTTTTCTAAGGGCTTATTAATATAAGCAATAAAAATAAATAGTATTAAAGTAAATATTATTAAACCTACTGATGCTATACGCCCTACTTCTCTGTTAAAGTTAGAATTTATTATGGTATTAATAATGCTTATAGTAATTATTATATATGGTGCTATTTTGGTTAAATATTTTTTCATAAATCCTCCCCAATTTTTAACGAACCTAATAATACAATTATATCATATTTTGTAAATACAATACTATTAATTAAATAATTTCAAATCTAATATGTAAATATAGATTGTGGTTCAAATTGACACTTTTAAGTTCACATGCTTTTCTATAAATAAAATAAATTATTAAAAAAGGAAGTTACTTCATCTAATAATTAGTAACTTCCCTTTTATTTTCATCATATTAATAAATTTAATCAAGTATTGATAAAATATTTTTAATAAAATCAATATCAAAAAGTAGTTTATACTCAAAAAAATTAATTATTATAATAATTAAAAATATTATAATAAAGTAACCACATAAAATACTAGTATTTTTATTTTTTCGTCTTTTAAATTTCTCTAATGTATTATCTTCAAAATATAATTCCTTGTATTCTTTTACTTTGGCATTAAAATCATTATGATATTCAAAAGAACGAATAATATTAATTGGTATATTTAATAAGCAATTTATATCTAGTTGAGTAACATATAAAATACTTAAAATTTTTATAAAGAATATATCCCCTTTTGCAATATATCCAACCATCCCTGCAATACTTATTCCTATAAGGGATGTAAAATTCGATAATAATAATTTAATAATATTATCAATTTGAGAATTAATAGAACTAATATCTTTTGACATTTCTTTTTTTAATGTATTTCTTTCTTTGAAATAATTGCCAACATTTCCTGATGCATATGCCTCTAAATTATCATGTAATGATTTTAATAATAAGTCTGTATTATCTATTATAGTTTTTAGCTTACTACCTTGACATTTAGCTGAAATTAAAGCAGAAATTAAATTCCGACATATTGAAAGTTTATCAATAGATCCATCATTATACACACAATAATAAATTGTCATTAACTCTTTATAAGCAGTTTCAGTATAGTGCGATGAAATTTCAAAATCATCAATTTCTATTCGTTTATTTCCATTAATTACACTCTCATATTTCCCGTTAATTGCAGATGTGAAATTGCTAAAAGAGATTATTATAAATTTACAATTTAATTCTATTAATATTTCTTTTAATTCGTCAGATAATGAAAATTTTTCATTATTAAAATCTATATACAAATCTGTTGGTGTAATTCTATTCGGTGCACCAATCCAATTGCATGAAGTATTTCTTAATTGTATTGATTTACTTGTATCATTTATCGGATTACTAATAAACTCTTCAAAGCATTTTTTTAAATTTTTTCTTTTAAGATTTGTTATTAATATCCTATTATTAAATAAATATAAATCTGATTTAATAATAAGAACTATATTTTTATCGTAATTAAAAAATTTATTCTCTATATCTGTATAATTAACAGAAGCATTAAATTCTCTTAAAAATTCATAATCAGAATAATATATTATGATTTCTTTTTCATACTCATTGAAAAAAGTCCTTATAATTTCCCTGAAATTAATAATAATTAATATTAAAGATTTATCAGGTATTAGTTGCTCTAATTCATCTTCAAAGTCACTTTTATCATTTACATAGTCAATTAAATCTATTTCTTCAGTACAACTATTTCTTATATATAAATTTATTGTGTTAGGATATAAACTATTTAACTCCTCAATATTATTATAAGAAATTAGTGAGTCTAGCTTATTATTATACTTTAATGAGAATTCTATAATATCCACCTTTTGAGTTACATCAGCTTTATATTTTTCAAGTTGATTTAGGAATAGAAGTAATTTATCCATATAAATTCTCCTTACTTTACAATTTATTTTTTTCTATTTTGACTCCCTTTATTATTATATCACACAACCCATCTTCTCTATCATTTATTTCAATATCATTAGTATTAAATAATGATGCTTTCCCTTTTAAAGAGATTCCATTGCCAGTTACAATTGTTCTATTTTTTAATCTCCTAATTACAGTATCTCTATGAAGTCTAAAAGTAAAATCTATACCTTTATCTCTAACATGTTCTTTGAATGAATCTTGTGTTTCTTTTTCATAAAATATTGCTGGTAAAGCTTCATCTATTTTAAATTCCTCTTTTTCATTTAATAACGTAGTTAATTGAAATGTTTTTTCAATCATCTGTTTTTCATCATCTTTATATTTTTCATTTATATATGAAAGTAACTCTCTTATCATATTAGTGGTATTCATTTTATTGTTATTAATTAAGTCTGTATCTAAAAAATCATCTCTAAAATACCCACTAATTTCTTCTTTATTTTGAGTATCTAATACTAAAATCTTAGCTTCAACATCGTCTATAATATCAGCATCAATTATGGCACATTTTCTTAATTTATCATTTTTATTAAAACCATCCTTAGTAACCTTTAACTTCACTGTTGTTATACCATCTTTCTCAATTTTTTCAGTATGAAAGTTTTCACTAAAATCTAATTTTATTATAGCTAAAGATTTTTTCTCGCCATTTAAATATTTAACTATTAAGAGATTTGCAGGTGAAGCATTTTTTTTAGCCATGGCACCATATAGTTTACGTGCAATTGACTTTGATTTTTCTATAAAATTAGTATCATCTGAAAAAATATCAATAGTTGCTATTCTCACAACATTATCGGAACTTTTAAATTTCGCAAATACTCTTCCTTGGTTTTCATAAGCATTTGTTATATGATTAGATATTAATTTTAATATATCATCATCTAATTCCAATATAGCATCACTTAAAAATAGAGATACTTTTTGATTTAAAATATGTACGATTGCTTTCTCTATATGAATATTTTCATCCATACTTATTTCCCCTCCATTACTTCTTGCACTTCAAAAACAAACCAAGTATAATAAAGGTATATTAATGAAATACAATTTATTCTTTTGAAGCTACATGATCTCCAAATCATATATGTAGCTTCTATTATTTTATAGCTTGTACTTATATTTATCAATATTTTCGACAAATATTGTGTATAGGTATATTTTTATAAAATATATTTAATTAAAATAAAAAAAGGCTGATAAACAAGATTTCTCCTGCTTACCAGCCTTAATAATTATACTATAAATTTAATAATTTTCTCCAAGTGTTTTGCCCAACAATTCCATCAACAGAAAGTCCGTTATTTGCTTGAAATGCTTTTACAGCCTCAACAGTTTCATCACCGAATCCTCCATCTGCTCCCCACTTAGGTAATTTATAACCTAAACTTAATAATCTTTTTTGGATTAATCTAGTTATATTTCCTTTTGCCCCTCTTCTTACAGTAGGACAACCTGCTAATGTAGCTGGACCACCTACACCGTCAACTTTTTGTTTACTATAACCTTGATTGTTACATTCTTGTTGTAATTCTCTAACCCATTCATCAACATTTACTACAGGTTCAGTTTCAACTACTGGATTATTTACTACTGGGTTACTTGCTACATGATTATCTAAAGCATCTACTATAGCCTTTGCAACTGCTTTATGACCAACTGATAAATATTTGTTTGCATCATCACTATCAACGAAGCACACCTCTATAAGCATAGATTTAGCTATAGTTCTTCTAATTACATAAAGTCCAGTACCAGCTTTGACTCCCCTATTTGGAATACCTAAAGTAGCTGCTATGTTAGTGCAAACATCTAAAGCATCTTGATATTGTCTACCTTCATATGTGTAGACTTCTACTCCCCTTCCTTGTCCACTTGCAGCATTAAAGTGAATTGCAATAAACCAGTCTAAATCTTCTCTATTAGCTTGTTGTACTACTAAGCTTAAGCTTTCTGATGTAGTAGAAGCATAATCTACAGTACAGTTATAAACTGTATTTCCTCTTTCCTTTAATAATCTTCTTACTTCTTCTCCAGCTAATCTAGTATGTTCTCCTTCTTTTATAATTCCTACTGCTCCAGTTCCAGCCCCCCTTAAAGTATGTCCATCATTTACTCCAATTTTCATTTTATATCTCTCCTTATTTTTTATTATTTTATTTGTATTAAAAAAGGACCATATAGGCCCTTTAAATTACTCTGATTTATTTAATTGTTTATATGTTTGATTAAGCCCAACAGCTACTCCCCAGCAAAGAATACCTTGAAGTATTGCATTTACTATAGCTTCATACATAACTTTATACTGGCTGTTAATTAAATTAAGTAAAACCGCAAACGTAATGGCAAATACCATTAATATAACAGTTATATAATTGTCCTTAACACTTTCTAATTTTTTAAGCCATATCCCAAATACATATATAGCTGCAATAAGTATTAATAAATTTTCTGGTATAAATGTCATTAAGTTTTCCATTTTTAACACACTCCTCTTTCTTCTTCTATTCCATCAATACGCTTATGCGCTGACTTTACACTTTCTTCTACTCTAATAAGCCTTTCATTCATTTTTAGCATTTCTCTATCTCTTTGCTTATTATCTAATTTAATATCGTCTACTCCTCGACTAATATAATCTAATTTAGCTTTTGTATCTGCTTCCTCCCTCGTATCTGCTCTAATATCATGTCCTCTATTTCTTTGAAATGTAGCATAACTTATAACAGCTCCTACGATTGTACAAGCTAATGCAATGCTTATTGTTTCCATTTACACACCTTCCTTTCTCAAAACGCTTGGAATTTTTATATTAAAAAAGAAGCTAGATTTTACTCTAACTTCTTAATATTTTTTTATTTAATTTTACGAACAATATCTTACTATTGCGAATTATTTATATTCCATAGTTGTTCCTATAAATTGTACTTCTTTAAACTTTTCTGGATTATTTCTTATTATCCAATCTATATATGTTATTCTCGCTTGAGTTTTTAATAAATATCCCATAGCATTTAAATGTCCACCATTTTGATATTTAGCCATCCACTCCTTAGCTTCTTCTTCTGAAATCCAATATTTAGCCATGTCAATCAAATAACAATCTAATTTTTTAGCAATTGCACGAATTTTTTCATTAGCTTCATCTCTTGTTATTTTTGTATTTCTCGTGTTATCTATTGTTTCAATAAAGATTACTGCTTTTGGTTGTAACTCTCTTGCCTTTTGTATCATAGTGGCAAGTCCGCCTACAGATGTAGTTGTATTATTATTGTTATAATTATTTATATCTATATCGGTTTCAACATTTCCAGTAAATGAACCATAATAACCTATGTCATTCGTTCCTACAGCAAATATATATGCTTTAGCTTTAAAATTGTCAGAAAACCAATTTTTTTGAGTAGCTGTTTGCAACCAACTATGCCAATCTGAAATTGCTTGTTGTGAATTACAAGCAGTAGCACCTGCATTACCTAAGTTAAATACCTTACTTCCTGTTATTCTACTTAATTGTGAGGGATAAGAATAATATTTTGTTGTTTCAAAATCCATAGCGACACCATTTGTTCTGTCAAATACACCTTGTGTTAAACTATCTCCACCACAAGCATAGCTTTCAATAAGTCCTGCTAACCCACCATCAGTTATTATTTTAGATAACGGATTTATACTATTACCAATCCCAATTTCATTCTTTATATTGTTAACCTCATTCTTTAATTCACTAATTTGCTTATCAGCTTTTAATTCATAATTTCTATTAATATATGCTTTTTCGTATACACCATCATGCCCACTAGCTAATTGTAAATTAAAACTCCATGTTTGCGTATATGTGTATTGTGCTTGTATCATCAACTTAACTTTATAATTTGTAACATTTGTAAAAGTTAAATCTGTAAGACTTAAATGATTAAATGCTATCTTTTCAGCTATTTGATTATCATTGCTATCATAAAATCTAAGTCTTAATACATCATTTCTAGACGTTATAGATTGCCCATCAGTTACAGTAACATAAACAGAGTAATTACCGTTAAGTTCATTGGGCATATCTACATTTAATTCAAAGAAATTATGTGAACCTGTACTTTGAACTTGACCATTAACTGTTATTAACTGGTCTTTTATATCTACAGTTAGTCCATTACTTTCAAAATGTTGGTCTTTTAAAAATAAAATATTTTTACCCCTAGCAACCGTTGTTACACCTATATTATTTGTAAAATCATTAAAGTCATTTTCATTAGCATTTAATCTTTCATTCAATACAGAATAATTTCCCCTTGCTTGTAGTACTTCAGGATTATTTCCGTCACCAACTGCTCCTAAAACTAAATTATTAACTTGCTGTTGCACATTTTGTACTTCTTCTTTCTTCGCCTTATTATCCAAGTCCGAACTTAACTTTTCTTGATTTTTCTCATTTTCAGTTATTCTATCATTTAATGTACTATGTGATCCTCTTGCAAGTTTAACTTCCATATTAGCATTATCATGATCAACTGATGCATCATCATAGCATTGTTTTATTGCATCATAGATTGCTTTTCTTACATCTTTACCAAATATAGCATTTTTAATTTGATTTAAATAATTTTGTATACTCATAACTACCTCCTATAATTGTATTGCAGTAATGTGAGCATTTACACCTTCACCTTTTACCTTTAATAAATTAACCTTTATTGAATTATTTATTATTCTAGTTTCTTTTGCTTCTAAAGAAATTAAAAAAGCAACACCATCTATATTTAGTGTTACTTCTTTTTTACTCTCATTATTGTTATATAATATTATAGTTTTTATTACTGCTCCATTCACATCATTATAAATCTGCTCTTCTACATCACTTAAAGTACCAGCCTTTATTCTTATAATTTCATCCATTTAAAAATCTCCCATTATAAGTCTTGTATTTATTTTATTTAATTTATTATTTATATTTTTTAAATTCTCATTAATTGTTAAAATAGCATTACTATTTTGTTCTACTATTAAAGTTATATTTTCTATATTATTATTTAATATATTTATATTATTTGCTAACTCCTTTGTAACTTCAATATTAATAGATACTGCTTCATTTATATCTCCAACATTTTTATTGGTATTATCTAAAACTTCTATAGTATTTGATAATTCATTAGATATAGAATTCATAACATTTATAGAAGTTTTAAGTGTAGTTTTAACCCCCTCCACTTCTTTGGCTGTATTTAAACTTTTCAAATTATAAGTTTTTATATCTTCAAATTTATCCCCAATACTTAAATCAGAGTTCTGTGGCTCATTAATATCTATGCTTACTTCAACTATCCTTAAATTATCATCAATTCCCATACACATATTTGAAACAGGATGAACATTACCAATTTCAAAACTATCTATATCTAAATTTATAGTTGATAAATCCAATGCTTTTATCTTATATTTCACTTTAATTCTATTGGTTTCATTCAGATACTCTTTAGCTTTTTTCAATAAATTATTTGGATCTGTTACATTATCATAAATTACTGTTTCTTCATTTATTCCAAATTCAGATATAGCTTCTTCATCAATAATATAATCTAAACCATTATTTACACTTTTTATAGTAAGTCTTTCTTCTGAATCTTCTAGTTTAGAACCTAAAACAACTAATTTTCCTATTATATCTGTTGGGTCCTTCTCTTGTTCAATAGAAATAAGATTTTTACTTAATCTAATTTCAGTTTCCTTTTTTTCACCAATAGCATTTAAATAATCCAAATACCTTATTCCATTTTCATCATATCGTACTCTTAATTCTCCACCTAATCGGTCAATTAATTTTTCTTTTATCATATCAAAAGTATCTTCGTAATTTAAATATCTATAAAGACTATCATTACTATCAGTTACCTCCACTATTCCTAATTCAAATCTCTTATAATCTTCTACACATGAATTATGTGTATCTAACATTAACTTAAGAAAATCTTTAACTGAAATATTATGATACTCACCATATCTTTGTTTACTATCATGGAGATATCCTAACTCACTCTCACATATAAAGTTACTTAAAAATATACCATTAGAATCCATACTAGGAATTTGCAACAACACTCTTCCTATAAATTCATATTTATTTCTTTTAGCATTAAATACTTTTATTAAAGTTTTTCTAGGTTTAATTAAATAATAACCTGGATTATTCATATACATACTAAAATTAAAGCTATCTATTGTATTAATTCCCTTTTTAATAACTCCACTTAATAATCGTGGTGCTTCTAAACTTGTACTTACTGCATTAATAATTGTTTCATTTCCATCATTAATTATTTTAACTTCATACATTAAAGCACCTCCTTATTCCATTTGAATTCTATAATTCCATTTCCTTTAATAATTAATTCATTTAATCCTTTATCAAGTTTAAATGACCAAGACTTAGATTCTCCTGAATTAATTTTATATGTTATGTTTCTTTTTATAATTTCCATAGAAGAACTACATATTATTGTTGGATTGATACCTATAGCTCCATTATTATATAAATTTATATTTTCAATTCCATTAATTTCGAATTTAGTATTCTGTGTTATATCAAGTTCAAAGTTAAATTCATCCCATATATCATGTCCATCTTGTAAGTTTGAAATTTTAAAAGGATATGCTATAAAAGTAGCCGATATTTCTGCATTTATACCATCTTCTTTAAAGTTAACTTCCTCGCATTCAGCCAAAAAGAAATATCCTGGAATAGTATCATCACTTAAATTTATCTTAAAAGAATTTAATAACCAATCTAATAAGGATATCTTCTTACTATTTAACTCTATCTTTGATCTACAATTTAAATTAAATATATATTTCAATGTTCTTTCCTCATAAGTTTGCTCTCCATATAACTCTGAAAAATCATAAGCTCCATTCATATAAGGTATAGTAGATTTATTTTTAACTTTTTTAGGAGGGCTAATATCTTTAGATTTAATTGTTAATCCAAATTCTTTATAACTATGTTTATTTTTATAAGTTATTCCTACCATTAAACTCTTAACCCTCTTTCTACTAATTTCATATTTGTACCACTTATTTTATCGTTATGTGGATTTAATATAGTTGCAACTTTTTGTCCATCTAAAATCAATACTGGAGCTTGATTATAGCCTATTTGTTTCATAGCTTCTGCCATAATACCTGGTAACTTATTTAAAGGCATTATAGCTTCTCCACCAGTACTTGGCTCTCCACCAGCCATTATATTTCCTGTTGCAGGATTTATTCCAAATGGCATTGGTTTAGTTAATATACCACCATTTGCATACCATTCTATCCCTAAAGTAGGTAATCCTTGTGTTGCCCAATTTACTGGATTTAATGAACCTGTAAAGCTAAATCTAGGTCTTTTTATATAGGTGTTAAATATATTTGATACTGCATTTTGTATTTTACTAATCCATCCTGTTATACTTTCAAATGCTCCTGAAAAAGGTTTTGTAAGAGCTGTAAGTATTCCACTAGCTGCACTAGATATAGAACCTACTAATCCACTAACACTACTTGTTATATTAGAAAATATATTTCTTATACTTCCTAAAAGTGAACTTCCCCATTCTCCTATTTTCTTTATAAAATTTCCTAGTAACTGCTCTATCAATAATCTAACTACAAATTCTAAAGCATTAGAAAGAATTGTTTTAACTCCTTCCCATACTCCATTCCAATCACCTTTAATTAAGCTTGTTATGACATCAAATACACCTTTAATAATTCCTAATACGTTACGCACCCTATCTAAAACTAATTGTATATAAAAAGCTATAGAGTCAAATATATATTGACCAAAGGTATCCCATAAAAATATTATTACTTCTACAGCACCACTAATAATATCTTTTATATAGGTCATACAAATATTAAAAGTATCTATTATTTTAGTAATCGTATCTTGGTTATTTAAATACCATTCTTGCGCCTTTTGAACTATTGCTGTAACTACTTCTATAAATTTATCTTTTAGTATAATAAATATATCTTTTAATAAATTAATAGTATTTCCTAAAGCTCCTGCAGCTCCTCCAGAATCAGAAAGTTTTTGTATAAATTCTGCTACACTAAAACTTTGAACTTTGGCTGTTAATTGTTCAATTATTTGACCTAATGTTTGAACTACATTAGTAGCTATTGATAAAACAGGACTTCCCAGAACTGATAGAAATCTCTCCCATGTTGATTTTAAATTTTCAGTAACATTACTCCAGTTATTAGCTTCACGAGCACCTTGTCCCATTGCTCCTGAATTTTCATATATTTTACCTACTGTATCTATTAAAAGAAATTCTTTTTCTGTATCATTTAAATCTTTCCACGCCTTACCGTATTCTTCTTTTGCTTTAATATCCATTTTGGTAGCATTTATATTAACACCTATTGCATCTCCAGCTTCAAAGTTACCCATAACTAAAGATTTAAGTCTACTAGATACATCTTCAAGTGATAAATCATAATAAGCTGCTCCATCTGCTGCCAACTGCATATATTTACTTGTAAGCTCTAATGACTGATTTGCATCTGCTCCATTTCCTCTAAATGTTCCATAAAAACTCGCCCAAGTACCTTTTAATCTATCAACATTTATTCCTTGCTCCTTAGCTTGTTTAGATATAAGTTCTAAAGCTTCTGATTGATTTCCTTTAAATGTTTGTTCAAATTGACTATCTAAAGCTTGTATTTTTGCAGTAGTTTCAATCATATTCTTTCCAAATTCTATGACTTTATCTACTGCAAATGCTGTTGCTATTGCTGTTCCAATTTTTTTAAAAGCAGCACTCATTTTGCTTTCTGATTTTTCAGCATTATCAGTAACATCATCAATATCTCTATTAGCTTCATCAGCATTAGTTGCTATCCTACCAAACAGAGTGAATAATTCCACATTCTCACCTCCTTGGATTTATATATTTATTGGAGTTATATATTTAAATGATTCTTCCATGATTTCATTAACCTTTTTATCTGTCATTTGGTCTGCTTCCATTTGATTAGTTACTTTATCTTTAAAATCAGAATAACTCATATCACTTAAAAAAGATTTGTGAAGATAAAATTCATAAATTTCTTCATCCATTGATTTATCTAATAAAGAAATAAGATATTCTTTTAATTCGCTAAAATCATTAAATGTACTTAATAATTCATTTACATTTGAATATCTTTTAAATAATAGATCTTTTATGACAAATTCTTGAACGCGTTGGATGAAGAAATACATTTGAAAAAATCACTTAATTCCTCTTTTGAAAAGAATTCCATAACTAATGTTGTGTATTCTATCATCCCTAAACCTTGTATTTCATCTATTGTTACATTGCATAAAATAGCTAATAATCTATTAATTTCATCTTTAGCTAAATCTAAATTACACATTGCAGTATCAATTATATCTGCAAAAACTTCCATTCCTATTTCTTTAGTTTCTTCTTCTGTAAGTTCTTTTGACTTACTCAATTTATCTCTCTTTTTTAAAAAATCTAAAACCATATCTTTAACTTTTACCTTGCTTAAGATTTTGAGCATTGGAAATAAATCTTGTCCGTTTAATTTTCTCATTTTTAATCTTTTTACTTCTTCCATAATTCCTCCTACTAAAAAAGACCAGGAATAAATCCTAGTCTTAAGCTACTGTTTCAGGGTATAATATTTTCCAAATCTTATTAACATCTTCTGGTTTGTCTGCATCTGCTCTTGCTTCAAACTTAAATGGTATTCCTGATTCATCTTTATCTTTAGTTTCAAAAGATAATCCATTTGTATTGATAGCATTTTTTAATATTATTATTACCGGTTTATCTTCTCCTGATATTTTACCGATATAAGCTATATTTTCTACATAATCTGTATTTAATACTTCATTTCTACCCTCAATTACTTTATATTCTGTTGCATCATCTGTTCCATTCCCGGCTGCAACATCTGCAAATAAAGCTTGTGTAATATTTTCTTTCTTCCACTCTTTTAAAGTTCCTTCAAGAGTAGCTTCAACACTTTCTATTAGATCATTACCTTTTATCTTTACTAATACTCCATCTACTTCTGGTTGTCTTAAATTAATTGTTATATTACACTTAGAGCCTCCTACTGTTGCCCCTAGTGGTTCTCCCTCATACTTTTTACTAGAAGTATTATACTTAACATTCTTAAATAATGCTCCTGCATTAAGCAAATATCTTTTAGCTGTTTCTGGAGTATAACCACTTGTTTTTACTTCTGTTACACTCATTCTATCTCCTCCAATCCACTCTGCAATATAATTGAATATTCCTTCTTCTAAGAGTATTAGAGCCTGTTGGAATATTCCTAGATGTTTGATATTGAAACTGCAATAATAAATCGTCAGTTAATATTACAGTTTCTTTAAAATGTTTTTTAATATCATGTAATACTATTTCTAAATTAATTGTATTTGCTCCACAGTTATCAAATATATCTATATCTATATAAAAACCTTCTTGATTCTCTAAATATTCACTATTTAAATTATAAGTTAGATAAGGATATATAACTTTTTTAGATGTATTATATTCAAGATAACTTTCAGAACAAACCTTTTTAAACTCTTTATTTAATTCTTGTAAAAAAGGTATCATATTATCACCTTATTTCCTTTTTACAGATACTTTAATACCTTCATAGCCTATTTCTTTTAAATATTTTTCAAGTAATTTCTTTATATTATTTTTATTATCTCTAAAACCTGGTCTCATATATGGTTGAGGATATTGTCCATAAGTAAAAATTGTTTCCCCTGTTACTTTATCAGTATAAGTCCATCCACCTTTTCTACCTTGTCCATTTTCTGCAAATTCTCCTGTTCCAAACTCAACATAAATTGCATACTCTTCTCCAACTCCAATAGTAACCTCCATTTTATCTATATCAACCTTATAATCTAGTGATGTCTTAAGATTAGATGTATAAACTGGAATTAATGGTCTTATAGCACTTACCAATAATTCTCCTACTGCATACAACCATTTTTCTTGTGCATCTTTTAAAGCTTCCTTACAAGCTTGTGAATTATCTATAAACATTTTTATCTCCTATAAATTTAAGATATATTTCTAAATGCTTATGCAAATTAACAGGATCATCTACTAATGTTATTTCAAACCTATTATTATTTTCATCTACTAGCCAATGTTCTTTAGAGTTAATATCACTTCTATAATCAGTTAATAGAATATGGGTAGATTCTTCCATAAAAGAATTATTAGTTGTCTTTTCATCACCAGATAATAAATCCATATAGCCTTTTACTTCAAATAATTTAACTGGTGTTTCAATAAATCCACCAATTAAATTATCAACTTGACTTATACCCCATATTTCATATATTGGTGCTTTTGAAGTATCTATATTACCACCTCAATTTTTTATATTTATTTAAAAATTTCATAAGGCTTGAAGGATATCCCTCTATATTTTCACTTGAATTTACATCATAATAAGTAACTGAATATCTAGATATAGTTTCTGATTTAATTCCTATCTTATCAGACATTTTAAAATCATAATCTAGTAGCTTAATAACTCCTTCAACTATATCATAAGGATAAACTATCTTAGTAATTAATGTTTGAAGAGTACTTTCACTGTCTAACTCTCTATTTAAAGTTATACTATTATTGTCTACTTCAATAATTTCATAGATTCCATCATTCAATATACTTCCTGATATTTCAATAGTATTATCTTTTCTAAATCCTAAAGCTAAAAAGTCTATTCCTTTTGCTTTATTTCCTTCAATTAAATAATTTCCTATTGTTCTAACCTTTTTATCTTGGAACTTATTATTAGTAAGATTCCTAATTTTTATTTCTAAAGCTTTAAGCTTTTTTTCTATTTGCATATCTTTAGAATTATCAGTAATTCCTAAAAATTCTTTAGCTTCTTGAACTGTAATTATCATGTAATCACTTCCTGCTTATATAATAAAAGAAAGGAATTACTCCCTTTCCTCTATCATATCTATTAATTCATTCTTTTTAATCTTAGAATTAAATTCTATACCTTTAGATGTTGCAATTTCTTTTAATTGCTCTACTGTTAAATCATTTAAATCACTATAAACTTCATTATTATCTTCATTTTCCAATAATACTTCTTTAGAAGTTTCTTCAATATTATTTTCTTTTTCTGCTACTAATCTATATCCTTCTTTTAATAATTTATCTCTATCATATTCACTCTCTACAATACGCTCTATATTTAAATATCTTAACTTAAACATTAGTCAGCTTTAGCCTCCTTATAGTTTATATAAATAGAATTAGCAGCATTATCTTTAACCCATAAATCATGGTACCTTCTATAATCCATAGCCCAAGCATTTGCTTTTTGGTTAGTTTGTGGATCAAATATTCTCATATTATCTTGTTTAGTAATTGCTATAGGTGTTGTTTTTGCTAATATAATAAAATTCATTTGAATTCCATTACTAGCTTTTACATATCCACCTCTTTCTTGTCCACCTGTCTTACCATCATATAATTGAATAGCTGAATACATTCTATTTTCAGGTGTTTCTATTAATGGACAACTATCTATTGCTGGAACTTTAGTATTAATTCCACCAACTGAAAAATCTACACTTGATAATTTACCCAACATAGCAAGTTCAACTTCCATTAATGCATCATAAGTAATATGAATTACTAATTGACCATTATAACCTTGTTGTCTTATTTTTTTAATACCAAGCTTTATTTCATTAATGATTGTATCCTTAGCTGGAGTATATGAATACTTTTTATTATCTTCTGGAGCTAATGCTGATAAAGCTGATAATCTATATGCATCTATTTCAGGAATAACTTTAGTTCTTTGGAACTCTCCCATAATTGCTCCGGCTGTTACTACAAATCCAGTTTCATCAACATCATTTGCATCAATAGAGAAAGCTCTACCTCTATCTTGTTTCATTGTCTTAGTTTCATATTCAAAATTTATTGAACCATCAACAAAACCAGTATTACCAGTTCTGCCATAATCACCAAGTCCATCTACAGATAACTTTGGTATTTTAACCTCTTTTCCTCCACTATATTTTACTTGTCCAGAATTAGCGTCCATCCAACCTGTAACCATTTCTTGAACTGCCATTTTATCTAATTCTGTTTGAAATATTTTTGAATACTCTAATGTATTTGTCATTTTATCAATCTCCTTATTTAAGTTATTTTATTTTTTAAAAGTTACCTTTTAATGCATTAGCAAAAGCACTTGCTATATCATCACCTGGTGTTGGAGGATTTCCTCCTGATAATTTATTTTCTATAATTTTAGGTTCATTACTACTTTGTGTTTTTTCAATTTTAAAATGAGTTGAATTATTAGTTTGTAAATCTTTTATTTTATTATCTAGATCCTTTATTTCTCCTTCTGAACTCATTTCAAGATTATCAACTCCACCTAATTTATATAAAAGATAATCTACATCAGTTGCACCAGCTTTTTCTAACGCTCCTTTTACTATAAGTTCTTTTTCTTTTTTTAATGAATCTGCTTTTAAAGTAGCTATAGTATTTTCATGCTCTTTAATTGTATTTTGAAGAGTTTCATTATCTGCATTGTTTTTCTTTAAATCCTTAATAGTATCATTAGCAGTTTTTAATTGATTACTAACATCATTGTACTTGTCCTTTGGTACTGCATTTTTAGGAAATTCAGTATTTATTGAAGTCATTAAAGCTTCAACATCCAATTTTCCATCTTTAATTTGTGCATTTTCTAATAATTTTCTTAACCATTCCATATTTCTATTCCTCCAATACATTTTTATACAGGTCTGTACCTGTTAGAGTTCGTTGTTCTTTATGCTCTGCAACCTTTAAAAAAGAGCAAAATTAAAAGCCTTAGTTTCTTCCTAAGACTTTAAGTTGCAGATAGCAATCCACCTTTTAGTAAAATACCATCTCCATTTATAACTTTATAATTTTCCCACTTCTTATATGCATCTACATACATTTCTTTTTTATCTCCATTGTATGTACACTCATAATACATTCCATCAGATAAAGTAGTACTAAGTAATGCTTTATTATTTTGTAGTGTTTTACAGCACCACACCATATATACATCATCTGGTGTGATTTCCTTTTTATCTTTTTTATCCAAATGTTTATTAGTATAATTACATACTTCTTTCTTACACCACTCTATAAATTGTTTTTCATTCATTATTCTTTCTCCTTATTCTTCTATCCTATCTATTCCATATTCTTTTGCAACTTCATGCTCAATTCTACAACCTCTTGCATTTCTCCAATCTCCACCAAAGTATGCAATATCAGCTTGTGAAAGAAGTTGAATAGATTTCCCTAAATACCACATAGGTATTGATTTACACACTTCTCCTGGATATTCAGTAAAGAAAGAATCTATTATTTCTACTGGTTCTCCAATTACTTTTTCTGCTCTAATTCTAATTTCTTCTCTAGACTTTAAAATTTCTTTATCTGAAAGTAATCTCATTGGTTGAGATATAAATAACTTTTTCATATTTTTCTCCTTAATTTTAAATATAATAAAAAGCACTTACTATTTACTTAGTAAGTAACTTTAAATAATTTCGCTAAATCTTGATTTCACGAAAAGATTAATAATAACGTATTTAAGCCATTTATAAACTATAAATTTTATATAAAAATACCTTTTTGAGTTTAATATAAATAAACTTTTAAAAAAATTTATATTATTTCGCTATTCTAACTACGAAATACCACTTAAATATTTTTATATTTATTCTTATACCACTCTTCATAATTTTTATATTTTATATATTGCTTATCTTCATTATCTTTTCTAAGTTTTGGTGATATTCCTTCAACTATTGTTATAGTATCACATCTACACCTTATATCCTCACTTGCTACACCAAATAATCTAGGTTGTGGAGCTTTATGGCCATTACTTTCAAACTCTCCATCTATAGGTACTATTTGTCCATCTAATTTTTGATGTGAATGTCTAGTTTTCTTATCTAAAACAGATACCCATTTCTTTTCAAGCTTAACTCCTTTATCTAAAGCTTCTTTTTGCCCCTTTTGTCTAGCAAGTGATTTCATTCTTCCTGCTTCTGTAATAGCAATAGTCATAGCGTGTTCAAAGTTAGTAAATCCTACATCAGAAATAGTTTTAGCAATAGCTGCATATCCACTAGAATTTATTAATCCTTGTGTAACTGCTCCTTTAACTCTATATTTCATATCCATTAAATACTTATCATAAAGCCTTTCAGAAAGCTTAAATCCATCCACAGGAAACTCTATTGCTTCTTGTATATATTTTTCATTTAGCATACTAAAACTAATATCTATTTTAGCTAGATTTTCAACTTCATAAAATACTCCAAAGTATTCTCTTTCCATTGTTTCTCTATCATAGTCTGTTATTATCCTATAATTATTATCATATAGTTTATTTAATACTATATTTATTTGAGTTATAAGATTATCCAGTCTTTTTAATTCTAATTGTTTAGCAAATGTTAAATTCTCATTATCCATAATATATACTTTTAATTTTCTCTTAATATCAGCTAATACACTAACATAGTTTTGTATTAATAACTTTCTAACTTTCTCTTCTTCTTTTTCAGCTAACTCTAAAAGCTCATCATAATACTTACTCATCTAAATCACCATCAGTATTATTTAAATTTTTATTTAATAAATCATCACTAAGCTGATTAAGATCTGTATATGGTCCTTGTTCTTCTATCTTTTTCTTTTCTTCATCATAATCTAATTCTAAAGCATCACATATAAGCTTTAATTTAGAATCATCTGATATAGTTTGTCCTGATAATAGTATATAATCTATAATAGTTTTTTTAGTTTCTGATTTTAACTTTTCATTATTAGCTATGTCATTTTCATTAACCATAGCTTCTCTAACTATTTTAATTTCTACATCATTGTAATTATATGCAGTTCCATATCTAGAATTAATATCATCAACTATAACCTTTAATAATTGTCTTACTAATTTTCTTAATCTAGTTTCTGCTTTATTGCATTTAAGATCTAATAATGCATATCTTGATTTAATAACTATATTAGTTATATTACCATCACCTATTTGTGAAGAATCAAATCCCATCCCAAATTTATATATACTATTCTTATCTAATTCTAATTTAACTTTTCTTGCATCTACTGGAATATCTACTGTCTTAACATCAATTCCACCTTCGTCACTTACCCCAATAGTCTTTTTAGTCTTAAGATTAGTTGTAAGTTCATCTAAGTTATCTCCTGGATATCCTCTAACTACATATATAGCTTCTTGAAAATCTTGAAGGTTATTTGATAAACTACAAGCCATTAAATCATAATCATCAATTAAAGATTTTATAGGCTCTAAATCTGTTTTTTGATATTTATTATTATCCAATTTGAAAAAAGGTATATATCCAAAACTACCACCATCATAAATAGCTTTATCATCTTCCAAAATTATATGTGGTCTAGGATTAAGTTTTATATCATTATCTAATTCAAAGCTTTTTTTATTTTTATCTTGCTTATAATATGTTACCTGTTTATCTGTCCATATCTCTGCTTTCAAAATAATTATTTCTTTATCATTTTCATCATAAGCTTTAGATTCGTAATATCTTACTATAGCTTTAAATTTATTATTATCTACTTCATCATAAATAGGTATAACCCCTAAACTATCTGCTATTTGAAATGCTATCTTATTATATTCATCCTTATAGGAATAAACATATTCAACACCTTTATTACTAGCACCTTCTACTAAATTTTGAAGTAATTCTTGAAAGTCCTCATTGATATATTCCTTAAGCTTTTCATTGAACTTATCATCTTCTGTAATTATCTCTAAAGGATTAGATAATAAATACTGTACCTTTTGGTCCACCAGCTCCGTATGAAATTGGTGTTGTATTTTTATATTAGATTTAAACTTATCTTCTTTTAATATTCCATTAGAATCAAAATAGAAAAGTCTATAGTTTAATATTTCATGTTTTCCTTTATAATAATTTAATCCTTCATTAGCTCTTTTCTTAACTTCTGAACTTCTATCAACTCTTATAGCCTTTTCAAGTGCTTTTAATGCTACTTCTTTATTATCCGATAAAATATCCATTTTTACTCACCTCCTAAACTAGCCATTTAGGCTTCTTAATATCTTCTAAAGCATATCTTAATGCATCCATAAGATGATTGTACTCATCAATAGGTTTGTTTATTACTATACCTTCTTTTGTACTCCATACATAATTTGATATTTCAACTACTGTATTTGAACATTTTGGATGAATGTATATTTTATAATTTTGTATAAACTGTATTCCATTTAATATACTATCCTTACCTTTTGCAGCTGCTTTAATTCTTGGAATACCTAACCTTTTTATTTCATCTATAGATTTAGGCTCTGCACTATCTGCTATAATTCTTTCTTTACAATAGCCTTTATATTTAATCATTTCTGCTATCATACTATTGCTCATAGCTTTTTGATAATGTTCATCAAATATATAAATCTCTTTATTAATATCATCAACTAATAAAGCTATAAATGCAGTAGGATCATTAGTATAACCAAAGTCAAGTCCAAAAGTAGAAACAACTCCTTTTCTCTTTGATACTTCTTTATAGTCAAAATCAAGTTCTTCCCAACTTTCATATACAAGACCTTCTGCTATCCCCCATTCTCCTAACCCTTCAATTTTATATCTTCTAGAATTCTTTTCTTTCATAGCATTAAAGATATCCCTATCATCATCACCCAAAAACTCATTACAAGTATAATTTGTAGTAATAGCTAAAGTATTATTGTCTGGATTATCAAAAAATCTCTTCTTTAACCAATGCTTTTCACTCCAAGGATTGAAAGTTAATGTTATTTGCTTGAAGTAACCATCAGGAAGCTCTCCTCTAATAGACATATCAATCTTATTAAAATCATCTTCACTCATTACCTGAAAAGCTTCTTCAAACCAACACCAACATAAATGCCCAACTTCTACTGTAATAGATGTAATGCTCATTGGATCATCAAGTCCTCTGAATAATATTTTCTGTCCTGTAACTTTATATGTAGCTTCTAATGGCGACTTACTAAAATGCCATAAATGACTTACTCCTAAATTATTAACTGCCCATTTAAGTTGTGTATAAGTACTATCTTTATGAGTATTAAACACTCTTCTAATTACCAACGTATTAGCTAATGGATACTTCATCATATTATAAATTATCCACATTGCTGTAGTAGTAGATTTCTTACTCCCTCTCCCCCCCTTACACACTCTATACCTTCCTTTAAACCTCCAAAAAGTGCCATATCCCTTACCAATTTTACTCGGTAAACTTATTCTAAGATTGTTAGTCTTCAAGTTCATTCTCTCCTTCAAAGACTACAGTTGCACTTATATCAGCCTCAATCTTTTCAGTAAATAACCTATATCTTTTACCTAAAAGCTCTGCTGCTTTAATTCTATCTTTAGCTGATAGTTCCTTATTAATTACTCTAGCTTCACTCATAAAGTCACCAACACTTTCAGTAACTACTACTTGCTCTGTTTCTTCCCCTCGAATAACTCTAGTTAGGTATTCTAGTACTTCTTCTGCTTTTGCTATTCTTTTATCTGCTAATTGCTCCATTTTTTCATCAATATAATTTTTTATAGCAGGTTTTGTAAGGTTTTCTTGTCCTATTACTCTTGCTGTCTTTTTACTATATCCTGACTTTATTGCAGCTTCTGTGGCATTGCCTGTTTCTATATAATAATCAGCAAAAGCCTTTTGTTTTTGTGTCAGCTTCATATTTATGCCACCCCTTAAAAATTAATAACTATTATTTACATTTTACATAATAAAAAAAAGAGCAATATAATTTGCTCTCTCATTATTATTAAAATCTATTTACTCATATTCTCTAACTCAACCCTAGCTATAAACTCTAATCCTTGTTTTGTCATTTCACATCTTCTATACTTTACACCTGCCACTTTATTTATTTCTAATAGCCCAAAAGTAATTAAATATGGTGCAAATCTGAAATATAAAAATTTGTCATAAAGGTCCATCCCCACCTTATTTTCTATCCCTATTATAAAATCATCTTTCACTTTCATAAAAGTTTCAAAATAATTCGAAGTAATATCCTCTTCTAATTCTGTAAAATACTTCGCTGATAATACAACTTCTTCATTTAACAATTTACTTTTTAAATCGTTATAATTATACTTACCAATTTTATCCTCTAAAATGAATTTATCTAATTTTTCTTTTAAATTATTATTTTCCTTTAATAATTTACTATTTTCCTTTAGTAAATTTCTATTTTCTTCTAAAAGTTCATTATCAGCATCTATTTCACTAGCCTTTATCCAACCATTTAATTCATAATCTTCTTCTAATTCAACAATTGAATCTTTTATCGCTATTTTTATATCTTTACAGTCATCAACCTCTTTAATAATTTTGCTCATAACATAAGCTTTAAAATCATTATATTTAGTTTCATTTTCTTTTTCGAATACCTCATATGCTTTCATTGATGCTTTCTTATATAGAAATGAGTCTGTTAATACAACTGCAAATACAGGTATATTTTTCTCTATAGCATACTCATATTCTATTTGAGTATAACTTTTGCCTGTATCAGGCTCTATACTTCCATATCTTCCACCAAGTATTAACATATATAAATCCGACTCATCTATCCATTTTTTTATAGTTTCTAGCTGACTCTTATTCCCAGCTTTAAATAATTCCATTCCTGCTGGTATATGCCTTGAGCCTAATATTGCTTCTACAGCAGCTTGCCTCTCTTCTACTAAATCAGTAAATGTTGATGATATAAATATTTGTAATTTCTTTTTTGCCATCTTAACCCCTCCACATATATATTTCTACACAAAATTTCAAATTCCTTCAAAAAAGCACCTAATATTTCTACTAAGTGCTTTCTTGGTATAAAAGGATATGAGAATTTATCAGAGGTTATATGGTCAATAATCTTAATCCAATAACTGCATTAATGCTTTGCTAGATTATACAAATAATATAATTTAATTATATTATATATATTTTTTATATTCTATAGAAGTTTAATGACATATTTGTGCCAATTTAAAATATACTTAATTTCTTTAATTGATATTTTTGCACTAATATTTTTATTTATATAATTATATCGAATCTGTAAATTTATCAAGTTTCCAATCTGTATGTTTTAAATTACAAAAGTAAGCAACAGCACTTATTAACGCATTTCTAGTACTCATTATTTCTGCTTGTGTTAATTCTATTTTACTATTCAAACTTATAACTTTTTTGGTCCCATCATTATTATATATTTTTATTTGATTACAACCTAACTTTTTTAAAGTATCATCATTCAATATACAATTATGATGTTGAATGCAATTTCTTATTTCTATTGCTTTAAATATTTGAAGTTTAATATCTAAAGGTAAACTTTTTCCTGAAATTTTCTCTATAATTTTTATTTTATCTTTATATGTTTCAAAATTAAAATCTTTTATAAATGATTCTTTCCACTTATCTTTTGAATTGCTAACAATATCTTCTAATGATATTGTTGCTTTATACTTAACAACAATGCTTTTTTCTATGTTTATAGTTCCATTCAAATATTCATCTAATAATTTATTTATTATTTCTTCTAAAAAATCATTCCATATTATTATTAAATCACATAAACAATATTCCCAAATAGATGCCTTTATTCCATCAATAAACTTAAATTGTGATTCTATTCTCATAGGCTGAATATCAATATCAGTTTCCATCCAATTAATGCCACATCTACCTGTATTATTTACTATCCATTCTCTCCCTTTATCCGATACATACTGCATAACCTTAGTTTTTAAAACAACCAGCATTGCTTTCTCTAAATATTTTTTGAAAATATCTTGCATTCCCTTTCCTCCTTAATAATATACTTTATTATTAAAATTTTACAATTTACCACTTTATTTTTCAATATAATTAATTATATTATTGATTCCCATATTAAAACTCCTAAATCAATTTCATTATTTCCTTTATGATCCGTTTTCTTAATCTGTAAGTTGTTCTTATTGATAAATTAAATTCTTCCGATATAGCCTCTACACTTAACTTTTTATTGTACTTATAGAAAATAAACTTCTTATCCTCTTCCTCCAGCATTGCTATTGCTACTCTAAGTTTTATATTATTTCTCTCAAGCTCATTAATCTGTATTTTATTCTTGAGTTGCTTTTTTCTTATAAGCCTTTGCTCTTTAAGTAACCTCTCGGCTTGGTTTAATATTTGCTTTTCTATAGCACTTTCTCCACTAAATGAAGTCTGCACCCTTTCTTCAAATCCTAGCGATACTATGCTTATATCAAAATCAAAATTGCTATTTTTTAATATATCTTCAACATTGTCATATCTCTTATCTAATTCTACTATCTCTTTTTCAAGAGCAAATATTTTACTTATATTTTCAAAATATCTATATAACCTTCCTTCTGTCTTTCTAATTAAATCTTTGTCCATCTATTCTTCCTCCTAGTTATTACATTAAATTAAACGATAACTGTCCATTATTTAGATACATATATTCATTTATTATTTCTGCATTACTCTTATATACTCCACACCAAATAGCATTATTAAAAATAATATAATGTTCATCTGTTTCAAAATTAACCTTATAACTTTTTTCTTTCTCTAATGGTATTCCTGGATTTATCTCTAATATTTTCACTCTCATAATTGCCTCTTGACTTTTTAAACTTTAAAATAAAAAATACCGCATATTCATTTTTGAATAGTACGGTATTTTAATTGATTTATATTTAATTCTTAATACTTAAAAGTTTAGAACAACTAGAAAATATATTTATGTAAATGATTTTAATGCTACATCTATTTAAATATGTTTTATATTTAATACTAGATTCCTATCAAAATAATTAAATAAGTTTTATTAATGTAAATAATAATTTTCTAACGCATCCATTCTCTCTGCTTCTACAAGAGATTCATCATAATAATATTTTTCATACATATAATCATCTATATCATCAGAACTAAGTTTAGTGCAATCTAAACCTTCAATATTAAATTCTAAAAAGGCATCCTTTAATAAATACTCATCTTTATTTTGATTAATTTCAATTTCTTTTACACAATAAAACTTTGCTTTTATATTCATAACATTATAAATCATTTCATTTACTTTATTTATACTTGCTTCAAGATATATATTTAACTCACCAGTAATATCTATAGTTTTATTCTCAATATTTAAATCTGTTGATATTATATTTTCATCTCTTATTGTATAATCTTCAAATTTAATATCTGTAGGTTCTTCCAAATCAAAAATATACTTGCTCAATAAATTATTATTTTTGTTTATATATTCTTTTAATTCATATTCAAATTTTTCTATCATATCATAAGAATATAAATCACCAAATTTAAAGGTAAAATTTTCTTTTATTTTTTTGAAATTTCCTAAATCAAATAATCTTTGTTCTGAATTAAAAAAATCTATTAATTCCTTATAAATCTTGAACCTTTTACTATCTTTAAATAAATCAGGGTGAAGAGATTTTTTATCTTTATCAAAAAAATCAGATACGTTATTGGTTATAAAAAAGCAATTTTCAAGCTCATCTAATTCAGCTTTTTTGACATAAGTTAACCAAATTAAGCAATCTCTAAATTCTTCTTTATTATCGCTAAATGGCTTTATTTTTCTAATTGCTCTTTCTATTACCTCATTAAGTAAATTTGAATCTGTACTTAATATAGTTATATAGTTATTTTCTACTAGCTCATTAAATCTAGATTCTAATTTCTTTTGCTCTACATTTACATCAATATTTTTAAAACTCATTTCAATATTTGTTTTATTTATTTTAGTTTGTAACTTATCTATCTCAGAATTTAATTCTTCTAATTTCCTTATATAATTATGAATTACTTCCTTATACACAATATCTGTAATATAGACATATCCGTTAATTTGCTTAATTTTATTTAATAATTTTTTATTAAATCCACTATCCATAAAAGGATTATTATATATAATATTACTATCTAAAAATACATTGATCATAAAATTAAAACTCCTAAAAATATAAGTAATTTTTTAAATAATATATATTTATAATAACATACTTTGAAAACTTTTGTAATAACTTGTAATAAATATACATTAAAATCAACTATTTTTTATAGTATAATATGAGTTTATTATAATATATCAAATACCGTACTATTCAATTTTCAAAGATCATTTATTAAAGGACCATTTAAAACAACATCTAAATTTGTAATCCCCACCACATCTTATAGCTTGTCCAAAGGTCCTTTCTTAATATTTTTATTTATATAAATGCATTAAGCATCAATAACTTGTTATTAAAGTATTAACTCATTCATATTTTTTCTTAGTATTCTTTCTTCTTATTTTCTGTAACTCATAATAATCTATGAATCCATATTCATCACCATATTTTAGACTTCTTGCAACTATACTTAACTTTAAATCTCTATAAAAATAATTAAATAACTTTATTCTTAACTCTCCCTGTTGCGTTGTCATTCCTTTTACATCTATGTATTCAATGGATCCATCATTATGATATATAAGAAAATCTGGTGTATATGTCATAGCTCTATATAACTTACCAAACTTTTTAAATGAATCTATTAAAGTAAATTTAGGTTGTAATTCAAAATTTTCTATTTCTCCTCTATACTTTCTTATCTTTAGTGCTTCATAATATTTTGCTTCATCTTTAGAATCAAATTTAATTCCATCTACTACTGTTTTATGGCTTAAATATTTACTCATGGTCCACCTTTTATTATTTAGAGGGGAATTATCCCCTCTCTCAATTAAGCTATTATTTCAATATTTTTTAATTCTTTTAACTGTTCTTGTAAGTATCCTTTTATGTTAAGAATTGCTTTATTTCTCCATGATCCTCCATCAGCTTCAAATAATGCTGCTTTTGGTCCTTCTTGCATTCTAAATATAAACTTACTTATCGGTTGCTCTACTTCTGGAAATGTTCTATAAGGTGCTAATTCTACTGGATTAGGTACTATAGCTTGTCCTAAACTTGCCACACCAGTTTTAACTGTTACTTGCTGACTTACTCCATCATCACCAGTAGTCTTAACTGCTTCATCTTGAACTAATCCTGTATATTTTAATAATGTTGACTTAGTACCTACATCAACAAATGAACTTTGTAACATAATATTAAATTGTTCTGTGCTTAAGAATCTATCATAAACAACATTGTTAGGTAATATTGCTTCTGCTCTTATATACTCTTCTCTATCTCTATCAACATTTAATGGACTATATAAAGCTACTTCCTTATGTGATTTTACTTGAATTAATAATTTTTCTGGAAGCGTATCAATATTTGATTTAATGTAATCTACTAATCCTGTTAATGTTGATACTGTTAATGTTTCTGCTTTTGGTTCTGTTACTCTAGTTAATCTTTCTTTTGTAAATGTTCCTTGTGGTAAATCTACTATAGGATTTTCTTTAACCCCTAACTCTACTAAGTATTCTAATGCTTCTTTGTTTATCATTTTCTATTCCACCTTTTTATTAATGTGCAAGGTTTAAGCCCCTTGCCATGGCTATATATTTAAAAATAATTATTTAACTAATCTAATACCTTCTAAATCTATTTCTTTTTCTTCTGCTGTTGTTAATACTTCTCCAGTTTCTTCATCTACTCTCATCACACTTTGTCCTGGTACCTGCTTCTTATATTCACTTGCTAATACTCCACCTTTTCCATCTGAACCAATAACAATTTTAGCTGCTAATGCCTTACTTGGTGCTAACTTAGTCTTTGCAACTATAGTTACTTCAGTAAGCTCTCTATCTTCTCCAGTAGATAATGTCATATCAACTGTTAACTTTCTTTTTACTTTCCAATCAGTATTAGGGTCTGTTATATTAGCTAATACCTCTCTTAAAGCCATATTTACCTTTTCTGCTAATGCTCCATCTGCAAATGTTTCTAAATTTATAAACTTTTCCATATTTCTTCTCCTTTAATTTAAAAATTTATTTAATCTATAATTACAATTTTCTTTAAAAACAACACTAAATCTTTTGCCACATGACTCTAATATTCTTCCTGCTAATGCTTCATCCAAATCTAGTAACATTTCTGGTGTACATTCTGTTGATATTATCATTGGCATGTAGTTAAGATATCTATAATTAAGAATTGGATTTATGTGTTTAATATCACTTTCATTTAATTCATATGATATTTTTCCCTTCTTAACTTTATCTTTAAATAAATCATCAATAATAAGAACTTTAGCCTTTTTATATCTATTAACTAACCTATCATAATCTTCTTGATACATAGCTAATGCTTTCAATTCTCTAATAACTTCTAAATAAGGCATATATACTACAGATATTTTTTTATCTAACAGAGCCTTTCCTATAGCTAAAACAATATGAGTTTTTCCTGCTCCTGGTTGTCCCATTAAACAAAAACTATTTTCTCTACAACTTTTTATATCATCAAAGCTAGTAATATAATTTACTGCTTTATCTCTAGCTTTTTCAGTTATATCATTGTATGGCTTATATTCTCTTAGCAGCTTAATATCTTTTATTTTCACTCCAAAGTTTTCCCATAGCCTATTCAAATAATCTTCTGTATAACATGAGCACCTTACATATGAACCTTCTTTTTCTATCCAGCTTGTATCATGGCATTTATTGCACTTATAATCATTCAAAGTTGTATTGGCTCCATTTGCTCTCACTTGGCTTAATATCCTGTTTAATGCCTCCATCTACTCCATTTGCTCTCCTTTTTTCTAATATTCCTTTTACATAGCTATAACTATGTTTTCCATTATTATCTGCTATATCTATAGCCTGCTTTACTTCTTCTAACGAATACATCTCTATATCTGCTTGTACTTGCTCTGCAATTATAGGACTTATAGATACAAATCCTCTTTGTTGCATATATAGATAAATATTAAAATCACCACTACAACCACTTATTTCATTATTATTTTCTTTACTTTTCTTTACTTTACTTTTCTTTACTTTACTTTTGGGATTAATGTCATTAGAAACTTCTTCATTATCGTGATTAATGTCAACAATAATTAAGTTTTTGTATACATTAACTGCTTTTTCATCTAAAAGTAAGTATTCTTTCTTAATTTCAACCTTAGTTCTACGACCTACTGCTTCTAAATATCTTGATTGAATCCCCTTAGAAGTAAGTATTTTCTTGCTTTCTAAGAGATTTCTATCAAATAACCCCCACTTTATACAATCATTAATGACAACATTAATTAAGTTAATGTCAACATTAACTCTTTTAGAAAAGAGTAATTGTTCCTTTTCTGTCCACTCATAGAAGTAACTGTTCTTATAAATCTTCATTAATAGTTTTATAACTATAGCAAAACCTACTACTCCATGTTGAGCTTCTATGAGTGCTATTTTGTCATCTTGATCCATATCTACATCTAAAGGAAAATAATCTAATCCATTTTTTTGTGGTCTTGCCATTTAAAATCACCTACTCTGTTAACTCTTCAACTTCTTGTACTGGTTCTGTATATTCTACTTCTTCTATTACTTCTCCAGTTTCAAAATCTATTTCCATAGTATCTTCATTTAAAATACTTTCTTTGATTGTATTATTATCAGCTGTGTAAGCTTTTTGCATTTCTATAGATAAGATTCCCCATTTAGATAGTAAATTTCTTATAACTGTCTTTTTTGCCATGCTATCAAAATCTGTTTGCCATACACCATTTTTAAAATTATATGTTTTTGAAAACTTCTTTGCATGAGTTTCCATATCTTCTTTGCTCCAATAAACTGTTTTTTCAAATCCATTTAATAATTTAAAATATCCAGCATATCCAATTACTTTATTTGACTTTCTTTCAGTAAAATCAATTTCTACTTCTTCACTTAAAGGATTCCAACTTATAAGCTCTCCCTCTCTAATTTCAACTACATTTATTGCTTTATATTGTCCTGTTCTTAAAGCTAATTGAATAAATCCTTTATATCCCATTTGAAATTGAGCTTTATCCTTATAAGGTACTACCCATGCATATCCTAAATTTTTATCTACTGGTAAATCCATTGTTGCTGCTACCATACAACTTGCAATTACACTCATAGGTTCACATTTCTTTAAATTAGTATCTGAATTAACTAAATTAACAATACTGCTCATATATTGAGGTGCTCTTTCACATAAAACTTCCTCAAATCTTTTCTTAACTGCTGGACTATCCATAAGCCCTTTAACATTATTTGCTATTGCAGGAGCTTGTCCTACCACTTCCTTCTTTGCTAATTGATTTTTTAAACTACTTGCTGTTGCCATAATTATTTATCCTCCTTAATATTAAATTTTCTGCTAATACTTTCTTTAATAACTTTTTCATAAACTTCTGGATATTCTGCTTTCAACTTTTTACTATCTACTCTATTAGATAAAACCTTTTTCCAACTTAAGCTATATCCAGGAGCATATGCATACTCTGCATTTCCTATTTCAAATTTAATTTGATTTTCTAATTCTTGTATCTTATTTTCAAAAGCTTTCAATTCTTTTTTCATATCTAAATAAGTTTTTATCTTATCTTTATATTCAAAACCTAATTCTATTGCTTTATTTTCTTCAACATCTTTATATCTTTCTCTAAGATATTTTTCTGCTGCGCTTGATCCATCTAAAGCAGGTGGTGTTTTTGCTTCAACCAAACTCCAAAAGTCCTTCTCTAGCTGAATAATCATTTCAATTAATTCTTCATCTCTAGGTACTTCTTTCCATATAAACTTTTGACCACCTACTAAGACTGCTATATATCCTTTATCTGCTCCTGTAACTGCTAAGTAATGTTGAACTTGTAGCAAATAACTTGCTGGTATTTCTTCATCTTCCCACTCTTTTAACAAATACTGATTAGCTGTTTTACACTCAAGAATTGCATTTTGTCCTACTATTTTTCTATCTATATTAGCTACCATAAAAGGATATTCTTTATGTTTATAATGCTTTCTATCTCTTCTTACTTTTAAGCCTGTTCTCTTTTCAAACTCTTTAGCAACTATATCCTCAAATATATCTCCAAAATAAGCACTTTCTGATTGCTCTTTAACCTCTGTTATAGGCTCTGTTTTTTCTATATATACTTCAAACTGTGTTTTATACTTATTAACTCCTACTATTGCTCCAACATCACTTCCACCAATTCCACATTGCCTTTCCTTAAGCCATTCAAGTTTATCCATTTATTTATCCTCCTTTGTATCAAAATATAATCTATCAGCATTGCCATCATATCTAATATTAGATATATACCAATCTGTATTATCAGAATCATAAAGTTTAAAACCTTCTTCATTCAGTATGTTTACAATAGCTACTAAAATCTTTAATAATACTTTAAAAGATTTCATATACCCTCCATATTTATTAGATTTCCTTGTGTATATCTTTATCTAGTGATATACTGTTCTTGTTTACTTTTGAATTGATTGAATCTGAATTTAAATGAGCGCCAACTCTTTCAGATCCTATCAATTCTTTTAGCAATTTCATAATCTAGATATTCTGTTTCAACATAAATATGTGCTAATATTGAAACTTCATCTAATTCATTTAAACTCAACTTATCCCCTCCAATTCAATATTTACACTTAGTATTCTTCGACCAGTATTTACTCCATTTACTCTTCTAGATGACTTATATACTGTTTCTGCAGATATACCTAAGTATTCAGCTAGTTCCCTTGCTGTATCTTTAACTACAATTGGTAACTCAAATTTATCTGGAGTTACTGCCATCCACACTAATACCTTCTTTGTAGGCTTCATAAGCTTCTTTTGCTCTTTACAAACTATCTTGTCCAATTCTTGACTAATAGCAACGGTTCTTTCATCTGTCATGCCGTATTCATCAATAGCTTTATAAAGCTTTTCTTTTAATACTTTCATACTTACCTCCTAAATCTCTTTATTAACTTATCTATTCCATCTAAAATGGATGCAATTATAATTATTAAGCCAATTATTATTGCTAAAGCTATTGGCATTACAAAGGTACATATGCCCCATATATTTAAGCCTTCCATATATACACCTATTAAATTTCCTTAAGTAATCTTTCTATGATATAAGCTTGTCCTTTACCAGTAACTCTTGTAGTTCTATAAGTAAATACCTTCCCTTTAGTTTCTTTAGTACCTTCATTAACTTCAAAGTACCCTTTATCAATTCCAGATTGCTTTGGTTCTGTTGAGTTCTTAAAAATTAATCCCCATTCCCTAAGCTTGGACCATAATCTTTTTTCACCTATTACTACATCTGCCTTAGATGCAACTTTAGCTACTTCTCTAACTAATAAAGTATTTTCACTTGCTGCTAATTGATTAATAAATCTATTCTTTTGATTTAAGTCTTCTGATAAAACCTCTATCTCTTTATCCTTAGCTTTTAATAACTCATCTTTCTTCTCTATAGTCTTTTGAGATATAATCAATGCCTTTGCCATTATTTCTGCTTCTGACATTTCTTCTTCTATTGGAATATACCCACCTGTTTTTCTTATCTGTGGTAATACTTCTGATGTAACCCATCTTTTAAACTGCTTTGCTTTTGGCATATCACTTCTAAGTATTAAAGAGTAAAATCCACTTTCATTTATTAATACTGCTTTTTGTGATCTTCCTATGGAGTCACGAATCGTTACCCCATCTCTGAAAATTTTATCTTCTTCATCAACATGATCCAAAATTGCTTTTCTAGAATTTTTATATCCTAAAGCTTCTGCTATATCTTTACCAACTAACCAACCTTCTCCATCAATTTCTACTGCTCTTACTTCAAGTTCTAACTCTTTATTAACAAATAGCTGAACTCCTTCTTTATGTTTGTGTTTTATGTTTTCCATTTATACATCCTCCATATTATTTATTATGTTCATTTAAATCATATAGGCTTTTCAGCCTAGTTAGTATTTTTATGATTCTTTTCCCATCTCTTCTAGCCTTTGTTTTATAAGCTCTTCATTTTCATTAATTAAGTATTTATACTTTTCATACATATGAATTAGCACATTTGTTACTCTTTCTATTGATCCAGGTGTAATTATTACTTTGTTCATAACTAACTCCCCTAAAATTACTATTATTTATTGTATGATTTTGAATTGGAATTGTTACTTTTGACGTTTTCAACGTCATTTAGCTGTAAAAAAAATATTGTTTTATTAATAGCTTCTAATAGTTCTTTTTCATTCTTTGTCATTATTACATCTCCTCCTAGTTATGAAATAACATTCAATAACTTCATCTGATGTTACTCCATACATCGTACTCATTTTAGGCAGAAAATCTACTGGCAATTCACTAATACCATTTTCTATTCTTCTTAGCCTATCTCTTGAAATTCCTAAATTTTTAGCAATAAATACTGATGAAATTCCTCTGTTTTTCCTCAACTCTCTTAACATTTTTTCGCCTCCTCATGTATAATTATGACGTTAATCTCGTCATTTTTCAAATTGCATATTTCTTCATATTTCTTCGTATTTCTTCATATTTAGCTATCTAATTAAATAGTAACTCTATTACTAAAAAAAGCGTTATTTCACTTCAATTTTGTTGTAATTTACGTCATTTTGTAGTATAATTATATTCATAAATTAAGAGTGTGAAAGGAAATAAATTTTATGTTATTAAATGATAAAATTAAATTAGTCAGAAAAGAACTAGGATTAACACAAGAAGAAATGGCAAAAAAGTTATCAATAAGTAGAAGTTATTTAGGTGATTTAGAAAAAGGTAGAAGCAAAGGATCAAATGTTAAGATATTAAGTAAATTAGCTCAATTATCAGGTAAAAGTCTCGAGTACTTTATAGATGATATAAATAGTATTAAAATTGAACAATACCAAGTATTAGATAGTTCTATAGAAATGTTTTATGAAAAAGGTTATATACATGAAGATGGAACAGTTGATAGTTCTATAGAAAGTATCTTATTAGAAATATTAAGAAAAGAAATTAAAGTTAAAATCGAAAGAATGAAGGAAGTGAATAAATAATGAAAATCGCTATTTATTCTAGAAAATCTAAAGAAACAGATACAGGTGAATCTATTCAAAATCAAATTAATATTTGCAAAGACTATTTTAATAGGCAATATAATAATTGCGTGTTTGAAATCTTTTATGATGAAGGGTTTAGTGGTGGAAATATAAATCGTCCTGATTTTCAAAGATTCATGCAATCTATAAAGTTAAAAAAATTTGATATTCTAGGTGTTTACAAAATAGATAGAGTCAGCAGAAATACTCTTGAATTTTTAACTGTATTTGAAGAATTGAAGCAATACAATATAAAGCTAGTTAGTGTTACTGAAGGCTTTGACCCGTCTACTCCTGGTGGTAAAATGATGATGGATGTACTAGCTTCTATGGCTGAAATGGAAAGAGCGAACATTGCTCAAAGAGTAAAGGATAATATGCTGGGATTAGCAAAAATGGGAAGATGGTCTGGTGGAACTCCTCCTACAGGTTATAAACCAAAAGCATATATAAATGAATTTGGAAAAAAAGAAATGTATTTAGAACTTGATGAAGTTGAATCAGATATAATTTATAAAATTTTTAATTTATCTGCAGCTGGATGTACTACTTACGCTATTGGTAAAGAAGTAAATAAAAATCCTAAAACAATATTAAATATTTTAAGAAACCCAGTATATTGTGAAAGTAATGAAACTAGTAAAAAATTCCTTGAAAATATGGGTTACACTATAATGGGTGAGTTAAATGGTAATGGTTATATGACTTATAATAAACGTCCTAGATCAAATGGAAAGAAAATTGTCAGTGATTATATGTTAGCTGTTGTAAGTAAACATAAAGCTATTGTGACTGCTGAAATGTTTATAAAAGCTAATAAAAATCTAACAGATCGAGCTCCTACAAAGCGTCCTCGAAAATCTCAAGGAACTTTTTTATCACATTTAGTTAAATGTGGAAAGTGTGGAGGCGGTATGTTTGTTGCTTCTGGAAATAAACTTAAAGATGGAAGTAAAAAGCTCTATTTTAGATGTACAAATCAGAAGTATAATAAAACTTGTGATGCTAAATGGATAAGAGTTGATGAGATAGAGAGGTTTGTTTTAAGTGAACTATATAAATTTTCATTAGATAAAAATAAACTTAATGAATATATTAACTCCAATATAAATTTAGACTGTTATGATAATGATATAAAAAAGCTTAAATCTCAAGTAAACAAGCTAAATATTGATATTAACAACTTAACTGAAAAACTTTTACTACTAGATGGTGCTGCAGTAAAAATAGTAAATGATAAAATTAATCAGATATCAAACGAGCGTGAACTAAAAAAAGAAATGTTATTTGAATTAGAATCAAAAAAAATAGAGTTAACGGTTAACTCTATAAATGTAGATGAATTATACAATAATATAAAAAAATTACTGGTTATATTTGATTTAATACCTATTGATGAGCAACAAATATTAATTAATCAATTGATTACTAGTATAGAAATATCCGATAATGATAAAACTCTTATATTTTAGGGCCTTTTAGGCTCTTTTTTACTGTTATTTTAGATGTATAGCACACCCTGACCAACCTCCCCCAACAACTACTACCTTCATATTAATCTCCTCCCCTCAAAAATACCTCTTGGACTAGCTTGTACTTTACAAAATCTCTTTACTCTATGACCTGAAAATCTAGCTGTACAACTTCCACATACACCTTCTCCACAGCACATCTTAAAATTGTTGCAACATGATAAATCTATATCCTTTCTATCCAAAGAATCTAAAAAATCAATAACACTATAAGTTAATATATCCGCTCCAGCTATATGGATTAAAGATATATTATTATATTTAACAATAGATTTTATAGCAACCTTTCCCTCTGGTGACAACTCTCCTTCTTCTATTAAATTCATCTCCTGAGGTACTATATTTAATTTATCTAACCACTCCGAAACATATATCTCCTTAAACGGTTGCTTATCCAATATAAGTGTCACCGTATTACCATTTTCAACTAATCTATTAATTACTGGCATCATAGGTGCCATACCAATACCTCTAGCAATAACTAAAGCCTCATTATTTTTTTGTTTTCTTATGTTTTTTAATCCAAATACTCCGTTCCAATAAGGACCTCTTATTGTTATATTTCCTCCAGACTCAATATTTAATAATTGCTTAGTCTTAATCCCTCTTATTTCTATCATAATAGATATTATATTAGTTTCTATATCTGATTCTAAAATCGAAATAGGAACATCAAAATATACATTTTCTTCACTTCTAATAAAAATAAAGCTACCAGGTCTTGCTAAATCTATTACAAGCTTATGCGGCGCTTCAAATTTAATTAATAATACATCATCTTGACATAATACCTTTTCACATACTTTACAAGTATACGTTTTTCTTTGCTCTTTTGCCTTGTTTCCATTATCATGAAGCTCTTGATATATACATACTCCCTTCCAATTTAAACAATCACAAAAATGACTTCCTTGCAATTGTGAGCAAAGAATACATTCACCCTTCTCAGCTAAGTGACAAGGACAAAATTCAGTTCCTGCATCTATACAATCAATTGTCTCCTTAAACATTTAGACTCCTAAAGTAATACTATACACTATATAGATTATTTTAAAAATTTCTTTTTGTTACTATAAGTCCTCTGATATATAAAATATTCTACTATTTTTTTAATAAATAACATTATTATATATTTAATAAACAATGATTCATCTATTGAATATAATTTATAAATATAAAAAGCCACAACATATATAAAATAAATTCCTATCTTATATATGTTGTGACTAAAATATATTCTTTAATCTTCAGCTAATTTTTCACTAACTACTTTTTCTTTACTTTTCCAAAATAATACACCTAATATTATTACTAATAAGCAGAATCCTGCATATACCCAAAATAACTGATTACCCATACTACCAAATAGAATTATTAATGATCCCATTATAGCCAATATTGGATTTATTTTAGAATTCCAAATTCCTTTGATTTCACCACTTCTTCCTAGCTGGAATACTTTGAAGTATAAAATAATATATAAAGTATAACTCATTGTAATTGATATTTCTGATATATCTGAATTTGGAAGAATTGCAAATTTAGTTGTTATATAATGAACAATAAACCATACTAAAGATATTAAAAATGCAACTAAAGCAGAATTTACAGGCATTAATATTTTTTCATTTACTTTAGAAACAAACTCTGAATTTGGGAACATATTTCTTTTTGCTAAAGAATGAGGTAATCTTATCATCCCTAAAGTTAATCCATTAATTGTTCCCATTATAGATATTATTACAAATACTAATACTATTTTAGCTCCCCATGGACCTAATAAACTATTAGCTGCTAAATCAACATGTGCATCACCAAGCTCCATAATTGTTTCTGGTCCTACGTAAATACTTATTCCAACAAAATATAGTACATACATAGCTAAAATAAATATTGGTGCTATTATTAAAGCTTTTGGTAAATTTCTTTTTGAATCTTTTATTTCATGAGCTATAGATGTGGAAACTACCCAACCATCAAATGAAAATGCAATTGGTGCTATAGCAGCAATCCATCCAACTGATTGCATTGATGTTACATGACTTAATGTGATATTGCTTGTATCACCAAACATTAATCCCGCAATTGCAATTAAAATCAATGGTATTAATTTTATAATGGTAGATGCATTTTGAAATAATCCACCTAACTTTGCAGATAAAGTATTAATTATAAATAAGAATGCCATAATAGCAAAACCTATCAACATTTGTATTTCTAAAGTACCTTCTACTCCAAATAACAGACATATATATATTCCTGATACCCAAGAAACAACTGCTATTAAAGTAGGAAAATATAAAAATGTTTGGAACCATCCAAATGAGCATGCTAAAGATTTATTATAATTCTCTTCCGCATATGCTATTATTCCTCCTGATTGTGAGCTTCTAGATGCAAGTTGTGATATTGTTAAACTTCCAAATATTATTGCAATAGCCGCTATACAAAATACTAATACTCCTAAAGCAATACTTCCACCCGTAGCAACTAGTATATTATCACTTTTAAAGAATATCCCTGATCCTATAACTATACCAACTATCATAGTTATGGCTGTAAATAACCCATATTCGTTCTTCTTCATGTTCTTCCCCCCATTGTTATTTCATAACTTTTCTTAAGAATATTTTTTTCATTTATTTCCTATGAAAATAAAGGCTAATTTTTCTATTATCTGCTAGGTTTCTATAAATATATCATGAATTTGTTATTTAGTAAATATTAGATTATATTTTTTTTATTTTATCAATTTTCTTTTAACATTTTTAACAAATTATTGAAATATTACTTAAAAATCTCCTCTCCCATTTGAATAAAGCTTTGTAAGGCCATAAAGAATTTTATATCACATCTTTCACTACTATTTATTATTTTTATAGCATCCTCTTTAGATAATAATATTGTTTCTATATCCTCATCTTCTTCTAAATTTTCATCAGATACCTTTCCAGAACATGTACAATAAACTAAAGAAACTGATTCATCTGTCATTCCTGGTGATAAATATAATTTTTGTCCAATTTTATTTTCTATAACTTCTTCTAAGTCTAACCCTGTTTCTTCCTTTAACTCTCTTTTTACCGTTGATATAATATCATCATTATTATCTATTAAACCAGCTGGTAATTCGTAAACATAATTATTTAGTGGTATTCTAAATTGTCTTATTGCAACTAATTTCTTTTCTTCCTTATGATAGGCTAATATAACAACTGCATCAACTTTATCTTCTTTTCCATAAAAAAATTGATCCTCTAATACTTCTTTGCTTTTTCTAGTGGCAATAGTCCAAGTCTTTTTATTTCCACCTTTATTTATATAATTAGCATTATAAAGACTTAAAAATTTAGTTTGTGCTAATGCTTCTATATTTTGTACTTTATTTTTCATTTCAACATTCTCCTCCATTTTATCCTATAGCTATATATTTTTATATAGCACTATCTTAAAACTACTTTATCATTATAACTTATATATTTATATTTTATAACATAAATTTATGCAATAAAAGAAAAAAGCACTAATAATTAGTGCTTCCTTTATTAACTATTTCTTCAAATTCATTTTCTGTTATATCTTTACCACAAATCAATGCCTTTTTTAATAATTCTTCTCCTTGATTATTTAAGGCTACTTTACCAATTATATCTCCTGAATTTTTATTTATCGTATTGAAAACTTCTACTTCTATAGCACCTTCACCTTTAAATCCATATTCAAAATCACACTCTTCAATAACACTTCCTAAACTAATGAATTCTGATGATTTTGCAATATCCTTTATATTGTCATTCTTAAAGCAATAATTATCTGTAACATATTTGTATATCTTTTCTGTAACATTCCATCTATCACTACAATTTAAGACAACTATAATGATATTTCTTCCTTCATGCTTCACTGAAGATACTAAACATTTTCCTGCTTGCCCTGTATAACCTGTTTTAACTCCATTTGCTTCTGGAATTTTGTATAAAATCTTGTTTATATTATTATAATCTCTTGTAAAGTTCGAAGCATCTCTAGTTATGCTTTTTGTTCCACAAATTTGACAAAACAACTCATTTTCCATAGCTTTTGTAGTTAAAAGAGCTAAATCATATGCACATGTATAATGTTTAGCACTATCTAAGCCATGTGGACTTTCAAAGTGCGAATTTATTAATCCCAAGCTAATAGAATAATCATTCATTATCTTAGCAAAGCCTTCAACGCTTCCTCCTATATCTTCAGCAATTGCTATAGCTGCATCATTACCTGATTTATACATTAATCCGTATAGCAACTCTCTTAATCTTATTTTCTCTCCTGCTACATATCCTACTTTTGACCCTCTAATAGATGCTGCATTTTTACTTATGGTAACTTCTCTATCTAAGTCTCCATGAGTTATTGCAACTAAAGCTGTAAGGATTTTTGTTGTGCTGGCCATTGGTACTATTTCATCAGCATTTTGTTCAAATAAGACTTGCTTTGTTTTACTATCTAATGCTATTGCATTTCTTGCTGAGACTCTAATACTATTTAGTATATTGTTCATATCTACATCATCTATTTCATCATCTTCAAGTATTGCTACTTCATTATCATCTTCATCTTCAAAACATTGAGCATATACGCAATTGCTTAATAATTGAGAAATTATTAAAAATAAACTCAAAGTTATTCCTACTTTTTTAAATTTCATCATTAGTATCACTCCTATTTTCTCCTTACACTTGTAGTATTTTCATTTATAAAAATTTTAAACCTAAATAATAAATTTTTATGATTTATATTTTATTTTTGTGGCAATACTATAAAAAGCTAGTGGAGGTTAATTATGCTTTTTTTTATAATTATTATTTTTTTTATATTAATTTTATTTATACCTATACCTTTAAAGTTTAATCTTCATTATTCAAAGGATAGGTATTATATAAAATTCTACAATATTAATATAATATCCAATGATGATTACATCCTTAAAAAATTTTTAGAGGAAAAAGAGAAAAATATAAAAGATTCAAAACTTGAAGATTATATGGATATTGATTCTAATGAAAAAAATTTAAAACCACTTATAAAAACCCTCTATATTAGTTTAAGCAGAAATAAATTCAAACCATCAATAAAATTTTCTAGTGATATTATTTATTCTCTAGGAGATGCAAGCAAAACTGCTATATGTTTAGGTCTATTTTATAATATTAACCCCATTTTATTTTATATTTTTTCTATATTATTTAAAGTTAAATTATTAAAAAATAATTTTAATCCATTATTTAAAGATGAAATACTATTTGAGTTTACAATAAGTAGTATAATTACCGTTAATTTAGCTCAAATTATTTATATATTCTTTATTATTTATAAATCTATTCATAAAAATAGGAGGTGACTCCCTAAATATAGGGATTATTATGACTGATAAACATGAATTAGAAAACTTAATGAGAAGCACTATGGAAAACTTACGTGATATGATAGATGTTAATACTGTAATTGGAGATGTTGTAGAAACTAGTGATGGTACTTCTATTGTTCCAATTTCTAAAGTTTCTTTTGGTTTTGCATCTGGAGGAAGTGAGTTTGGTAATCATACTTCACTAAGAAGAGAGGATGAAAAATATCCTTTTGGTGGTGGATCTGGTGCTGGAGTTAGTGTTAAACCAATTGCTTTTTTAATTGTTAAGGATGGAATGGTAAGATTACAACCAGTTGATTATGATAACAGTGTTGATAGACTAGTTGATTCTATACCTCAAGTTCTCGATATGGTAAAAGGATTCTTTAGTGATAAAAAAGTCGATAATAACGATATATTATAAGAAATATAGCTACTGAATAGTTTTTCAGTAGCTATATTTCTTATACTTCTTTATCTAATGCAACTTCTGTATCTTCTATATAATTTTCATTGTTTTCATCTTTCATTTCATCATTAATCTCTTCAGAATTCATATCTTTAAGTGCTTGATTTAGAACATCCATAGAACTTTTAGCCTCTTCATCACTGTATAAATCAAGTGATGGTAATTCCTTTAATGTTTCTAATCCAAATTGTCTTAAAAATTCATCTGTGGTTCCATAAAGTATAGGCCTCCCAGGAACTTCTAGTCTTCCTATATCCTTTATAAGTCCCTTTTCAACAAGCTTTTGAATAGCCGATTCTGACTTAACACCTCTTATTTCATCTATATCAATACGTGTAATTGGTTGCTTATATGCTATAATTGCTAAGCTTTCTATAGATGCTTGTGAAAGTGAATGTCTTTTATTCTTCTTTAATAACTTTTGAATATAATCTGAATTTTCACTTTTAGTAACTAGTTGATAAGCTCCATCTATACTTATTAATCTAATTCCTCTATTTTCATCTTCATATTCACTCATCATTTCTTTTATTATTTCTTCAACAACCTTATCTTTAATCTCTAAATTATTACTTAACTCCCTTAATGATAAAGGTTCCCCACTCACAAATAGCATTGATTCTATAGCTGATTTTATATTAGCCTTTCTAGATAGCTCTTTAAATTCATACTGCTTAACATCAATGTTACTCACTATCTCTCCTCCTCTTGATAAGTATATTTCCGAAACTCTCATCTTGATAAACATTAATAGTTCTAATTTTTATAAGCTCAAGTAACGCTAAGAATGTAACTACAGTTTCAAGTTTACAAGAACTTTCTTTCATTAAGTCCTCAAATTCAATTACTTTATTTGAATTAACTCTCTCTAAAAGCTCGTTCATTTTATCTTCAACCTTATACTTATCTACGTATATTTTCTTTTGTACTACATTAAATTTATTTTGTTTTTCTCTATAGTTTTCTAATATTTTATTATAAATATTATATAAATCTAACAATGTTATATTTTTAAATATGTCAACATTATTAACTGGTTCACTTTTAACTTCCTCAATTATTTCCGGCTTCTTACTATAAACATCACCTTGATTTATATATCGCTCTTTAAAGAATTCAGATACTGATTTTATCCTCTTATACTCAATTAATTTTTCCATTAATCTCTTTTCAATATCTTCTTCATTTTCTTCCTCTTCTACTTTTATCTTAGGAAGAAGATTTTTTGATTTTATTTCTATTAATGTAGCTGCAACAACAATAAATTCTGATGTTATCTCAAGATCCATAACTTTTCTTGTATTAAGATACTCTAAATATTGATTTGTAACTTTATATATTTCTACATTATATATATCCATCTTATTCTTCTTTATAAGATGTAATAATAAATCAAAAGGTCCTTCAAAATCTGCCACTTTAATCTTTGGCAATTCCATTAATTCATCCCGCCTTTGTGTTTTTATTATGCTACTTTTAAGGGTTTCATAACTTATATAATAACAATTTTCTTTTAAAAGAACAAGCCTTAAAGATGCTCATGAAAATATATATCTTTAGGTTCATCTTGTAGTGTGTAATCTTCTACTAAAACATAAAAACCACTATCAAAACATATTTTACCATAAATATTAATCCATTGCCCTTCTTCTAAATTAGATTCTATACCCTTTACTTTTATTTGTATTTTTTCCTTATCAGCTTGACAGCATTTTATCATTTGCCTAGTTACAATTATAAAATCTGAATTATTTTCATCTTTATCAATATATCCTAAAAATAATATATTTTTCCCTTCATATTCATTCCTATGCTCTTCAATTTTATTTAATATATCATAATTTTCACTATTTATAATTATTGCATCAGTATGATTTTTAAGTAATAAATTTTCATTTATATCCTCATTTGCTTTTAATAATGGGAAAAGATATAATAATATTACTCCAATACACAATGTGAATGTTAAAGGAATAAATTTATTTGTAGTTTCTACTCTCCTTTTTATTGTAAAAATTCTACCAAATTGAAACATAGCAAAAACACTTAATATTATTATGCTTAAATAAAAATAAATAATCATATCACTACTTACAAAGTTAGTTATATTTCCACTTCTTATTAAAAATACTATAGATAAATCTAATAATATTAATATAATAAACCATATTAACTCATCAATATTAAATTTCTTCATATACACCTCTTATATTAGTCAAAATCTAAAAAAACTTATTCCTCCAATATTTTTGAAATTATACTACTGCTAGGCATATTCCAAATACAACTATACAAATTATTAAAAATGATTGTAATACAAACCTCTTTTTAAAAAAACCAAAAGATAATATTAAATTCTTTAAATCCATCATTGGACCTAATATTAAAAATGCTATTACTCCAGCCACCCCAAAGTTGTCCATAAATCCTTTTGCAACAAATGCATCTGCTTCTGAACATAAAGATAATAAAAATCCTAATAGCATCATTATTCCTATTCCAACTATCTTTCCTGATGTCATATTATTAATTAAACTATCTTGAAGAAATACTACAAAAATACTTGAAAGAAGTGCACCAAAAATAAAATAAACACTAATATTTAAAAACTCATTAGATGCATTTAAAATTAAATTTTTTATTTTACCTTTTAATGAAATATAATAATTATTACTAAAAGTACAACAATCACAGTAAAGAGTAACTTCTTCACTTTTTAAAACTTCTATATTTTTCTTTTTATCATAGATAAATCCAACAATAATTCCAACTATTAAAGCTCCTATTACTCCACCTATTGTTCTATATATAACAATATTAATATCATTAGGAAATGCATAATATGTAGACATAATTACAACAGGATTAACTATAGGAACTGCTAACATAAATGTTATACCAACTCCTATAGGTAATCCTTTTTTTATTAAACTTCTTGTAATTGGAACTATTGCACATTCACATACTGGAAAAAGTATTCCCGATATAGCCGCTATAAAATATGCTATGATACTATTTTTAGGAATTATTTTTTTTATTAATTCATCTGATACGTAAATTTGAATTAAAGCTGATAATACTGCTCCTATTAATAGAAACGGTAATGCTTCAACGATAATCCCCAAGTAACTCCACATCCATGATTCAAATTTACTTATACTCACTTTCTCACCCGCTATCTTACTTTCTCATATAATCTATTAATTTTACTCTAATATTTCTCACTAATTTCTCTTCTAGCAACTTACTATTTTCTAAGGCTAAATTAAAATTATTATTACTTTCTGCCTTTATTATTTGTGCCTTATGATTCAAACCCTCTAATAATTTAATACCTTTTTCTACTTCTAAACTTTTTTTTACATTATAATTATTAATTACAATTACATCGCTATTTTGTATAAATGGTAGTAATATTTCTCCCATATTCATAACATAGAACTCAATATTTCTTCCATCACAAATAAAATAAATAGTATCAAGCCTTATCACTTTACCTGTCTCATTATCAAATATGCACTTATATAAACTCTCTAAGGTATCTGTTCCGTTATATTCTATAATTATTCTATGAGGTTCATATTTTTTTACTATTTCATAAATTTCATTATTAAGTCCTAAACTATTATCCATAAAACTAATATGATTTACACTTTGTCCATTTTCATTAAACTCATTTATTTGAGTATTTCCACTTTCACAAGTAACAACAACTATTTTTTCTTTATCTGCAATAGTTTTATTTATTAAAGAATTAATAAAGGCTGACTTACCAGCCCCTAAAAATCCAGTAACTACCTCTATGCCAACCTTCATCTCTCTACCTTCTTAACTAATTAAAATTTAAAACATAACTTACAAGAAAAACTTCTTAATTTTCTCTTTATTTAAATTGGTTCCAATAAATGAAATAACAGTTTCTCCTCTATATACTATCTTTTGCATATTTATTTCAGATAAGGTGTAATCAAATTGTTCCTTACCATTTTTAGTACTAACAATCCCTTTTGCTCTAATTATTTCACCAAATTCAAAACTATTTTTTATAAAATTAAACTTACTTAATAACTCTTCTCTAGATACATCCCTATCTATTTTTAAAGCAAAACTTTCAAATAAGTTTTCTTCACCTTTTTCCTTTTTAATATTTCTATGATTAAGATTACTCTTTCTAAAATTAGCCTTTTCTTTTACATTACTTCTATCATTAAAGAAAAATACCCTTGGAATTAACTCCTCTGATTTTGTATTATCCCATTGTTTTCCCATTATTATTGCCTTGGAATTTAATTTATTTATTTCAACTTGCAATCTTCGCACTTCTTCATTACTAATATTTTGAGTTCTACTTAAAATTATAATATCTGCATTTTTTATTTGGTTAATAAAAAAACTCTTAAAGTTAGTTAAGTATAAATCAAACTTTTCTGCATCTACTACAGTTATAGCTTTCTCTACTTCTGCTATACCCTTCAATTCTTTTTCAGTAAATACCCTTTTTATGTCACTTAATTTAGCAACCCCTGTTGGCTCAACTAATAGCCTATCTACATTGCAATTTTCCACAACATCTAGTATTGATTCTTTAAAATCTCCAGTAACTTGACAACAAATACATCCTGCATTTATCTCTTTTACTAAAGTATTTGTTCTTTTTAAAACTTCACCATCAATACTTACTTCTCCAAATTCATTTTCAATTATAGCAATTTTCTCTTTATAATAATCCTCTTCTATAAGCTTTTTAATTAGTTGTGTTTTTCCTGCTCCAAGAAATCCAGAAAAAATCTCTACTTTAACACTCATAACTCATTGCTTTCCCTTATTATTGTTCTCAAAAAATTCTATGATTTATATTTAATATTTATGCAAAGTTTATTTCTTAAGAAAGATTGAATATTAAATCTATCTTATACATATAATAATATTGTAAACGTATTACTAATCAGTGAACGTTATACAACAAAAAGGAGCTGCTATTTAGCAACTCCTTTTTAATTGTATTTTATTATTCTTATTTGTGTAAAGCATCTAAAACTAATTGAGCTGTAGAAACATTTGTTGCAAGTGGTACTGCATATACATCACATAATCTTAGTAATGCATTAATATCTGGTTCATGTGGCTGTGATGTTAATGGATCTCTTAAGAATATAACTAAATCTAACTTTTGCTCTGAAACTAATGCTCCTATTTGTTGATCTCCACCAAGTGGACCACTTTTTAATCTATGAATCTCTAAATTAGTGTTTTCCATTATTCTTAGACCAGTAGTTCCTGTTGCATAAAGTTCTAATTTAGATAACCTTTCCTTATTTACTTTTGCAAAATTAACCATTTCATCTTTTTTCTTATCATGTGCAATTAATGCTACTCTCATTTGTACTCTCTCCCTCTTTTTCTAAACTTTATATAAATTTTAATTTATAACATAACTATTTTTTTGAAACATATATATTATCTTTTATATAGAATCTCCATAAGAAATCTTTTGCCTCTTCAGCATAATCTATTCCTATTCTCTTGCTTGCAACAATTTCAAAATCTTCATTATTATTATCAGTAATATATACGGCTCCCTTTTCATAAAGCTTTACTGCATTTAAATCCTTATTTAATAAATAAGCTAAACATAACTTTGATGGACCATTAGTTAAATTTTTTGATTGAGCTTTTGTAAGTTCATCATATTTTTTATTATACCTTATATTTGAAATATAATCTAGTTCATTAATTGGTTCAATAGCTCGAATTAAAACAGCTTCAGCTACATCTTTTTTATTAGTAACAACATTAAAGCAATGATATAATCCATATATAAAATAAATATATGAGACTCCTGGATCTTCATATAAAATTTCTGTACGCTTAGTTCTGCGTCCATTATAAGCGTGGCAAGCTTTATCTATTGATCCTATATACGCTTCAGTTTCAACAATCTTACCTTTTAAAATTTTTCCATCAACTTCTCTAACTAGTATTTTCCCAAGTAAATCTTGTGCAACATCTAGGGCACTTCTATTATAAAAATCTTTAATTATAATCATTTGTGTATCTCCTAAATTTTAATAGTTATTATAATTAATATTATTTCTTATACTAACTATTAAAATACTTCCTTATTTAACCTTCGCACCACATTCACCACAGAACTTTGCATCACTTTTAATTGCTGCACCACATTCACTACAGAATTTATTTTTCTTTTCTGTACTTTCTATAGTTACAATCTTTGTTCCACAGTTACTACAGAATTTTGCTCCTTCACTTAAACTTTCACCACAAATTTTGCAAGTATTATTATTTACTGATGAACTTGATGCCATATCTTTCTTCATTTCATTCATCATTTGAATCCCCATTTGCATTCCCATACCAGCTTGAGCCATATTAGCCATACTACTATTAGGATTTTTCTCCATAGCTTCAGTCATGGCCACATTTTGATAATGACTAATATTACCAACCATTCCATAGGCAGCATTTTTATTAATCATATTTTGTACTGAATCAGGATAGCTAAAGTTTTCAATATTTAAAGTTGTTACAGTTAGACCTATTTTTATCATTTCCATATCTAAATCTGTTTTTATACCTCTTGCTATTTCAAAGGAATTTGATTGTAAATTAAACATATCCTTTCCTTCTTTAACAATCCACTTCATTAAAAGCTGATCAACAACAGCTAAAGCTCTTTGTTTTACATCATCTACAGTAAATTGATTTTTAATTCCTGCAATTTTATCAATTAAAGTCATATAATCACTTATTTTAACATTAAATGAACCAAAAGCTCTTATTGGCATTCCTCCTGGCATTCCTGGAGCTTGAATATTAATTGGACTTTTAGTTCCCCATTTTACTAAAAACTCTTTAGTATTTATAAATAAAACTTCAGCCTTAAGCCCTGATTTAAAACCAAACTTAAATCCCTTTAATGTTGATAAAAATGGAATTATTTCTGTTTCAATTTCATAATTACCTTCTTCAGTAAAAATCCCTTCAACTTTTCCATTGTACAGAAATATAGCATCTTGACCAGGTCTTATAATTAATCTACTATTCTTTTTTATTTCGCTATTTTTCCATTTCCAAAAAACAACGTCATTTCTTGTTTCATTCCATTCAATTACATCTAAAAATTGGTTACTAAATAAACCCATTTCTTATTCCTCCTGCTATTTATACTAGCATTGTTTTTTATTGTTTGCTTTCCTTTAATTTAGCTAATTCATCCTCAATTACACTACTAGAACTTTTCAAAGCTACTAATTCATCTTCTGCTGAAGAATTTTTAGTATCATATTTACTTATTAAATCATCTATGCTATCTGTTGGTTTAGTATTTAATTCAGCCATTGCATTAGCTTCATCCAACATTCTATTAGCCTTTTCTTCCATTCTACTAAAAGAATATATACTTGAATCAGAATTATTAATTGAAGAACTCATTTTATTTACTCTTTCTTGCATTTTTGCTGTTGCCATTTTTGCTTTAATGGTACTTCTTCTTTCATTAAGCTCTTCTATTTGCATATTTAATTTATTATACATTTCTTTCATCTTTTCAGAGTTAGCTTTTGCTACTTCATATTTAGTATTAAGATTTGTTAATTTCTCTGTTAATGATACTTTTTTAGATAAGAATTGTCTTGCATCATCGTCATTTCCTGCTTCTACAGCTCTTTTTGCATAATCTAACATCTTATTTACATCATTTTGACATTCATCAACTTCTCTTTTTGCCCTAGTTTCCTCTGCCATAATAGATGCAGTTTCTACTTTAACTTTATTTAAATCATCATTTAAATTCCTCATTACTTGATCTATCATTTTTACTGGGTCTTCAGCCTTATCTAATAAAGCATTAATATTAGATGACATTATGTCAGTGAATCTTTTTAATATTGACATACATATTCCTCCTAAATTCATTTCCCTTATTTATATAACTATATTTTACTATTATTTAATTTAAAACAAAATTCATTATTATATATAATTTAAAACTATTTTTAATAGAAAAATAAGCTATTTTTATAACTCTTATAATATTGATCCATATAATTTATCTTCTTTGGTATATACAGTAATAGTAAATGTTCCTAATGGTCTAAAATTTCCATTAGTAGCGGATAAGTATCCTCTAAACTCTAATGTTACTTGATCTTCCAACTTTTCTTGTAAAATTACTTTATCTATTTTAAAGTAAACTGGATCATTTTCACCTATTCCAAATTGCTCACCTAAAAATTGTACATTTTCCATAATACTTTCTTTTTCTTCACCTGAAATTAGTTCAACTTCATCACTTGTACTATCCCAATCACTTACAATAAAATCATATACACCTTGATTTTTAGCTAAATATTCTGTTAATAAATTCAATCCAAAATCTACTTCTTTATATTCACCTTCAACATATGGAATGTCTCCATAATCATGATATATTAAATCTCCATTATTTAGCATATTTATATCTTTACTAGATTCGTATATTTTCCCAAGTGCAGTAAATTGTGTATAAACCTTAGGTTCTTCCACTTCCTTTTCATTTTCTACAACTTCATTATTTATATTATCATTACTATTTACATTACTGTTATTATTACTTGAACAACCAGTTAATAATCCCAGCATAATAATGGCACATATTATCTTTTTTTTCAAAACACTCACCTTCCCATATTTACATTTTAATATAAAAAAAGAGATTAATCCATTATATAAATGTTTTAATCTCTTTAAATATATTAATTTTCTTTAAACACCTTTTTTAAATAAATTTTTCATATTATCCTTTAAGTTATCTATGAATCCGCCTTTTTCAACGTCTCTATCACAATATAAATCAACTTCTCCAACTTTTTGATCCCCTAGATATACTTCACATTTTCCTACAACTTCACCTTCTGTGTAGCTATCTTTCATTTCATCTAATACTATTTTGTTTATTGGTTCTCCATCGCTACCCTTTAAAGTAACAATGACTAAATCATCCTTTGCTTTTGCTATAAAGAATCTATCATTACTCTTACCTAAATAAACAGTTTCTACCTCATCATCTTTATTAAATAATTTCTTTCCTTCATATTTAGAGAATCCATAATTCATAAGCATACTTGCATCACGGTTTCTAACTTTATATGTTGGAGCTCCCATTATTACTGCAAGCATTCTAACATTATTTCTAACTGCTGTAGCACTTATACAATATTTAGCTTCTTGTGTAAATCCTGTTTTTAATCCATCACAGCCATCAAAGAAACGAACTAATTTATTATGATTTACTAATTCTATTGGGCTTTTTCTTCCTTCAGATATAGTGTCCATATATGTACCACTATATTTTAATATAGTAGGATGCTTTAATAATTCTAATGACATTATAGAAATATCTCTTGCAGTTGTTACATGCCCTTCTTCTGGCAAACCGTTACAGTTTTTAAAAGTTGTATTTGTCATACCTAATTCTTTAGCACGTTCATTCATAGCCTTTACAAATTCCTCTGTTGAACCTGCTAAAAATTCTGCCATAGCAACAGCAGCATCATTTCCTGATGCAATAGCTATACCTTTTAGTATTTCTTCTACTGTTCTAACTTCTCCTACATCAAGAAGCATAGTGCTTCCACCCATTTTCTTTGCATTTTCACTACAAATAATTTTGTCATCCAAACTTATTTTTCCACTATCTACAGCTTCCATTGCAAGTAACATTGTCATTATCTTTGTAACAGATGCTGGCGCAAATTTTTCGTCTGGATTCTTTTCGTACAATACTGCTCCACTTATAGGCTCAATAAGTAATGCAGATTTTGCATCTACATTCATTCCCTCTTCTAAACATGCAGTATAAATATCATTTGGATATTCCTCCTCTGAAGCTTCCTTAACTGCAGCAATTGGAACAACTGTATTTAAACATAATAAACATAAAAGAATAATAGAGATTTTGTTAAATATTTTCTTTTTCATTTGTTCTCCTCCTTTTAAGCTTATTATTTCCTAAAAAAATAAAAATATGATAAAAAGAATTTAACATTCTTTTTATCATATTTTATAAACATCAAGTTATTATAAAACTTATTTAGATTACTGGAATCCCCTCCAATAATTCTAACTTAAATATAAAAATCATTTAATAAAACTATCTTACTATATCATATATTAATGGTATATTTAAATCATAATTATCTTCAATAACTATATTTTCTAAAATACTTTTTCTAGCCTTTTCAATTTTCTCCTCACTATTTGAGTGTATGTATGCTAGAACATCTCCTTTATTGACCTTTTCGCCTCTTTTCTTATTTAAAACAATACCTACAGCTAAATCAATTTCACTTTCTTTAGTTGCACGACCTGCTCCTAATTCCATAGCTATAAGACCAAATGCTTCTGCATGAATCTTTGTTATATAACCATCTACAGGTGAAGTAACTTTCTCTACATATTTTGCTTGAGGGAATTTGCTATAATCATCAATTGGACTAATATCTCCACCTTGCGCCTTAACAAAATCCTTAAGCTTTTCTAAACCTTTTCCATTTTCTATATTTTCCATAAGCATTTTTCTTGCTTCTTCTTCACTTTCTGCCATCTTAGCACAAAGTAACATATTTGAACCGATTGTTAATGTTAACTCTAAAAGATCTTTAGGCCCATTACCTTTTAATAATTCTATAGCTTCTATAACTTCTAAACTATTTCCAATAGCATATCCTAAAGGTTGATCCATATCAGATATAACTCCAATAGTTTCTCTTCCTAAATGCTTTCCTATATCAACCATTTCTTGTGCTAGTTCTTTAGCTGTTTCTGGTGTTTTCATAAATGCACCATCACCAACTTTAACATCTAAAACTATTGCATCTGCACCTGACGCTAACTTCTTGCTCATTATACTTGATGCAATTAATGACATGTTATCAACTGTTGCAGTAACATCTCTTAATGCATATAATTTTTTATCTGCTGGAACTAAGTTTCCACTTTGCCCCATTATAGCAATATTGATTTTATTAACATTTTCCATAAACTGTTCTTCAGTTAGTTCAACTGAAAATCCCTTAAATGTTTCTAACTTATCAATAGTTCCTCCAGTATGACCAAGTCCTCTTCCTGACATTTTTGCAACTGGAATTCCAAGAGATGCTACTAAAGGAGTTAAACAAATTGAAGTTTTATCTCCAACTCCACCTGTAGAATGTTTATCTACCTTTACACCTTTTATATTACTTAAATCTATTTTATCTCCAGATTCAACCATGGCATTAGTTAAATCTGCTGTTTCTCTCTTATTCATCTTATTGAAGAAAATTGCCATAAGCATTGCTGATGCTTGATAATCTGGTATTTCTCCTTTAGTAAATCCATCAACAAAAAAGTTTATTTCTTCTTTTGTTAATTCTTCACCTTTTCTTTTCTTCATAATTAGATCATACATTCTCATAAGTCTTTCCTCCTCTAGCTATTTTAGTATATCATTCAAGAAACTTTTACCTACTAATTCATTTTGTACATTAAAGAAATCTAATATAGTTTTTCCTATATCAGCAAATGTTTCTCTTGTTCCAATGTTAACACCTGGTTTAACATTTTTACCATATACAAGAACTGGTATGTGTTCTCTTGAATGATCAGTACTGCTAGTAGTTGGATCGCAGCCATGGTCTGCTGTAATTATAAGTATATCTTCTTCGTCCATTTTACTATAGATTTCTTGTAATCTATTATCAAAATCTTCAAGGGCTTTTCCGTATCCAGCTGGATCATTTCTATGTCCATACAACATATCAAAGTCAACTAAATTTGTAAAGATAAGACCTTCTTTTACAGTGTCCATATATTCTAAAGTCTTATCTACACCATCCATATTGCTCTTAGTATGAACCGCACTTGTAATACCCTTTTTATTATAAATATCTTCTATTTTCCCAACAGCTGCAACTTCATAGTTTGCATCCTTTAAATATTCAAGCATAGTTTTATTAAATGGGTCTAATGCATAATCCCTTCTGTTAGAAGTTCTTTTGAAGTTTGGAGCTTCACCAATAAAAGGTCTTGCAATAACTCTTCCTACTGCCCACTTATCAACAAGCATATTTCTTGCTATTTCACACATTTCATATAGCTTTTCAACCGGAATAACATCTTCATGTGCTGCAATTTGGAATACGCTATCTGCAGAAGTGTATATAATAGGATAACCCGTTTTTACATGCTCTTCTCCCAAATCTTCAATTATTTGAGTTCCTGAAGCTACTATATTACCTAATATACCTTCAATATTTGCTCTTTTCTTAAATTCATTTATTATATCATCAGAAAATCCTTGTGGATAAGTATTTAGAGGTTCTTCAAGTATAACCCCACTTATCTCCCAATGGCCTGTTACTGTATCTTTTCCTTTAGATGCTTCCTCACATCTACCAAAAGCTCCTATTGCATTATCACATTTTTTAGGAGCATTTACACCTTCTATATTACCTATTCCTAATTTCTCTAATTCATTTATCTCAAGACCCTTGCATGTTTTATATACATTGTCTAATGTATGACTTCCTTCATCACCATAGTTTTTGGCATCTTTTAATTCTCCAACTCCAACACTATCTAATACTATTAATATAGCTCTTTTCATATTGTTTTCTCCTTTCGTATATAAAGCCCCTTTTTCAAAGCTCTTAAGCTCTTGGATGGGAGTTCTTATAAACTAAGTTTATTTTATCATTATTTATTATTTCATAGTAAGTATCCATATAAGTTAATACTTGATTTCCTAAAAGCTTTTGTACTGCCCTTACATTTGCTCCATTTTGTAATAAATGTACAGCAAAAGAATGTCTAAATGTATTTAAATTAACATCTTTATTTATTCCAGCTTTATGAGAATACTCTTTTACTATTCTCCAAACACCTTGCCTAGTTAATTGATTACCATTTAAATTTACAAATAAATTAGATACTCCAGCTGAAGCAATTATATCTCTTACAGATAAATATTCCTTTAATGCAGCTTCCGCACTTCTGCCTATTGGTATAAGTCTTTCATAATTTTTATTATCATGACATCTAACATATAGTAAATCAAGGTTTACATCTTCTACTGATAGATTTATTATTTCAGAAACCTTCATACCAGTTGCATACATTAACTCTAATAAAGCATTGTCCCTTACACCCTTATTGCAATCTTTATCAACTATCTTAATTATCTTATCTACTTCTTCCACAGTTAGTATTTCTGGAAGCTTTTTAGATTGATCCGTGCTCTTATAATATATCTTGGGTATATCTCTAATTATTTTTTGATCCTTTAAATAATTATAAAAACTTCTTAAACTAATAACAATTCTACTTATAGACCTTTCAGATTTTCCCTCTTCTAAAAGATGATCTATATAATTTTTAACTGTTACATTATCAGTTTCATCTAAATATATATCTTTACTATTGAGATATTTAATATACAAATTAACATCAGTTACATAAGCATAAACAGTATTATCACTTTTATGACTTTCAAGTAATGACTCCCTATATTCATTTACTATTTCTTTCATAATTCTCCCCATTCCCACCTTATTTATTATTATTCGACACTTGCTTTTAATTTCCTTTTATAATTATCTATTTATTAAACAACTTTATAAACATTTGTTACTACGAACTTAATGATATTTGGACAAATATATGCTTCAATAAAAGTACCGATAATAAATATACATGCAAATACCCCTATCTTTAAAATTAGTTCTCTCTCTACTATTGTATTTACTTTACCTTTATTAAAGAACCTCTCTTTAAGTTTTGTTGAAGAAAATTCAATCCCAACTATACTTAATGCAATAAAACAAGGAAGATAAATAATATTCTGTGGTATTGTAGAAGCTAAAGCGAGCCATAATCCTTTTCCTTCAAAAGTTGAAATTAAAAAACTGAAAGTGTATCCTAATGTAAATCCCTTAATAAGATCTACAAGTAAAATTACTGGTGTACCAAATATAGTAAATGATAATGCTATTATTATTGTTATAAGTATCAAATTTTTCTTAATTATATCTAATAATAAAACCTTACTATTAACTGGTTCCTTAACAATACTTTCTGTAAATGTAGAAAAATAGCTTGTAAGATCATTTGCATCATTTGCATTCATATACTTTACTATATATGTACCTAACGCTATTCCTACAAAGAAAAATATAAAAACCATTAAATAAAAAAATTTATTTTCCTTTTTATTTAAATTTAATTTACTTATTATATTCACTAAAAACACCTCCATATTGTTATATCTTAATAATATGATGGTACTTTCAAGTATATTCATAAGTGAATATATGTAAATTATAATTTTATATAATTTTTTTTATTTTTTGAATTTTTTCTTTTATTTCATTTAACTTTAAATCATAATTATCTTCTAATATTTTTATAACTTTCTGAACATCTTCAATTTCATTTAACTTTTTTTCTTTTTCAACTTGCCCCCTTCCTAATCTATCACTTACAAACATTAGAATCATATCATTTATATCTACTTCTTTTACTAATTCATTTGTTTTAGCAAAAGGTAAGTTTTTAATTATATAAAGATGATGCATATGATATTTTATTAAGTTTAAAATTCTTTTCTTTTCATCATCTTTATAATCATAATATGTTAATAGCCTATCTGCTATTCTTTCCCCTTCAATATCATGATTATATGATATTAATTTCCCTTGTTTATTTTTTTTAGTTGTTACACCCTTTCCTAAATCGTGTAATAAAGCACCTAACATCAAACTTGCTTTATCATTTGCAAAATCCTTTATTTTAGCTGCAGTATCTACTACTTGCTTTAAATGATTCCATACATTCCCCTCGGGATGGTATTGTTTATTTTGCTCTATTTTCTCTAAATTTATCAATACTTCTAAAGGAGTATTTTTTAATGAACTTTTTATTTCTTCTAAATAAATTGATGGTGTATCATAAATAAGTAAATTTTCTTGTATTTCTTTTAATTTATTTACCTCCATATTTTTCTCCTTTTTTATATTTTTTCATATATTTCTTTTATAATTAGTTTTCCTAAATTATCATATTTTAAAACAAATTATTTTTTACAATAATTTATTATTTTATTGTAATAATATTTTTAATTTTAGGGTAATTTAAATATATTATTATTTGAGGTGTAATTGTTTTGGAAGAATTATTTAATAAATATTTACCTATCCTTATTCATTTATTTGAACTTATGGGAATTTTAATATTAACATTAGGAGTTTTTACAGCCTTTTATCACTATATTCAAAAAAGGTTTTTTAAGAAGAACGTTAATATTAAATATGAATTTGCAGATGTTATGATTACAACTTTAGATTTTAAGTTAGCTTCAGAAATATTAAAAACTGTCACTATAAAAAGTATGGATGAAGTTATAATATTAGCATCAGTGTTTATTATAAGAATAATTATGACATTTGTGTTAGAAAAAGAAATACAGATAGAAGAAAGTAAAAAAGACACTTCTCATTAAATAAATTAATGAGAGGTGTCAAATAAATTATAACTAACAAATTTTCATCTATTAATACAACTAATTATTAAATTATAGTTATTTAACTACTTATTTTCTATTCTTTTTTCTACTTAATCCTAATCCACCAACTAAAGCAATAATACCACTAATTAATGTGCCTGCTCCTCCTATTGTTCCTGTTTTCGGTAATTTTCCACTACTTGAACTTCCATTAACTCCATTATTATTGCTATTTGAACTTCCATTAACTCCACTATTATTACTATTTGAAGTTGATTCACTTGCAACTAAAGAATTTTTAGCCTCTTTTAGATTTGCTAATGCCATATCTACTTCTTCTTGTGTAGCTTCTTCATTTTTTAATACTTCATTAGCTTTTTCTAAAGCCTTTTCAACTGCTTTCGCACTCTTAGTTGTATATTTAGATAAATCTATACTTTCAACTTCTTTAATTAATTCTTCAAGCAAAGACTTATCTGGAATTAATCTTAAACCTAAGTAAGATCTTAATAAAATATCATAGACTTCACTTATTTCTTCTTGAGTAGCATTTTCATTTGAAAGCACTGTATTTGCAGATTCAAGTGCATTTGCAAATTGTGTCCATGTTGATGGAATATACTTAGTAGAATCTATCCCTTTTACTTTATCAACTAACCCTTGAAGTGCTGACTTATCTACATTATTTACAGCTTCTTTTATATTTGTTTTTGCAGTTGAAGTTTTAGTTTGTTCCTCAAAACCTTCTCCATCTGCAACCTTACCATTTATTAATTCAAATGCTACATTTTCTCCACTAGACTTAGCTGTAAATGTTAACTTAACAATATCCTTAGCATTTTCTAAGGCAGTTCCAATTCCAGCTACTACTACTTTTACTTTTCCATCTGAAGCTTTAGCTTGTACAAAATATTTATCTGAATCTTTAGAAGTTGCTTCTTTAAATTCTACCTTTGTTTCATCATAATCAACTTCAAATTCCATAGCATACATATTTTCTTTTATATCACTTAAGTTAACATTAACATCAAAGTCATTTCCAACTGTTACTTCTTCAGCTACAGTCATGTTAATTCCAGTTTGAGCTTCTTCTGGTTTTTCTTCTGCTACCTTATGAATAGTAAATTCTGCAGCTGAAGCAAATTTATTTGTACTATTTGTTACTCCATCAGTAACCTTTATCTTAATATATCTAGCATCTACAGCATCAAACTTGGCAAGTTTATTAGACATATTATTATCCCAAGTAAATGTGCCAACACTAGTATATTCATCATCAGCATTAACCTTTACTGATATTTCACACTTTAATACTCTTCCATTTGCACTACCATCTTGTCTTGGAATATAAGTTATTTTATCTATATTTTGAACTTCCTTCATATCCACTTCAACTGTTGCTGGCAATGCTTTATATGGACTATAGCTTGAATGCCAAATAGTATTTAAATCATTATCAAATGCTAAATATGCTGGTCCTTCAACTCCATTTACAAGTGCATTTTCATTATCAGATGTAACTGTAAAGTTAGTTGAGTCTATAACAGTTTCATCTTGTGGTAATTCACTTCCAAGGACTATTCCATCAATTAATCCCTTAAATGAATTTGTAGTACTTCCTATACGTTCAAATGGAATTAGTAAAGTTGCAACTGGTCTATTACCTAAAGTATCAACTAATTCATTATTAACATATAATGATGTTCTTTCATTTTGGCTTGAAATAGTTAAATATACCCATTCATCATCTGGTAGTTGATAATTAAATGAGAAATTATCTCTTTCTCTTGTAAATCCAATATTACCATTAGCATCAACTGCTTTTATAGCATAATTATCAAATTTAGATGGTGATTCAAATAGGATTTGTTCTCCTTCTGGAGCATTTCCATCCTTCTTAACCCAGAAAGAAATTGAGTTTGGAAGTCCAACTCTCTTAATTGGAGTCTCCACATAACTTTCTCCACCATTAAGTCTTAAAGCTTGTCCTTTCTTTCCTACTTCAAGTGATACATTTTTCTTAGAAATTGAATTATATTCATTTCCTGATTTATCTAATATTTCTTCTTCTTCAAAATCATATTCTACATAGTTAGGAGTATCTGATTCTACAGTGTAATATGGGTTAGTATTTGGAGCTGTACCTGTAATTGCAGATAATTCATTTAATTCTGCATATGTTTTATCTTCTCCCTCTCCCCACATTTTTTCTGAAAGTGCTGGAAGCGCCTTAAAGAATCTATCAAATACGTCATATTCAGATACCTTTTGATTTCTTTTATCTATTTGGTCATTCCAAATAGCATAAGCAGCACCTAACATTTGGTCATCTCCAGCTGGGAATTCCTTTCCTGCCATTATATTTGGCTCCCAATTATTATAAAGATTTTGAGCATTTAAATAGTTTGCATAATAATTAGCTGCTGGAACTATATAAAGACTTGAATCAAGCGTATTGATTAAATCATATCCTGCATTATACATTTGAGTTGGCTCTGCCCAATCTCTTGACCAAACATTTAATTGAACTCCTTCAGATCTAACTGGAGTTGTTCCATTAAGCCAAGTTAATCCACCCCACATACGAACTGTTCTGTCATTATCTTGAATATGTCCAAGAACAGCATCAGTAAATGCTCTATATTGCTCCTTATTTGCTTCATATTCATCAGTACCTACATGAATTGTTGTTTCAGTATCAAATACTGGGTTTTCACCTTCCATATATTCATCAAATAAAGTCTTAACAAATTCTAAAGACTCTGGATTTCCTAAATCTAAATGATCTAAAACTGGTCTATTAGTTATTCTTGGGTTCCATCCATCTAATGCTAAATTTCTAAACACCTTAGTGAATGCTAAAGCATGAGCTGGAGTATCTATTTCTGGAACTACATTTATTCCCAATTCCCTTGAAGATTGAATAAAATCTCTAAACTCATCCTTAGTATAGAATACATCTGTAGATGTTATACCTTCCCCTTTTTCATTTCTAATATCAGATTCTAATCTAAATGCAGAATATGCATTATATGCATCTTCTATGTTAGACTTATCTGAATTTATATAATCTTCTAAGAATATATAGTTATCATTTAAATGAACTTGTAAGTCATTTAGCTTATACCATGCCATTGTTTCAGCAAGATCCTTTAAAGAATCTAATTCATAAGATTTTCTTGCAACATCTAAAATAAATCCTCTTACTTTATATTTCGGATAATCTCTAACAATACCTTGTGGTAATGTAGACTGTGTTTGTTTTAATACTTGTAATACAGAACGAGTTCCATAGAAAGCACCTTGAGCTGATTTAGCTTCAATCTTAACAGAATCCCCTATTGTTATAATATTACCTTCATTACAAAGACCAGCATCTTCAGTTTCTAAAGTTAAGAAGAAACTATTTGCTGTCGCTTCAGTACCTTCTTCAACAGCTATTTCTTTACCTAAAATATCTTCATAATCAGCAGCAAATTTATTAGCTGTTTCCATTAATTCATTTTTATACTTGCTATCTACAATTATCTTTGTGCTATCTGAAATTTCAAAATTTCCTTCTGTTCCATACCATTCAGCTAACTCTGGAATAACTTTTGGCTTTTCATTACCAACATTAGCTTCATATTTACCTGGAACAAGTACTTGTAATGCTGCCGTAGTTCTTTCCTCTTTACCCTTCTTAACTTTGAAGTTAACTTCTACAGTTGTATCAACTAACGGCTCATATATAGTGCCATCCGCACCTATAATTTGTTCGTAATCTGCACCAATAAACTCTACCTCAAACCCTTCTGGAACCTCTGGCATTTGCATTTTTGAATCGCCTTTATTTATAACTGGTGCTGTTATTTCAGATACAACATCATCAATTGTGTAAGTTGGTAAATCTAATTTATTAGAATATAATTCAAATTCATATATTGAAACTGTATTCCATTTATTAGTTACTCCAGACGCATTTGTACCTGTTTGGTCAAAATTATTTATTTTAACTCTAACATATTTAGCAGTCTTAGGTTGATCAAAGTTAGCAGCTACCCTACAATTATCATTTTTAGAAGTTCTTGACCATGCAGTTTCCCATTCTTGTCCATCATTAGAAACTTGAATTTCGTAATCAATTACATTATTTCTCTCCCAATTGATAACAAAGCTTTGAATTGTTTTAGCTTCTGGTAATTCAATCTGTACCCAATGTGGATTTTCAGATGTTGCACTTCTAACTTCACTAGCCCATCTAGTAGTATCATTTCCATCATTAACCTTATCTGCTGTTAATTCTCCACCTTCAAATGCATTAGCTGTTGCAGTACCTTTAAGTGCAAGATTTTCTGCTTCTTGATATTGATTTACTTCAAGTTCAAATACTGATACTGTATTCCAAGTTATACTTTTGTTACTTCCATCAATATCCCTCTTATCTGCTGTTTCTGAATAATTTGAAATAGATAAACGAACATAACGTGCAGTTTCTGATGAATCAAGTGCAACTACTTGTCTATATTCACTTGGTGCACTTGTAAATTCTTTAATAGTTCTCCAAGTTGTATCGTCATTACTTACTTCAATTATATAATTAGTTGCATTTTTTCTTTCCCAATCGATTACTATTTCATCAAAGTTTTTAACTTCACCTAAATCAATTTTTAACCACTTTTTATTTTCTGCAGTTGCTGATGTTGTATTACTAGCCCATCTAGATTGCTTTCCTGAATTTTCATAATCAACTATTCCATCAATTGCTTTACTTCCCGTAAAATCTGATGTTTCATCATCAGATGTTGTCGCTACTACTCCATCTTCTAATGCAAGATTTGTCTTTACTATATTAGTTTCCGCTTTTACATAGCTAAATGAATTAACAGCCATCATCATGCTTAAAATCATTACACATAATTTTTTATTTCTCCTAATCATTCTCATATCCCCCTATTTTTTTATTTTACTAAAAAAAAATATTCTGTTAAATTAGATAAATGGTATATGTCAAATAAAAATTAAACTAAACCCTCAATATCTTTAAATTTTATGCTTACTATACCATTTATCATTAAATTGTATAATTATATTTTTTGTTTATCTTTTTAAATTAATTCTATATTAATTTCCAAATATATTATCAGTAATAAGCTTTAAATCATCTGTGTTTACTACACCATCTTTATTTATATCAGATTTTTCACTTAATTCATTTCCTGATACTATATTTCCAAAATTCTTAGATACTATAGATAAATCTCCTATAGTTATATCTCCATCTCCGTTAATATCTAAAATTAATTCTGGTTCTACATCACCTAATACATAGTTTATAGTATACACATTTTTTGTTCCAGCTTCTGAACGAACTACTATTAATGATTTATTGTTGTAAATAGGTAATACAGTTACAGCTGCATTACTTTGCCCTATAGCTTCTACTATTGTAGGTAATTCTTCCACTTCAACAGTATATTCCATTTTATCTGGAGCAAAATTAGCTAAAGCTTGACCATCTAACTTAATTTCAGATAAAACAGCTGATATATTTGCACTTACCTTTGGAACATATTCATAAACAGCTATTTCAGTTAAACCAATACATTTACCAACTGCAGATTGTTGCATATAAACACGAATACTATCTGTATTTATTACATTATCTAAACGATAAGTTGTTTCTCCTGATAAATATGATACTTCTGTTGTATTTGTATGAGGAACAACAACATATTCTCCAGCATCATTTTTATATCTAATTTCAACTTTCTTTGGAAGTTTAGCAGCTCCATTATCAGTGAATAGCCATAAATCTAGGCGGTCAATAGCATGCTTATTTGACCAATCTAATTGAACATAAGCTCCCTTAGGTTCTCCATCAACAGTTAAGTCACGTTCTCCCCAGTTTGTCCAACGTTCATTTGTATTAGAGCTATTATTTTTAATTCCATTGTTAATAGAATCTAAGTTGTCAGAAGTTTTAGTACAACTTTGAGAAAGTTTTGGAATATCATTATTTGTTTCATTATTTATTGAAATGTTAGCTGCATTTTTTAATGCTTCAACAATACGTACTGAAGCAGTAACAGGATACTCCTTACCTAACAATTGAACTTTACCATTAATAACTACAGTTTCACCAACATTTGTGAAATCTTTACCTTCTAAATCCCAAGTAACAACGAAATCTTCACTATCACCACCATCTACTAAATAACCTTTTACAGTTTTAGGAAGTGATGGCACTGTTCCAGAGTGAGTGAAAGTTGAATAATTTTCCATAGCAATTACATCACCTATAACATGAACATTAACAACTACAGCTATATCTGTACCTTCTAACTTACCAGTTAACTTAACTATTTGTGGAGTGTTTAATATTTCTTCATCATAAGCATTCCATTCAATATTAAAGTTAGCTGTTGTTCCATCACTGTATCTTCCTTCTACAGTTTTTGGCAATTCTGGCTTTTCACCTAAAGCAACATAATAATTCTTAACTATATCATATGATTCTAAATATTTATCTTCTCCTGCTCTATTTTCAGTATTAATTGTTATAGATTGAGATGCTAGACCTTCACCTGAAACTGTTAATTTCATTTCCCCTGCATCCTTAGTAGATTGAACTATTACTAAAGCTTTACCATTATAAGCACTTCTAGTACCAGCTGTATCAGTTGTTGGCTTATATGAATCTGTATCAGTAGCATCACCATTATCTAAACCTACAATTTTTCCATTTCCTTCAAGTGTATAAGTTAATTCATTATTAGCACCACCAACAATATTTCCATCTTTATCTACTAAATCAACAGTAATATAAGATAAATCATATCCATCAGCAGCAATAGTTGTATTATCTGCACTTAAATCTACAGTAACAGCTTCTCCTGTAGTTGTAACAGAACTTCTACCTTCTGTATTAGTTATTTCTCTGCCATCTTTATCAAAAGCTTTAACTTCTAATGTACCTTCTTCATAAGTTATATTAAATGTTGGATATAATTGATCATTACCAAATGTATAATATTTATATCCTGCTTCAGTAGTATTCTCTTTAGCAGTTGCTTCATCAATTTTTTCACCATTCAAATATAGCTCAACTCTATAAGCATCTGTAAATACTTGAACTGTTGCTACACCATTGTTTAAATATATATCTTCACTATTCCATGTAGGTAATAAATGTAATGTGTTTACCTCATCATTCCATTGGCTTTGATATAAATAATAAATATCTTTTTCAAAACCAGCAGTATCAACTATACCAAAGTAGCTTGATTTAGGAGCTGGGCCTTGACCACTTACAGAACCTGCTGTTACACCATTCCAAGGAGTTGGTTCACCTATATAGTCAAATCCAGTCCATACAAACTCACCTGCATTTCTATCATTTTTTATAACATATTTCCATGCATTACTTGCTGAATGTCCCCATCCAACTCTATTTTCATCATTATCATATTCAGCCATTTGAAGATTACTATTATCTCTTCCCCAAGTTTTATAATGACCTCTACTATGAACAGCACTACTAGTTTCTGAATCATATGCTATCCAATCTTCATGCTTATCTAATAAGCTATTAAATTGACTCATATCTGTGTAGTTAAATCCAACTATACCACCATTTTCAGTTATTATATCATTGATTTCTTGAGCATTTTCCCAGTTTGATTTACTTTTATTATCTCCTATAGTAACTGGTCTTGTTGAATCTTCTTCCTTAATCCAATCTATAATATCTTGAGCAATTGTTGAATAATTAGAAGAGTCTCCACCAATACCTTCAAAAATTTCATTACCAATTGACCACATGATTACTGAAGGATCATTTTTTGAACTATTAACCATTGCTTTAGCTTCAAATTCTCCCCAAGTCATACCTGTTTTACCATTGATGATTTCATTATCTTCACCAATTTCTGCATTAAAGTACTTTGAAAAGTCATTTCCATTACCATTCTTAGAATTTGTCCAGGTGTCAAATGCTTCATTAATTACTAATAATCCTAAACGATTACAAATCTCTAATAATGTTTCGCTAGCTGGATTATGAGTAACACGTATTGCATTAACTCCCATTTCCTTCATTATTTCCATTTGTCTTTCTACAGCTCTATAATAAGATGCTGCCCCTAAAGACCCTTGATCATGGTGCATACAAACCCCCTTAAGTTTCATCATTTCACCATTTAATGTGAATCCTTTATCTCTATCAAAGTTATAATATCTAAATCCAAAGTCAGTAAAATAAGTATCTACAACTTTGTCTCCTACTATAACTTCTGTTTTCACTTGATACATATTAGGGTTATCAACAGACCAAAGATTTGGATTATTAACCACTACTGTTTGTTCAACAGTTTTAGTTTCATCTTTTGCAACATTTTCAGTAGTTGTTACTGGTTTACTAACTGCTTGTCCATCTGTGTCTATTATAGTAGTCTTAACTGTAACATTCGAATTATCTAAAGATTCATTTTCAATAACTGTTTCTACATTTACATCTACAGCACCATCTTTTTGCTCTTGAAGATTTGGAGTAGTAACAGTTGTTCCTAAATGAGAAACATGTATAGAGTCTGTAACACTTAATGTAACATCTCTATAAATACCACTTCCTGAATACCACCTACTTGTTGGTACAGGATTAGAAACTTTTACTGCAATTATATTTTCAGTTTGTCCATCACAAACTAATTCATCTGTAATATCAAAAGCAAAACCTGTATATCCATAATTATGTTCTCCTACCTTTTGTCCATTTACATAAACTTCAGCATTCATGTAAACACCATCAAAATTTAAAGTAAAATCTCTACCTTCAAATTTTTCTGGAACTACAAAATGTTTACGATACCATCCAGTACCACCTAATAGAAATCCACTTTCAGCTTCCCCCTGAACTGTAAATTCACTTTCAATACTCCAGTCATGTGGTAAATTTAAATTTCTCCAGGCTGAATCATTAAAATCTGTTCCTTCAGCTCCAGCTGGATTCCCCTTAAAGAAACGCCAATCTTGATTAAATAAAGTTGAACGCTCTCCATCCTTAATAAATCCTACATTTACGGTTTCAGAATTTGCTGTTTCTTTTGTTTCAGCATTCACTGATATTGGCACTAAATTAACAAAAAGTGCCATTGTAACTGCTACAGCCAAACTTTTTTTTTGCAATCCATTCATAGTTATATATCTCTCCCCCCATTTGATATTATTAATTTAATCTATTGCATCCCCCCAAAAATTTGTTTTGGTAAGGTTTTACAAACTTGATTTTTTAAATTTTCCCCCAGAAATAATTTAATTCGTTTATTTAGTACATACTAAATAAACCAAATGATTAGGAAGTAATATTATTAATTTAATAAAAACTTAACCACATTATACATAATCTCTTTTTTGTATAGTTATATTATAATTTTACTTTATTTTATAAAACGTTTTCTATTATTTAAAGCTTTTTGACAACATTACTATCTTTTTAAACAATATTACTATATTTTAATCACGTAGTAGATATTTAACATAACTATCATTTATTATCTACTTGTTTCCTTTCATAACCTACCTCCTAAAAATAAAAAAACACATTTTAGTTCTAATATTTTATTAATAATATTTTCTTTAGTTACAATTGCATCAGCTATAAAACCTGTAGCAACCTCACTTATATCTTTAATATTATCAGTTATTTCAATTATGTTTTTACTTACAACAGGTAATTTACTGCATGTATAGATAACTCCTCCATTTCCATATCACTTTCCCCTTTATACTAATTATAGAATATATCTTTTCTTTTAGTAAATTTTATTAATTAACTATATTTATACTTTGAAAATTTTTATAATTCCTTATACCTTAAAAAAGGACTAACAAACTGACATTAAGTCACCCCGTTACTCCTTTTAAAAAAATAGTATTTTTTTATTTACTAATATTTTTTATTATCCTTGTGAAAGTTGTTGCTTAACTGTAGAAATTTCAGTAGCTGTTGCTTGTTGAGCTGGTATATAGTATCCCTTTTCTTTAGCTATTTTAAAAAGGGCATATTGACGAATTTCATCTTGATCTCTCATAAGTTGAATTGTAGAACGTAACTCTTCATTTTCACATTGAGAAATTATGCTACCATATCCTGCTAAACTTGAATTTAAACCAGCTAGATAATCACTTATCATTTCTTTTTCTTGCATACTATTCTCCTCCTAATCTAAAAAAGACATTAATTTTTCTTTATTAACTTTTGCATCTTGTACATCTTTAGCCAACATGTTTTTTAATGTTGGATCTGTACATTGTTTAGAGTAAAAATCCAACTTTTTTTCAATAGTACAATGTGCACCAATTAAATGACGTAAATTTTGTAATTCAATTTGATTTAAATTTGCCATTAATATTACCTCCAAATAATCTTTTATCAATTTTATTATTTGAAATTCTAATTGTTAATATTCAATATTTTATTATTTAATCTAAAAATAGAAGAAAAGCAATCAACCAATACATTAGCTGAAACAGAATTAATAATTGAAAATTACAGTGGTACCTATATGGTCAAGAAATGATTTAGTGAAAAATCCTGAATTAGTTTCTTTAGAAAGTAAATATAAGATATCTAAAACAGTAATATCATTACGTTTTTTCTTAAAAGAATTAGAGCCATAAATTTCAGTTTTACGATTATATGAAGTTAAATGAAATTGTTATTTTATGGTTAATAGATTATAATGATACTTAAGAATTTTGATGAATAATTGTATTATATTACAAATTAAAATGATATTTAATTATTTAATAGTATATTAGAATTAGAGTAAGTTCAATATAATGTTTTATTAGAGATTGGAGAGTGTATAATATGAAAGATAGCTATAAAAAATTATATGTATACTTTATTCGTGCAGTTGGGTGGATTATTTTGCCTATTGCTCTTCATATAGGATTATTTCATAATGAAATTTTAAAAAGATATCCAATTTTAACTTTATTGTTTATACTAATTTTTCTTCTTACTGACTATAAGGTTAATTATAAGGAAATGAAACCATCAAAAAGAGTTGTTATACTTCTATCATACCTTGCAACTTGTATTTTTTGTGGATATATTGTTTATAATTTAGGGTGTTTTTTATATTGAATCTGATGAATAATTTTAAAGTAATGTGAAGAAAAGGCTAGAAGTACTAAAGGGGATTTTGAGCCTTTTTATTGAATAAAATTTAATGGTTTTTATATTTCTCTTTTTAGGAATAGCGCTAAGTACATATATAGTAAAGTATATGAATGCAAATGATCTTACAAGCTATTTTTCTACATTTACAAAAAGTATTGAAATGCGAACAAAAAACACCATATATTCCTTTTGAATAATACAGTATTTCAAATAACTTAATATTTAATTATATTTTTTACTATTACTTCTCCATTCTTATCTAATAATGGTGTTAATCCTCCACCAGCTCCTCCCCAAGCATAAAGGTACTGAACTCCAGTCTTTTTATCCGTGAGAATATATGTTTCTATTGGATTCTTTTCTCCAACTCTTTTTACTTCAAAACGATTATAACTATTCTTCTTTTCAAACATATATACCTCCTCAATCTAATAAATAATATATTGATATTCACTTTTCAATGATTATTTGGTTTACAATAATTTAAGATTGTTTATTCAATTTACTGAATCATTTGAAAGTTTATTGCAATTTTTTTATTATAAAGTTGCAATAAAATTATTTGCTCCATGAGCTATAGTAGCTTATAGTATACTATTATTCTCAACCTTATATATACCTACAAAATAAATATGCGTAATCATTTTAGGAATTAATGATATAAAAATTTGAACAAAAGTAAGACTACTTTGATCTAATATGAAAGGTATATGTATACTTCCAAATGGAATATTTGAAATAAACTTAGTGAAATATGAAATACTTCCTATACCAAATTTTTTAGAATAATTTATTTGCTCATAAATTTCTATCCTTTTTATATTTAAATTTTTACGTGTAATTGTTTAAATGTATTACATAACTTATAAATAATATAACCTAACAAACAACCCATGAACGAAAAACTCACTGGTATTATAAGAACTAATGCCAATAGTTGACTTTCAGCAATTACACTTGGAGAGTTTGTCCAAAAAAGATTAAGATATAACACAAAGCAAAATAAAAAACCAGCAATGGTTACTCCCATAGGTAACCACTTAATCCAAGCCTTTTTTACTTTACTTAAAATCAAAAATTGGACTACACAAAAAATAATCCCTACACCTCCAAAATATAAAAAATCCATAAAATTCCCCCTAAAATTATTTTTAACACAATTATTTAACAATAAACTAACTCGTATAACTTTAAAATTTTTAAAAGTATCTTTAACTCATTTTATATAATATTAGTTTTTTAAATATTTGAATCTTTATATTTATTATTTTTAGAAGAAAATATCCATACTTCATTTTCAGGTAATTTCCTTCCTGTAATGTCTCTATATGCTTCCTTAATTCCATTTTTAACAGATCATTTAATAACAAAATATACTGCAATTAAAATTATAATAGCAGTTCCACCGTTAATTCCCAATTCTTCCCACACAATATACCCTCCCCTAATTTAATAAATAATTTAATACAATTACGAATTAATTATAACATATTTTAACAATACCGTGCTATTCAATTTTCAAATATCATTTAGATCTAAATAATTTCAAACTACTCATAATAGTTTTAAATTGCACATAAAAAAATATCGCATATTTATTTAAAATAATACGATATTTTGACTAATTTAATATTATTAATTTTATGTTTATTTTATCTACTGTATAAATCCAGATTTACAATGCTAATTTCTTCCACTTTCTTATCTTAGTCCTAAAAGTCCCAAATGGTGCAACTGTATTTACATGAATAAATTTATATACTTCCCATATCGCTGTTTTGGTAGCCTCATCAGCCCACTTCCTTTTATGAGGCTTAAATAATTCATCCTCAGTCATACCATCTATCATTTTATAAATATCATCAATATTTTCATGGAGCATATTTTTTAATTCCCTTAAAGATAAGTGAGCATATGTATCTGTAAACCATTGATACAATTCACCTAACTGGTTCCATTTAAACATTTCAGTTGGCGTTTTGACTTCTAATCCTGATTTTTCATCATTTTCCCACTTTAAAATTAAAGTTGTCCACCCCACTTGATATGCAAGATTTTCGGCAGGAGTTCTATCCACTTCTCCATATCTTTTATCCTTAAAATCTTCAGGAATGCTATCAAATTCTAAAATATATTTTTCATACGTTTTCTTAATTTCACCTTTTAATTCTTCTTTATTTTTATATACTCTCATTTAATATCTCCTTTTCAATTCCAATTCACCACTTACAATATAATTCAATAATATCATTATTTACATATATATTCAAATACCGTGCTATTCAATTTTCAAATATCATTTAGATCTAAATAATTTCAAATTGTTCTATAAGTTATTTTAATTATTTACTATCATTTACGATGATTTTATTTAAATATATAAATCAATAGTTAAAATTTTAATAAAAAATACCTCCTATCTATCAAGTTTTTTAAACCCAATAAACAGAAGGTATTTTACTACTTTATTCTATTAAATTTATTGTTAAAATTTACGATTATCCACGCCTATTTTTATATCTTTATCGTCTTATAATTTCCCCAGCTTTGGCTCAATTAATAGCCTTAGCTTACTTTATTCTTAAGTCTTAGCTTGTCTGCTATTATTGCAATGAATTCACTATTAGTTGGTTTACCTTTATCATTATGAACAGTATATCCAAATAACTTATTAATAGCTTCAATTTGAGTGTTTTCAATGCCTCTATAACTTTTTATAACTTAAAACAAATATAAATTTCGACCAACAAAAATACATAAAAGACCAACTTAATCAGTTGCTTTACATTATATATATTTGTTGCCTATATTTCTATACTTATATGTTAACATCTATTTGACCTAATGTAAATACAATTAAGCAACTTTATTTTCTATTCTTCTCATTACATTTTCTCTAGCTTTTTGAATTAACTCTTCTTCAACATTATCTAACTTTTCATTAGGACTATATTCTCCGAACAATACTTCTTCTGCAACTCTTCTATTAATTAAAGCTTCATTAATATCCTCAAAGTATCCTAAATGAATTGTTAAATTATTATATTTTATTTTTGCTCTCCACTTCTTATTAATCTTATGAAAGCTTACCCCTGGAATTCCTGAAGTATTGTCTACTCTTATGCTTTTGTTAAAACTATTTTCTTTATAACTACATATTCTTAAATTCGATTTTCTATTATCTAATGGATTTCTATTTATATGATCTACTACTAAATTACTATTATTTATAATCATAATATATCTATGTAACTTTACCATTTTGCCTTTTATTCTTGTTTGTATGTATTGGCTATCTTTATTTTTTGCATAATGCCATGTTAATTTACTACACTTTTCTAAGTCATCATTATCTATTTTAACTCTTATTATTCCATAAACCTTGCTCTCTATTATCATTTCAGCATAATTATCATTTATTATATACTTGTTTCCTTTCATACCTTACCTCCTAAAAATAAAAAAAATAAGGATTAACAAACCGACACTAAGTCTCTCTGTTAATCCCTAATCCCCAACCTTTGGAAAACTAATCCTTTTAAAATTCCTGTTTTATTATTTTTATATATTCATAATAATTTTGAATTGCGCACTAAAAAATACCGCATATTAATTTTGAGCAATACGGTATTTCTATTATTTAATATTTAGTTTTTATTTAACTAAATTTTCTTTATCTGATAATAAATCATATTTATTACAAATTTATTATTATTGTATAGATCATAATAAATACTATTTGACTCATGTCTTATTTTATAATTATTTCCTTTATAAGTTTTAATTGTTTTATCTATAGTTTTGCTTAAATCATAAATATATTTTATCTTTTTCCCATTAAATTCTATTATTTTAAATGATGGCTCACCTTCTAATGTATATTTCTCAATAATTATTTTTGATGGATAATTTAGATCTATATTTTCAAAAAAATCACGTATTGGTATATCATTATCAACTATACCACTTGAATCTATTACGGAGTTAATAGTCATATATCCTGTATCCCTTAAAGCAAAATATTCATGAGGTTTTTCATTATTCATAACAGCTCCTATAATATTATAATTATTTCAATATTTATTATATTATATATTATTTTTAAGGGGCTGTATCATATTGAATTTATAAATTCAATATAGATACGGCCTATTTTAATATTTTTTATTATTATTCATATTTTTTTGTGCATATATTTCCATTTTATTTATTTAAAGATACAACAAAAAGAAGGTCAATACTGACTTTCTATAATATTCCTATTTT